>Ga0307419_10000215_pt1 | contig 27214 bp, 21 predicted proteins | sample SalMarWE160230MG_2_FD_202512 | JGI IMG/M metagenome (GOLD analysis project Ga0307419, IMG submission 202512) | Salt marsh sediment microbial communities from the Plum Island Ecosystem LTER, Massachusetts, United States - WE1602-30 | ecosystem: Environmental > Aquatic > Marine > Intertidal zone... | reverse complement strand
CTCGGGATCACTCGTTATTCGGCAGTATGCGCAGCTACTCGTTATAAATGATTCGCTGATCTGGCAGTTCCATTACCGACGGATTTTTCTGCATGAATGAACTCATCCGCGAGATACGATCATATTTACATTTTCTCTTTGGCTTAAGAGGCTTTTTCAAAACTGTCCTCACCTTGAAACAGGCGGAACAGATTGTCCGACATCGGTTTCAGCAAAGGGAAAAAAATTTTCTTTGCCTGGCTGAAAAAGCCATATTCGAGAACCCACGGAGCCCTTACCGGCCATTGTTGAAGATTGCCGGTTGTGAATTTGGTGATTTGCGGCAGATGGTGCAAACAAGGGGTTTGGAGAAGACGCTCGACGAACTCCGGAAAAACGATGTCTATATCACCTTTGATTCTGGATGAACCGTTCGGGTCCCTTGATGCCCAAAGCCGGACACTGCTCCAGGAGGAGTTGCTGCGGATCTGGGGAGATCAAAGAAAACTGGTGATTCATGTCACCCACGATATAGAGGAATCACTTCTGCTGGGAGATCGAGTTCTTGTGATGACGGGCCGACCGGGAAGTATTCGAGAAGATATGCAGGTGCCGATCCGGCGGCCAAGGACCATGGAGAGTCGGAATCAATCCGATTTTGTGGAACTGAAACGGCATATCTGGGAGCTCCTGGAAGAGGAGGTTCGAGAGAATCTACGAATAAGAAAATGATCCGATTCCAATTGCTCCGAAACGTTCGAACATTTCCCGGATGGATGATTACATTGCCTGCATGTGTTGCCGCGCTGGTGTGCTGGGAGCTGGCAGGCGCAAGAGGGCTCATCTCCTCCCTGTTTTTCCCCGTTCCGTCGGCGATTTTCAAGAAATTCATTGAAATGGCATACAGCGGGCGGTTGGCGGATCACCTGGAAGTGACGGTGCTCCGTTTGTTGGTCGGCATGTTTTTCGGAGGAGGCATCGGCCTTCTTCTCGGTTTGATGATGGGATGGTCAAACCGCCTGCGTTCCGCGCTTGATCCCCTGGTGGCTCTGCTTCACCCCATTCCCAAGATCGCCGTTTTCCCCCTGATCATGGTCATTCTTGGTATCGGAGAGGTCTCAAAAGTTGTTCTGATTTCGCTGGCGGCCTTTTTCCCCATGGTGATCAATGCCATGGCATGCGTTCGGCAGATTCACCCCGTGTACTTCAAAGTCGCCAGGAATTATGGGGCGAAACCTGGTCAAGTGTTCCAAAAGGTGGTGTTGCCCGGCAGTATTCCGTCCGTACTCGCCGGTGTCCGGATAGCGACGAACACAGCGCTGGTGTTGACCATTGCCGTAGAACTGCTGGCCTCGGACAGGGGACTCGGCGCCATGATCTGGATGGCATGGGAAACCCTTCGAATGAGTGAACTGTACGTTGGGATTCTGGTGGCTGCATTGCTTGGGATCGGCTTCAATGTTCTTTTCTGGATATGCATGAATCGACTGGTGCCCTGGAATCCGGCCAATAATGCCTAAGTGTTTCGATTGGCAATTGCATTAACATATTGAGGCATTGTTGGCAGTGACGCGGCATATTCGCTCTGCTTCGTTCGCTTCGCCGTCCCTGGCTCCGCTCACTGCGGTTGCCGTCCCTTTCCCGCCCATGGCGGGACTCCAGGGCCGCCATGACGACGCCTCGGGAACATCGCGTTCCCCTGCCTTCCCTGAAAGACCGATTTTGCACAGAGTTGAGATACGTTAACGTATTTACGAATCAATGGACTAAGTGCACGTTTTCGTAAATAAGTTGACATAATCGTTTCCTCATAACGGTCACAAGTATTGAATTATGTCTCTACCACACAGAGTACGCTGAGATGATCCTTTTTTTCGGTTGTCCCGAAAACATTAAGGACAAACGAAAATGATCAATGCTGCCCAGTGCAGGAAGAACGTTCCATTGGATTGGTGAAAGCTCTAATCATTTGAAGATGTGGGGAAAATGACGCTATTTCCAAGGCCGTTCAATGGTCAGTCTTCTCATTCCCGCAGGCAAACAGGGAAACATAATGGTACGGCCCGATTTCTCTTGTGGCTATTTGATGGAAACCGTACCTATCCAATGTCTTTTCCAGATCTTGCGTTGAGATTCTAATATGCATTGGCGGCCCCGGAGGCTCTTCTCTCTTCTTAAACTCAACAATAGCGAGTTGTGCGTCTTTTTTGAGGACTCTTCTTGTCTCCACAAGAGCCTGTTCATGAACCCCGGCCTGCAGGAGATCATGAAAAACAGTGGCCATCAGGCACAGGTCAACGGATTCTTCGTCCAGGGGCAGATTTTTGCCCATATCCGCAACAATAGGCATAACGGTCTTTATTCTTTCTGCGATAAGCGTCTGTTTCAGAATGTCTATGCCCGGTTTCCACAGATCAACAGCATAGACCCTGCCGTTGTTTCCCACATATTCGGAGGCCGCAATGGAATAGCTTCCGATGCCGCATCCCAGGTCAAGAAAGATATCTCCCTTTTTAAGGCCCATTCCTGAGAAGAGTCTTTTTGAATCAATCAGATCAAAGCTGCTTTTCCCTGCACCGGGAGGCTTGGAATTCATGGAATTCTCCTTTTCAGGGTTTTTGCCTGTGGTTCAGCGAGCCGACATATAAAATTTAGGAGCAGCCCCGAAATCTGTCAAGTGGTGATTCCTTTTTCCCAAGAACCCTGCATCATTGTCGTCCATTTCGCGCCCCCGCTCCAAAGCGAACACGACGCTGCTTCGGAACAACCCCTTTCCCGGATCCCGTCCTGGCGAGGAGATGATGCCTTGACGGCGGGTCAGGAACGTTGGGGGCTCATTGACATTAGAAGGATTTTCTCATGATGACTCCTGAAGGACCGGCAAAGGAGTGCGGGGAATTGACCTCGGCAGCCTGGCGGACAGCGTGGGAAAAACTCACGGAATGGACGGACATTGTTGAGGGAAGCCCAATCAAGACCGGGGTCAAATTTTCTTACCGGCGCTACTGGAAAAGCCGGAACAAAAGGGCCGGAATACCTGTCACACGGCGATTACACCGGGAAATCAGCAAATAGATGGGCGGAAACGGCACAACTCATAACAGGATGCATCACGTCGTGTTCGCCGATTAGGAATATAATGATTTATCCAACGAGATCAGGGAGGGCCTCGTGAATGGTGGCAAACCGGAAATGAAACCCGGCATCGAGGAGCTTTTTCGGGATGACCCGCTGACCTTGCAAAAGAACCGAGCCGAACTCTCCTTTGATCATTCTCAGGACAAATCCAGGAACCGCCGGCAGAAAGGTGGACTTTCCCAACGCCTTCCCGAGGTTCTTAGTAAATTCCCGGTTGGTGACCGGTTCAGGGGCCGTGAAATTGATAGGCCCTGAAAGGGAATCTTGCTCCAGCAGGAAGAGGAAGATATTCACCAGGTCCTTTTCGTGAATCCAGGAGAACCACTGCTTCCCGCTCCCCAGGGCGCTTCCCAACCCTTTTCGGAATAGGGGTACCATCTGGGCCAGCGCCCCGCCGCCCTTTCCCAGGACGATCCCGAACCGGCAGGTGAGCACTCGGACACCGAACTCCTCCGCCCTGAGTGCTTCTTTTTCCCAGTCCAGTGCCATTTTTGCGAGATAATCATTCCCGGGAGGGCTCCCTTCATCCAGGAATTCATCGCCGTGGAACCCGTAGTACCCGACCGCGGAGGTGGAGAGCAGGACGGAATCGAGGCCCTTTCGCCCTTCAATTGCGGTAATCAGGTTCCTGGTGGTCTGGAGCCGGCTTTCCCGCATCAGGATTTTCGCCTCCTTCGTCCACCGCCTGAAAATAGAAGCACCTGCAAGATTTATGAAAATATCATACCCTGCTGCCTGGTCCTGCCAGGGACCTTCTCTTGTTGGATTACCGTGGATGAAAGCAACTCCTTGCTCCAGTGTGCGATCCCTGGAGATACTTCTTGAAAGAATGCCCACCTCGTGGCCCTTGGCCACAAGGTGTCGGCTCAGCGTCGTGCCGACAAAACCTGTTCCACCTGTCATGAAAACGCGCATAGGGATCTCCTGTCATCAAAGCACATTGGGTAGGTAGGAAACTCGTCGGGTTTTTCGATTAATACCACGCTTCCCCGGAGGCCGTTTTCTCTGCTTGACACAGGGAATCTGGTGCTTATTGTAAGAGCAAGACCATGCATGATAGATGAACCCGCCCTGAAAGAGGGGCTACGAGCCGGGTTACAGGATCTTCGATCCGCCCGGCTTTTTTTGGAGGTTATACTATGCACGAAACACAAGGTTTTTTCAAGACGAAGATGGATAAATATCACTCCCTGTTCTCAGCGGATTCTTTTTTTCGATTGGATAACGGGGACGACAGCCTGTTTTATAAAAAGGATCGCTTTGTCAGCCATCTGGATTCCGTGGCCCTGGCCACCGTGAAAAAAGTGATCGCGGAACTTATTGTTGAAGATCACCCCGTGATTCTGGACTTGATGGCTAGCTGGGATTCTCATATCCCAAATGGACTTCAGCCGTCACGTGTGGTGGGACTTGGGCTGAACGAACGAGAACTCAAAGAGAATAGAGCTTTGACCGAGAGGGTGATTCACGATCTCAACAAAGAGCCGATTCTGCCCTTTCCCCCGGACACGTTCGATGCGGTCGTCAATACGGTCTCCGTGGACTACGTGACAAAGCCTGTGGAGGTCTTCCGGGAGGTGGGGCGGATCTTGAAACCGGGTGGTCTTTTCGTGGTTTTCTTTTCGAACCGTTTTTTCCCGGAAAAGGTGGTCAAGGCCTGGCAGGAGGCAGGCGAAGAGGAGCGGATCATCCTTGTGGAGGAGTTCTTTACGCTGGCGGGATGCTTTGATGATACATCCCTTTTTGTATCCAAGGGCAGGCCTCGTCCCGGGAACGACAAGTATGCCCACCTGGGCATCCCGAGCGATCCTGTTTACGCCGTTTATGGTGAGAAAAAGGGAGGAGATCCAGCCAGGAAAAAACGGCCAAAGGTCAACCTGCCATTCGGTGAAAAACCCGATCCCAGGGAAATTGAGAAGGGGAAAACAAAGGTGAAAGACACGCTGGAATGCCCCTATTGCGGCGAAAGGCTGAAAAAATGGCTCGTGCCTGATAATCCGTTTTGCCAGACCTGGGATAATGATTACATGTATATCTGCTTCAATGACCAATGTCCTTACTATGTCCGGGGGTGGGATCACCTCTGCTCAGAAGGAAATAGAGGCATGTCGTATCGCTTAATGTATAATCCGGAGAAGGATCGATGCCATCCGATCCCCGTGCCGTCACCCAAGGCCCTGAAAGAAGGAATCGTTGAGGAATCCTGAGCAGATCTCTCTTTCAATGAGCTGGCTGAAGCGGAATTCCCGCTTCGGCTTTCATGATTCCCGTAGATTCTCCAGGACGGGAGGGAAAGAATGCAATGTTCTGGTCCGGTGCCTCTGTTGCAGGATGACCGTCCGATTTGATGGTTGCTTCTGAGTATGGTATAAGACTGTACTATCATTGCTGAAGCAGTGAGCGTAATCGAAAGATCAACAAACATGATGCATGCAACATCTTGATGGATGTTCATGGAGGGAAGGAAACATCCCTGGAGAAAGGGAAGAGGGAGGATTGAGCATGCAAAGAGGCCCTGTCCTGGTCAGTGGCGCCACCGGCTATGTGGGCGGCCGCCTGGTTCCTTTGCTTCTGGATTCCGGGTATCGCGTGCGCGTTCTGGGACGTTCCCTTTCCAAACTCGAGTCGAGGCCCTGGGCGCGACATGAGAATATCGAGATGGCCCAGGCCGATTTTCTCGATTATACGTCTCTTGAGAAGGCGGCCGAGGGATGCTGGGCGGGCTTCTATTTGGTTCATTCCATGAACCTCAGGCACAAGGATTTTGCAAAGGCCGACAGGGAAGCCGCCCGGAACATGGCAAAAGCGGCCTCCCGCGCGGGAATGGAGCGGATCATTTACCTCGGGGGTCTGGGTGTGGAGGGCAAGACCCTGAGCAAGCACCTGCGTTCCCGGACGGAAGTGGCACGCATTCTACAGGCGGGCGGCGTCCCCACGACATTCCTCCGGGCAGCCATGATCCTGGGATCGGGAAGTGCATCCTTTGAGATGATGCGCTATCTGGTGGAGCGGTTGCCTGTCATGATCACACCCCGATGGGTACGGAACGCCGTCCAGCCCATCGCCATCCGGGATGTCCTGGGTTATCTCAAGGGGTGCCTCGATCACGAAGAAACCCTCGGCGGGACCTTCGATATCGGGGGACCGGATGTCCTGACCTACGAGCGACTCATGGAGATCTACGCTGAAGAAGCCGGCCTGGCAAAACGCTGGATTATCCCCCTGCCGGTGCTCACCCCCCGCCTCAGTTCCTACTGGATTCATCTTGTAACGCCCGTGCCTTCCCATATTGCGCGACCGCTTGCCGAAGGACTCCGGAACCCCGTGGTGTGCAAGGAAAATCGGATTCGTTCCATCATTCCCCAGGACCTGCAGAGCGTAAGGGAAACCATCCGGCTGGCCCTGGGCAAAATAATGGAGCAGTGTGTGGAGACCTGCTGGGCCGACGCGGGACCGGGCAGCTATCCCGAATGGCACCAGTGCGGTGACGCCCCTTATGCGGGCGGGACCATCATGGAGTCCGACTACCGTGTGGTTGTGGATGCACCGCCCAAGGAGGTGTGGAGGCCCATCGCTCGCATCGGGGGAACGAGAGGCTGGTATTCGTCCAGATTTCTGTGGGCTTTGCGGGGTTTGATTGATCGGCTGGTGGGTGGAGTGGGGCTCAGCGGTGGACGCCCTGATCCTGTCCGGCTTCGGCCGGGGGATCCGGTGGATTTTTTTCGGGTCCTGGAGGTCAGTGAAGCGAGCCGCCTCCTCCTGCTGGCGGAAATGAAGTTTCCCGGAGAGGCGACCCTGGAATTTCGTGTTTATCCTGTCCCGGAAGGCGGGACGGAGCTCCAGCAGCTCTCCCGTTTTTTGCCCAAGGGCATTTCCGGCCTGGCCTACTGGTATGCCCTCTACCCCTTCCACCAGTATGTCTTCAAGGCGATGCTGCAAGGCATTGTCCGGGAGGTCGGTAAGCCCATCATCGAGGGGCCTGACCGGTTCGTCCCGAGGGTCCCCAACGTTTGCCGTATGGATCCAAAACAATAGGTCTGGGACCATGGAGGCGCTGAAAACCTACGATTGGCCGGGAAACATTCGGGAATTGGAGAACCTGACTCACCGGGGGATGATCGTGTCTGCAGGGCCTGACCTCATGGTGAAACTGTCTGAAAGGACTGCTGAATTCGACCGAGAAAGCTCGACGCTGCAATACGTGAAGCGAAATCACATCCTTCGGCTATTGAAAGAATCCGCCTGGAAGATCGAGGGCAAGAATGGTGCGGCCAATCGGTTGGGGCTGAATCCGGGCACCTTATGATCGCGAATGAAAAAACTAAGTATTCATAGACCCCAATGAGATGATGCGTTTTCTGTTTTCTGATCGTTAGAAGAGGACCAGGGGTACAAAGAAAAGCGTTTTCTCTTAACAACACCCGATATTCATAAGGATAGTACACCCATGAAAAAGAGCGAGCAATTTCGAATACGGTTGAAGGAATTACTCAATTCTCAGTCTCTGGCAGCCTTATCCACCCACCGTGCCGGTCAGCCTTATGCCAGTCTGGTTGCCTTTTACGCCGCCGATGATCTGAAGCATATCTACTTTGTGACGCCGAAGACCACACGCAAATATGCCAATCTAGCGGCCGACAGCCGGGTGGCTTTGATGGTCAACAGCAGCACAAATAATACCTCTGATTTTCATCAGGCCATTTCCGTAACCGGAGTCGGAAAGGCGACAGAAGTCGTTGGATCGGAAAGCGAGGCGATACTGGTGCAGTATCTGGCCAAGCATCCCCATCTGGAAGATTTTGCACGTTCTCCTACGTGCGCCCTGATAGGGGTGGCCGTGGAGGTTTATTATATGGTTAAGAACTTTCAAAATGTTATGGAGCTGCACCTGGAACCATGAAACGGATTCTTTCCGCAGAAGAAATCCAATCCGGGGACCGTCACCGCGTGGGCGGCAAGGGATATGCCTTGTCGCTGCTGGTCAAAAGAGGTTTCAGGATTCCCAGAACCGTCTGCATTACCACCGATATGTATCGTGAATATGTTCGCAGGACCGGTTTGCGCGAACGTATTTTGCTGGAACTTCATCGCAAAGATTTTAAAGAAATGCGATGGGAAGAGATCTGGGATTGTGCCACGCGAATCCGCAATATGTTTCTGATCAAACCACTTCCGGAAGATCTTGCACGGGAAATGTGCGACGGTATCGGCACACTCCTGGGTGAGCGAACGGTGGCCGTGCGTTCGTCGGCGCCGGGAGAAGATGACGCGCAGTCATCATTTGCAGGGCTTCACGAATCTTTCGTGAATGTAACCGGAGCGGAATCGATCTTAAAACACATCCGCATGGTATGGTCCTCTCTGTGGTCGGATGCCGCATTGTTGTATCGCCAGGAAATCGGTTTGGATGTTGAGGAGAGCTCAATGGCTGTGGTGGTGCAAGAGACCGTGGTTGGTGACAGGTCGGGGGTGGTCTTTACTCGCAACCCCAATGACGAGGATCAGGGCGTTGTCGAATCCGTCTACGGACTAAATCAGGGTCTTGTGGATGGGACTGTGGAACCCGATCGCTGGATAATGGATCGATTCAGCAATAAGATTGTTGTGCATACACCCCCTGAGCGCAAATACTGGATGATACCAGGCCCGGAAGGTGTGCGCCTGGCGGAGTTGCCTGGAGAAAAATCAGCCCATCCGCCGCTGACCACTCAGGAGGTAAATTTCGTATTTAAGTCCGGCTGCAATGCTGAGGAGCTTTTCAAAATGCCTCAGGATGTCGAGTGGACCTATGACAGGGATACGCTGGTCTTGTTTCAATCCCGTCCCATTACAACGCTCCGTTCCCACAAGCCGAAAGACGAGCGCGTCTGGTACCTCAGCCTGCATCGAAGCTTCGAAAACCTCAAGAAACTGCGCCGAAAAATCGAAGAAGAGCTGATTCCTGGCATGGTCTCGGTGGCAGAAAGCCTGATTGGCACTGATCTGGTCAAGTTGTCGGATCAGGCCCTGGCCGTTGAAATCAGAGAACGCCGGGAAACCAACCAGAAATGGGTCGACATCTACTGGGCGGATTTCATTCCTTATGCACACGGTGTGCGGCTGTTCGGCCAGGTTTATAATGATGCCGTGGAGCCCGATGATCCCTATGAGTTTCTCGACCTTCTCACCAACACCGGTATGGCCAGTATTGAGAGAAACAACATGTTGATGGAGTTGGCTGCTACTATCCGCATCGATGAACATCTGGCGGCAAAACTGAAGCAGGGTGATCATACCAATCTAGATGCCCGATTTCTTTCACGGATCGATGAATTTATGGAAAAGTTCGGCGACCTGTCCTGCGCGGTGACCGGGGGGAAAAATTGCGTTCTGGGGACCGGCCCGCTGTATCGGCTGCTGTTGGAGATGGCCGATCATCCATCCCGGAACGGGGTCCGCAAAAAGAAGAATCGAATCAGCCGACTGCATCAGAATTACTTGGACAGCTTTGACGACGATCAGAAGGAACGCGCGGAAGAAATGCTTGAACTGGCCAGGAGCAGTTATCAACTGCGTGATGACGACAATATCTATCTCGGCCGTATTGAAGCGCAGGTTTTGGCGGCGGTCCAGGAAGCCAGGCGTCGCCTCGAGGACCGGGCAGGTGATCAGGCCTCGGAAGTATTGGTGCAGGTGCTTGCGGAGGCAGATTTCGGGTCCGAAAACCAGAAAGCATCTTCCGGCGGCAAGCCGTCGGGCGTTAGGTATCAAGCCAGGCAGTTGATCGGTCAGCCCGCAGGTCCCGGGATTTCAAAAGGCAGAGCCCGGGTGATCCACAACCATTCCGATTTGGCCGATTTCAGATACGGCGAGGTGTTGGTGTGTGATGCGGTTGATCCGAACATAACCTTTGTCGTCCCCCTGGCATCGGCCGTTGTCGAGCGCAGAGGCGGAATGCTGATTCATGGTGCGATCATCGCACGCGAATACGGGTTGCCCTGCATTACCGGCATCCCGGATGCAACCACATTGATCCAAACCGGGGATGAAATAACGGTGGATGGATATCTGGGGATTGTCACCATCGGCGACACGGGGATTTAAGGCCATGCCCTCCATATATCTCGGGACCATGACATATCAAGGGTTCAGAACCTTCGACCGGCGGAGTCTTTTTTTCCCCTGCTGCCGAATGCGCCCGTTAGAGGAATAGAATGGCAGAACAAAAGGAGAGCATGGTTTCTATTGAATTTTCGGGCAGGGAGCATGCTGGCTGGGTTACAGGCTTTCTTGATATCCTCGCACAACACCGGGCAACCATTCATCACCTGGAACAGACTCGCTCGGGTGAAGCCTTTTCATGCTGCGCCGTGTTGGAGCCCTTGCAAAGTCCTGACTCGGAGCAGGCCCTGAAAGAAGCTTTCCTTTCATGGACCGATTCCGTGCACCTGGACGCCTGTTTTCACTTTTACACGCCGGAGATGGCAGCTGGTTGGGTTTATCGGGATCAATATCTGCTCACTCACTTTGGTGATATTTCCCACATGAAGGCTCTGGCTCGAGTTTTCATGGAAGAAGGCGCTTCCATAGATTCAATGAAAACCCAGAGACATCACCAGGCTTTCTCTATGAACGTAGTGATCGACGTTCGAAATGTTCCCGACATTCCGGGGCTGAAAAAAAGAATCATGATAAAGAGCCGGGAACTGAGTGCGGACCTGGCACTCCAGCGGATGGAGGCATACCGGAAAAGAAAACGTATGATTATTTTCGATGTTGACAGCACTCTGTTGGAAATGGAGACTATCGACCAGATGGCCGTGCGGGCAGGGGTATATGAACAGGTCAAGGAGATCACTTCCCGGGCCATGCACGGCGTACTTGATTTTGAGGCTGCCCTCATTGAGCGTGTGGCATTGCTCACGGGACTGAGCATCAGGGAGCTTGAAGGGATCAGGGATAATCTTCCCCTTTCTCCGGGCGTTGAAGAATTGATTGCAGTGCTTCGACGGCTGGGATTTAAGATTGGCATTATCAGTGGGGGGTTTGATTTTTTTACAGAGCACCTCAAAGAAGAATTACATCTGGATTATGCCTTTGCGAATCGCCTGGAAGTGTCGGATGGGGTCCTGACCGGAAGGGTGACGGGAAAGATCGTGGATGCGGAAGAAAAGGCCCGGATTCTTTCTCAAACGGCGTGCGACGAAGGTATTCTGATGGACCAGACAATCGCAGTGGGTGACGGGGCAAACGATGCGCCCATGCTTTCACAAGCCGGACTGGGCATCGCGTATAACGCGAAACCAAGACTTGACCAGGTGGCTGACGCGAGCATTGGAAGGGCGCGGATGACCCACCTTTTCCATTTCCTGGGCATCACAGAAGAAGATATCGCTGAGGTCCTGAGTTGCACCCCGTCAGAAGCGTGGATCCGGATGGGCCTTGATGGTTGATGAGTTCAATCCATGAACCAGCGGGTTCCATAAATATGACACCTCATAAAGACAGAAGGAGGAAAAACATGGAGGCATTGAAAGACTATTTTGAGACGACAAGGGGAGTGGGCGTCATTGCCACAGCAGACAGGGAAGGCAAGGTCAACATGGCGGTCTATTCCAGGCCCCATTTCTTGGAGGAGGGCTCACTAGCTTTTATCATGCGGGACCGCCTCACCCACCACAATCTCCAGTCCAACCCCCATGCCGCCTACCTTTTCGTGGAAGAGGGGCAGGGGTACAAGGGGAAGCGCCTTCATCTCACGAAGCTGAAGGAAGAGGAAAACAGCGAACTTATCCAAACCCTCGCCCGGAGACAATATCAAAACGAGAAAAAGGGTGCGAGGTTCCTGGTTTCTTTCAAAGTGGACAAGGAGTTGCCGCTTATCGGAGCAGGGGAAGAGCCCTCGGTTTGATGGGCAAAGGCGACGGAAGGACAGCCTTGGCACTGAATAGTTCGGTCCCGGCACTTCGAATAACGCCCTGTAATGAGGCCCCGGTAAACGGGCAAGGCGCATTTGTCCTCTACTGGATGACGGCCTTCAGGCGTCCAGGCTGGAACTTTGCCCTTGACCGGGCCGTGGAGTGGGCCAGGGAACTCCGAAAACCGGTCGTGGTCCTGGAACCGCTGCGTTGTGACTACCCGTGGGCAAGCGACAGGCTCCATGCCTTCGTGCTGGAAGGGATGGCGGACAATGCCCGCGAACTGGCAGAGAAGCCGGTCCTTTATTACCCGTACGCTGAGAGAAAAAAGGGCGAAGGAAAGGGACTGCTTGAGGCCCTCTCTCTGGATGCATGTGTGATTATAGGGGATGATTTTCCCTGTTTTTTTCTCCCATCGATGATTCGGGCTGCCGCTGGGAGGGTCAAGGTGCGGATGGAAAAGGTGGATGCCAACGGTCTTATTCCGCTCCGCCTCTCGGAAAAGGTCTTTTTTTCTGCGTACCACTTCAGGCGTTTCACGCAGAAGAACCTTCCTCCGCTCCTGAACCAGCGGCCGAAGTCCCGGCCATTTGCCGGGCAGAGACTTCCCAGGCTTTCCACCTTGCCAAGGCGCATCGGTGAGAGGTGGCCGCCCCTGTCTACGGACCAGCTGAAAGATGGAAAGTCCTTTGTAAAGGGGCTTCCCATAGACCATCAGGTATTGCCCGTGGATTATCGCGGGGGTACCGAGGTGGCTCGATCAGCCCTGAAATCGTTCCTGGAGAGAAAGCTTCCCTATTACAAAACAGACCGCAACCACCCTGACCGGGCGGCCGAAAGCGGGCTCTCCCCTTATCTGCACTTCGGTCACATCTCCTCACATGAAATTGTCAACAGCGTTCTGAAACGGCAGGGCTGGAGTCCTTCAAGCCTCAAAGAGGAGGCCAAAGGACAGCGGCAAGGTTGGTGGGGGCTTGACGAACATGCAGAACCATTCCTGGATCAACTGGTCACATGGCGGGAACTCGGGTACCAGTTCAGCCAGAAACAATCCGACTATCATAAGTACGACTCCCTGCCTTCATGGGCCGTGAAGACGCTCTTGGAACATGAGGGAGACCCGCGGCCTCGCCTTTACACGCTGAAGGAGTTCGAGGCAGCCCGCACTCATGACCCGGTGTGGAACGCGGCCCAGAGACAGCTCCTCGTGGAAGGAAGGATCCACAACTACCTGCGCATGCTCTGGGGCAAAAAGATCCTGCATTGGACACCTACTCCCAAAGAGGCATTGCGGATCATGGAATGGTTGAACAACCGTTACGCACTCGACGGAAGGGACCCCAACTCCTATACAGGCATTTTCTGGGTGCTCGGTCGACACGACAGGGCCTGGGGACCGGAGCGCCCTATCTTCGGGAAGGTCCGCTACATGACATCCGAGAGCACGGTGCGCAAGGTGCACATAAAGGAATATCTCGAAAAATGGGCTTTCATTTAGCCTTTACCGTTCTGATCCTATCATCCGCATGCGGAGGGAATATGACGGACGCACCTCAGGCAGTAGCCTCTGTGGACCTCAACAGGTACATGGGCAAATGGTATGAAATAGCAAAGATCCCCAACCGTTTTCAGAAGAAATGTGCTGGAGACATCACCGCTGAATACAAACTGCAGAAAGACGGCACTGTCTTGGTGGTAAATTCGTGTCTGGACGACGAGGGAAAACGCATGGTCGCCAAAGGTATCGCAAAAGTGAGTGATCCCGTGACCGACGCAAAGTTGAAGGTGAGCTTTGTCAGGTTTTTGGGGGTGCATCTCTTCTGGGGTGATTACTGGATCGTCGGTCTCGACAGGGAATATCAATATGCCATTGTGGGGGTCCCAAGCAGAAAATATGGTTGGATACTGGGGCGGAGGCCGGAACTTTCGAATGAAGAATGGATTGCGGTTAAAGATATCTTGAGGAGTCAAGGTTATAAACCGGAGGACTTTGAGAGAACCAGACATTTGCCCCGGCAATGAATGATTCCCGTGGGGCGCGTCAAGCAAGGCACCTGATATCTCGATTTCTGGTGAGGACACTGTGTGTCAATAGGCAAGAAGTGGCAGGATTTTGCTTGATCTGCAAGACCATTGTGATATCGTAGATAACTACCCGGGAGGGAGGACATGGGGGCCTCTTTGAGCGGGATCCGGAAAAAACAGAGGCCCTGTGGGTTTCTATGACAGCCGAAGGATTATCAAAGTGATTATTCCAGAATTTGAATACGTTGCTCCAGGAAATCTCCAGGAGGCCTTGGATTGCCTGGCTTCCCATGGCGTCGAAGCTGTGCTGCTGGCGGGCGGCACAGACCTGCTGGTCCGCATGAAACAGCGACTTGTGAAGCCGCGCTTGGTGGTAAGCCTGAAAAACCTGGAGGGCCTGAGAGACATAAAAGAAGAAAATGGTGAGATCGTCATTGGTGCCATGACGCCCCTGGTTGAGGTGCTCGAAAGCGAAAGAGTTGGAAAGCATCTGCCTGCCCTGAGACAAGCCATGGGAAAGATTGGAGCCCCGTCAATCCAGCACTTTCGTGGGACAATTGGGGGAAACCTCTGTTTAAATACGCGGTGCCTGTTCTACAATCAATCCCAATTCTGGCGCTCCGGCAGGACTCCGTGCCACAAGGACAACGGCCAGACCTGCTACGCTGAGGAAAACAGTGACCGGTGCCGCTCGGCCAACCTGTCCGACGGGGCCTGCGCCCTGATGGCGCTGAGCTGTGAGGTGGTTCTGGCTTCGTGCAGGGGGGAAAGGGTGCTCCTCGTGGAGGAGTTTTTTACCGGGAAGGGGGAGAGTCCTTTTGCCATTGAGCCCGACGAACTCGTGCTGGAGATACGTGTACCAATGCCCGGAGAAGGGGCGGGGAGCAGCTTTCAAAAGATATCATACCGCTCGGCAATTGATTTCGCCCTCGTATCGGCCGCAGTGTCAGTCAGGGTAATGGATGGACAATTTGAGGAGGTCAGGATTTCCGTGGGCGGAGCAGGTGCAGCACCCCTGCTTTTGAAAGAGGCTGCTGCAACCCTTTATGGGAAGCCCTTTAACGATGACGAGGCCATCGAGGCCACTTCGGATCTAGCGAAAAAACATGCGTCCGCCTTTATGGTTGAGAATCTGGGGTCCTGCCTGGAATACAGGCAAAAGATGATCCGTATCCTGGTGAGAAGAGCATTAAAAGAGGCCATTGTAGTAGCAACAGGCTGATGCGGGTGGTGAAGAAAGAAGGAAACGGGGATCATATCCCTGGTTCAATAGAACACTGGGGAAGGAATATGTTATGAAAAAGAAGGTACCATTGTCCTTTGCGGTAAACGGCGAGGAAGTCGAGCTGTATATTTCGCCCAACAGGACCCTGCTCGAGGTCCTGCGGGAAGAACTGGAGCTTACCGGTACTAAGGAGAGCTGCGGAGAAGGGGTGTGTGGATCATGCACCGTATTGTGTGACGGGGTCCCGTTGAGGAGTTGCCTCACCCTGGCCCTGGAGATGGAGGGTCGTGAAATAACGACCGTGGAGGGTCTGGGAGAGCAAGGGAGGCCGGATCCAATACAGCAGTCCTTCATTGATCACGGTGCGGTTCAGTGCGGATTCTGCACTCCGGGAATGCTCATGTCCGTCAAGGGATTGCTGAAAAGAAACCCCACGCCGAACGAAGAAGAAATCCGCCGAGGGATAAGTGGAAATATATGCAGATGCACCGGCTATGCGAAGATTGTTGAGGCGGTGACGGCCGTCACTACGGGCTCCGGCCGGAATGCTACCGGGAGTTAAGAATGGAAAAAGGTTTTTCCCTGATCGGGAAACGGGTCCCGAGGGTCGATTCCCTTTCAAGAGTGACAGGAGAAGTGCAGTTTGCCGCGGACCTGAAGCTCCCACGAATGCTGGTGGGCAAGATCAAACGGAGCTCCCTGGCCCATGCACGGATACTGCATATTGATACCTCACGGGCGGAACGGCTCAAAGGGGTGAAGGCCGTTGTCACGGGGCAGGATACCGGCGGAGTCAAGTGGGGAGTGTTCCGCTACACCCAGGACATGGATTTTCTTCCCAGGGACAGGGTGCGGTATTTCGGAGAGGAGATAGCGGCTGTGGCGGCGGTGGATGAAGAGACCGCGCTTGAGGCGCTGGACCTGATTGACGTGGACCTTGAAGAGCTTCCCGCGGTGTATGACCCCATTGAGGCAATGGCATCGGAGGGCCCGTGGATACACGAGGATTACCCCAATAATGTAAACGTGCACGTCAATATCGACGTGGGTGATATAGAAAAGGGCTTCAAGGAGTCCTCCCTGATCCGTGAAGATACCTTTACCGCTGCTGAAGACGACTATTTTATGGGTGAACCCTATGCCGTTGTAGCCCGTTTTGATGACGACGGCAACCTGGAGATATGGATGCCCAATGCCGGGCCCCACATGAAATCAAAGCCCCTGTCAAACGCCCTCCAGATGCCGCTCCACAAGGTTAAGGTGCGGAAGATTGCCATTGGGGGGGCCTTCGGGGGGAGATCCGAGATCTCGCCAGCCGACTACATCTGTGCCCTTCTTTCAAGAAAGTCCGGCCGACCCGTAAAGATCGTTTATACGAGAGAGGAAAATGCGGTCAATGTCCGCATGGGCCATGCCCTTATCACCACCATAAAAACAGGCGTAGACCGGGAGGGGAAGGTCCTTGCTCGGGACATCACCTGTTACATGGACGGAGGGGCATATTCCTCCACAGGCCCTATTGCCACCTCAGTGCCATTCCTGTGTATGGAGCAGGCGTACAGGATGGAGAATGTGAGGTACAACGGATACAGAATCTTCACGAACAAACCCATCAGGGGCATGATCCGGATGCACGGCCGCTCCTTTGCCTGCGGAATAGACCTGCAACTGGATATGATGGGCGAAGAACTGGGCATTGATCCGGTGACGATGCGACTCCGAAATGCCAGGCAGGCAGGGGAATACACGCCCACCGGGAGTTACGTCTCTTCCTGCGGCCTGACCGAGTGCATTGAAAAGGCTGCTCTAAAGTCCGGGTGGAAAGAAAAATACGGGAACCTCCCACCGTGGAGGGGCATCGGCATCGGCATAAACTCGGTCCAGACCGGGTTTCCTCTTGGCATCAGGGGAGGATCCCAGGCCATCATAAAATTCAATGAAGACGGCGGGGTTACCTTGATTTCAGGTGTGGTGGACAACGGCCAGGGCAATGATAATATGCTCGTCCAGGTGGTTGCCGAAGAACTGGGCCTTTCCATGGCTGAAGTGATGCTGATCACGGCGGATACCGAGGTGACTCCGAATGACCCCGGTTCCTATTCCATGGTGACCACCTTTGCCGGGGGAAACGCCGCCAGGCTGGCCGCTGTTGATGCCCGAAACAAGCTCTTTGATATTGCGGCAAAAGCGCTCGAGGCAAACCCGCGCGATCTCATGCTAAAGGACAAGAAGATATCTGTTGCCGGGAGCCCGGATCGTTTCATCCCGCTCAAGAAGGCTGTCCGGATGGGACTTATTCAGGGGATGCCGGTCTCAGGAGAAGGACACTACGCGCCAAAGGTCGATCACACCAGGGAATGGGTGAAGAATCCCAAGGGCCAGCTCTCGGAGGCATTTTCGTTCGGGGCTACCATAGCCGAGGTCGAGGTGAACCCGGAAACAGGCATGGTCAAGGCCTTGGAGGTCACGGCGGCCCAGGATTGCGGCTTTGCCCTGAATCCCATGCTGGTGGAGGGACAATTTGAAGGCAGCGTGGCCATGGGAGGGCAGGGTGGTATGCTGACCGAGCACCACTTTTGGGACGGGGGGAGATGCCTGAATCCCACGCAACTGGAATACAAGGTCCCCCTTGCCTGCGATATGCCCAGGATTAACAACATCATCGTGGAATCCCTGGATCCGGCGGGGCCGTATGGTGCCAAGGAAGCGGGCATGTCCATAGCCATGAGCGCGGCTCAGGCCTATGCCGCTGCAATAAGCAATGCCATTGGCGTGACCCTCACGGATTTTCCCATGACCCCGGAAAAGATCCTCAAGGCCATTGAAGAGAAGAATCAAGGAGGCAGGTAGGCACTGCAGAAGATTTCGCCTGCTTACCAACCACGATCTCCAGTCCAAGCCCTATGCCGCCTGCCCGTTTGTGGAAAACGGCGTACAAGGAGAAGCACCCATTTGTCCTCTATTAGAAGATAGTGAGGCAATTCACAATGCCTTTTTTGATCGGTCTTTTAAGGAGGATTAAAGTATGAAAGCAAAATATTTTTCTGATACAGACACCGCTCATATTGAATTTTAGGATAAGGAAATCTATGAAACAAAAGAGATAAGTGCAATTAGTGAAGAACGTCCCCCTTTTCCCATCAGAAATAGGCGTGGATATTCTTGATCCTGGCGGCCATGTCGGTGAGTTGGGCGGTCAGGGTCTCCACGAAGGCCTTGGCGTCCCGGGCCTCTTCCATGTCCACCTTGGCCAGCACGCCCGCCATCTTGATGTCCACGGGGATCCTGTCCACGTCCAGGGGTTCGAGGTGCAAAAGTTTCATGCTGCGGCGCAAAGCGAGCTTCCCATCGGACTCAGGCGTCATGGGGAGCAAGGCCACCACCCTCCTTCTTCCGATCTGCCCCAGGACGTCCGTTTCCCGGAAGATCACCGCGAGCTTCTGCAGGAGCGCATCCATGAGGGATTGGCGGTTCACGGTTTCCGCCCCCTTCTTGACCCTGGCCTTAGCCTTGACCAGGGAAAAACCCAAGGCGGCAAAGGGCGTGTTATAACGTCTGGCACGTGCTATTTCCTTTTCCAGGAAAAAGACCAGTTCGTCCGACTTCAGGATGCCTGAAGGCAGGCCCTTTCCGGCCTCCAGATCCTTGATCCGCTGCTTTTGGGCCAGGATCTCCGCGTGAATCTGCCGAAAATCGTTCTCGTCGATTTCACCTACCCCCACCTTGGAGCGGACGACTTTGAGGATTTCCCCCAACTCCTCATTTTCACTCACGCTGCGTTCCAGGGTCTGAAGCACGCTAAGGCGCTTGGCCGGGGCCTTTTCAGACTGCGCCCCCTGGCTCTTGAGCCAGTCCAGCCGCAGGTTGTCCAGCATATCGTCTACGCGCTTGTTCAGTTTTTCTTCCAATCGCGCCAGGATATCATCCTTGACGTCCATGCGAGCCAGCTTCTGGACGATATTGGACTTGACGTCCGTCATGACCTTTTGAAGATGCGCTTCCCCTCCATCTTCCTCCCCTTGGGCCATTTCCGCGCCCATCCGGGTGCCGAGCCGCTCCACATAATCCACCAGGAGATTGGAGAGGACCTTTTCGTCCCCGGTGCCCTTCCGGATTTCGGCCGCCAGGTAGATGAGTTCGGCGGCCTGGGAGGGATTCTTTTTCACCTCCTCGAAAATTTCTTCGCTGTCCACCCCGATCTGTTCGGAACTCTCGTGAATGATCTTGGCCAGGCCGTCGCTCTGGAGTTCCCGCCCCAGGTCCTGGACGAGCTTCAGATACTCGGGCAGGGACATGCCCTCTTCCATGAGGGCTTCCTTGATTTTGGGAAGAAGCCTTCGGAGTTCTGCGGGGTCGGGGACCAGCCGCCGGAGGATCTGGGCCAGCCGGGAGGTGCTGATGCGGCCCGCCTGGTACTCTTCCCTGATAAGGGAAAGAAGGACCCGGTCCGCGATCTCGTTGCTTTTCTCCAGGATCTCTTCTTCATTTTCGTAGCTGATCCCCAGGGCCTTCTGGGCCTGGATTCCAGCCATGAGCTGATGCTTCATCTCGAAGACGGCGGAGGCCAGTTCGGAAAGCTCCACACTGCCTTGACCGGCGATGTTTTTTTCCACCTCCTGCTCCATGACTTCGAGTTGCATGTAGAGTACGGCACCGTGGCCCGCGGGAGCATCCTCCACGGCCTGGGGATCGGCGGCTCGCAGTGCTCCTCTGCCGGGTTGTGCCTGGCCGGTTCCGGGGAACTGCGCAGGGCCCTGTCGCCCCGCCGTATTCTCCGCGGGGATCGATCCCCCGGACGGGGCCCCGGTCCCGACAGCTCCGGAGGGATGACCCGGGCCTCCGCTCCCAGTAGGTCCTTGCCGGTTCATCCCTGCAGAAGCGGCCTGGACCTCTCCACCCCCAGGAGCGCCGTTCCCTCCGGAAATCCCCCCTGACACTTTTTGCTCGTTACCCTGCGCGGACCCCGTTCCCCCATCCAGGTCCGCCTGGATCATGTTCCGGGTGATGCCTGCCGGGTTCTTCACGAGGTTTTCGATATTGAGCGTCTTGATGAACTCCTCGGTCAGGACGCTCTCCAGGAGGGCATCGACGAACATCTTCCTGGATTTCAGCCGGTCCTCCTCCATCATGGCCGGCGTAACCTTTTTGAGGGCCTCCTTGGAGACCACTTCGTCATCTTCCGTGACCTTTTTATAGAAGACGTGATTGATTTTCATGAAATCGACACCCTTTGCCTCCAGGGCGTCCTTCATTGCGTCCGCATTGGGGTATCTGTTCAGGGAAGAGGCTATTTCCAGGAAAATGCGGATGTCGTTCTTGTCCACACCCTTTTCAAAGGAGATGGACTGGATCCCTGCCTTCTTGAAGTGAGTGGCGATGCGACTTACGTTCACGCGCGGGTCGAGAGGTTCCTCGTCAATGAAGAACCGTCCCTGGTTGAAGATGAAAACGAGGGGCGAAATGTGCACCAGCAGAGGCTCCACCGTCTGGTGGACCAGTTCGATGGACTGGACCACGTAGGGATGGGATGTGTCGTACATGGTTGCCCGGTTGAAGAGCAGGGCGATATTCCGCCCGAACTGCAACAGCTGCCCTTTAATGGGTTTGGGCGCCGACATGGGTCCTCCTCGCGGCCGCGTCTTCAAGCCGTCGCGCACGATATTCCTCTAGGTCCGCTTTGAATTCACGGGCCGAACCGTACCGTTCTTCCGGATGAAAAGCGGTGGCCTTTTGTACGATCCGGTCCAATGCCCCGGTAACGGCGGGATTCAACTGGGAAGGTCGATGCTGGAATAAGTGGTCCTGTAAGGCCAATTTGGCCTTCAGGAGCTCTCTGATATTGTTCACCTTGGGAAAGGGCAGCTGGCTTACCAACATCTCAAACAGCATCGTGCCGGTGGCATAGATATCGGTCCTGGGATCTACAGGGGCCTTTTGAATCTGTTCCGGTGCCATGTAAGTCGGTGTGCCCAGGAGCATGGAGGCGTTTTCCTCAGATCCCCGGCACACCTTGGCGAGTCCGAAATCCGTGATGATGGGTCGCTTCGTGTGGGACTCAATGAGGATGTTAGCGGACTTTATATCCCGGTGGATGATCTCCTGCTGGTGGGCGTAATCGAGGGCGTCGAGGACTTCAGTGACGATACGCAGCGTGGCACCCACGGGGAGAAAGCGCTTGGAAGGCAGGGGATTCTTAGCCGCCATCTTGATGTACTGGGCAAGGGACTTCCCATTGACGAGCTGCATGGTGAAAAAGAGGAATTCGTCTGTGTTTCCCACCTCGTAGACCGGAATGATGTTTGGGTGGGACAAGATGGCCGCGGCCTCGGCCTCCTGGCGAAAAAATTCCGCACTCATTTCGTTGATCAGGGATTTCGGGAGTATCTTGACCGCAATCCGGCGTTTCAGGGTCTTCTGGTAGGCTAAAAAGATCACTGCCATACCCCCCCTTGCCAATTCCCTGAGGAGAACGGAAGTGCCCACCTGCCGGCCAGCCAGGTATTCCAATTTCATGGTCGTAATGCTTGTCATCTTCCCCGTCGCGCCTGCCAGGGCGCCTTTCTCAAAGATTATATCCACTCTATCGGCAGAATTGAGAAAGAAATTTAGTACAACCTCCGCATTTTTTTGGGGACGTTGTTGACTAATTACACTAACTGGAAAGAGAAACCGGAAGGCGGTGCCTACGGCAGCGTAAGCCAATAGGAACCGGCGTTACTCTCAAGGCCCGCATTGCTGTTGTGTTGCACTTGTTTTGGATTCGAAACGATCAAACATGGTTTCGAAGCTTGAGTTCCGATGGATGGGGGGAGAGGTAAACCTGGCCATGAAGATAGGGTTGCTTATATTTCCTGACGTAGTGTTTAAGGAGGGTTATGGGAACGATAAGGGGGAGAAGTTCATCGTGATAGGCATCGATCACTTCAAGAAGTTCCTGCTTTTCGTCCGGGGCAAGCTCTTTCTTGAAATAGCCCATCATGTGCTGGAGTACATTGGTGTGCTTCTTGACCGTGGCGTGCAAGCGCAACGCCTCCATGAGCAGGGATTCATAGCGGGTATAGACCTTGTCTACCTTTAATCCTTTTGCCTGGGCCACCAGCCTTCCCATTTCCCGGTAATGTTTCGTGCTGTGAGAGAGAATGAGCAGTTTGTGAGTGGTGTGAAACGCCACGATGCTTCCCAGGCTTTTTCGTCCGGCCTGGGTATTCCGCCACCTTTTGAGGGTGAAGATGCGTTCAATAAAATTTTCTCGCAAACGGGGATCGTGAAGTCTTCCTTCCTCTTCCACAGGAATGAGCGGGAAATGTTCCATGAACGCCCTCGCGAAGAGCCCCACCCCCGTCTTGACCGGCATGCCGCTCTCCGTGTACACCTTCACCCGTTCCATGCCGCTGCTGGGCGATCTGCTCTTGAAAATGAATCCGCAGAGGTCTTCTGTCTCCAGTTCCATTACCCTTTTTCGGGCCCACGTGACGAGAATGTCCGTCATGTCTCGCTTTGTCCTGACCGTGATAAGTCGAGGAGACTCCGGATCACCCACAAGCCGCATGGGTTCGCGGGGTACGCCCAGACCAGCCTCGGTTTCTGGACAAACAGGGACAAATTCCACATATCGGCCCAGCGTGTCCGTCACATACCTGTCATGGGCATGCCCGCCGTCATATCGCACCGGCTCGCCCATGAGGCAGGTGCTGACCCCGATTCGTATCTTGTCCATGAGGCTGTCTCCTTGATGATTTTCTGCGGCAAGCATACATGAACACACCTTTCTGGACAATAGAAAAGCGCTCAGAGCGTTCATTGAAGGGCTTCCTGTTTGCCGGGTGCGCGAGGTTATGGTACGATAGCTTTGGTACTGAAGAATTCGGTAAGAAGGGACAACCATGGACAACGACATTCGTGAAAAGGCAAGGGAATTGATACGGAAGCAGGGAACCTGCGTGCTGGCCACGTCCGCAAAAAATCACCCGCACTGCTCTCTCATGGCCTACGCCTGTAATGAGAAGTGCAGCGAACTTTACATGCTTACGGGCAGGGAGACCCGGAAATACAAGAACCTGATGGAGAACCCGGCGGTGAGCATATTGATCGACACGAGGGGGTCGACACTTGAAAGCGACCATGAGGGGACGACTGCGTTGACGCTTTCAGGGAAGTTTGAACCGGTTATCTTGCGATCAGAAGAGACGGGAATGAGAGAGGCCATCAAGACAAGACATCCGGGTCTTGGGGATCTCCTGGATGATCCTGAAACCGAGGTGGTCCGAATCAAGAATGAATCCTTCCTGTTGCTCATGGGGCCGAAAGATGCCTATTATGAAGAGAACGTCACATGGTGAAGGAAGAAAACCGTCGGCTTTTCCGGTTGGCGCTCCTTGGTGGTGAGCCTGGCGCCTCGAAGCTATGATGAGAAGTCGGGAAGATCATGATCAAGATTGGCATAAAGAACCTTTGGGTGTGTCCTGAATTTCTTTTTCAAGGGCTGCGCTCCCTCCTGCTGTACCAGGGTAGAAATGGTGCTTTGAGGATCGTCCAGGTCCCCAAAAACCATGGCCTCGGTGGGGCACGTCTCTACACAGTACGGCTGCTGCCCTTCTTTAACCCTGTCCGTGCATAAATCGCACCCGGCAGCAACTTTCCCGTTTTGCCCCATGTACCTTGCGCCGTAAGGGCACGCGAGGATGCAGAGCTTGCATCCCACACATTTTTTCAGGTTTACGGAGACGATGCCGTGTTCATCGATGAAACCGGCATCAAAACGGCACACGGACACGCAGGGCGGATAATCACACTGCATGCACATGACCGGGAAGATCCATCGTGAAACGGCCGGAAATTCTCCCGTTGTTAGGTCCATGATCCTTATCCGGCCCTCTTCTCCGGCAGGAATACTATGCCAGTTCTTGCATCCGACCACGCAACTTTTGCAACCGGTGCATTTGCTTCCGTCAATCAGAAGACCATATGCCATTTCATAGTCCTTCCTTGATGGGGGATACCCACTCAGGGGGAGATGCCTTTTTTATCCTCACCAAGGTGTTTTTCGTGAGGTCACCGGTGAGCGGATCCATGAGATCCCAGTCATACAGGACATTGGGGTTGGTGCCCCCTTCAAAGGGGGAGGTTTCTGGAATATCCAGGGATTCACACCCTTGCCACCAACCATGCTGTGCCATAACGATATCGGGGCGGATGGAATGGAACAGAAGGGCCACCGCCTTCATCTTTCCGTGAGGTGACACAATATCGATCCAATCTCCATTCCTTATGCAGTATTTTTCCGCTGTAACAGGATGGATCTTGACGACAGGGTGTTTCCTGAGTTCACGGAGCCAGGGGATGTCCCGCATCCAGGAATGATGATTGATATAGTCCGAATGTTCGTCTGTGAAGAGAAGGGAATATGCTTCGGCAAGTTCAGGAGCATTGAGAGGGTCTTCCGGCTCCCCATGGTAGACCGGGAAGGGTTCGAATCCTTCCTCTTTGAGGATCCTGTTGGCGAGCTGGATTTTACCGTTGGGCAGGTCTTTGAACAGTTCATCAAACCTCTCTCGACGGTCCATCCATTCTGTTCGAGGGAGATAGATTCCCTTGAGCTCGTGTTCCTCCAGGTGGTCCAGGGCGATGCCGACGGGCGCGAGAAAATCCTTGACCATAGCGTCATATTGCCCTTCCCAGAAATCCTTGTCCATGCCTAGCCTGCAGGCCAGGTCAAGGGTGATCTCCAGTTCGTCTCGTGCCTCCCAAAGAGGATCAATGACTTTCCGGCTCATGGCGAGGTGATTTTTCCAGAGGGCTGGTTGCTGCGAGCACTCATATCTGGTGGCTGCAGGCAGGACCAAGTCCGCATACCGGGTTGTAGGCGTAGGAACCACGTCTACGACTACGAGGAATTTGAGCTTCTGTAGTGCCTCGGCAACCAGGCGGGGGTTCCGCGCGGTGCTCAACGGATTGGAGCCGAATATGAGCATGGTCTTTGGGCGATAGGGTTCCCCGGTCACCAAGGCATTGATGACACTATGGGAAAACGATGAATTTCTTCCCGATGAGCGGATGCAAAAGGTATCACCACCCAGGACCTTTTCCCTTGCTTGGCGGGATACTTTTTGAGCAAGCGTGGAAAATCCGAGTTTCCCAGCCGGAAAAAGCCAGACGTTTCCCCCCGGCCGGTCCAGATGACCGGTTATGGCCATGAGGATGGGGACAGCCGTAGCGAAGGATCTCAAATCTTTTTTTTGGGGGGCCTCTGATACCCGTATGCAGGCCCGTTTCGTGGTCGCGTAAAGCCTTGCCAGTTCTTCGATCTCTTTCGCGGGTATCCCGGTAATCTTTTCCGCCCAGGCAGGATCATACTGTTTTACCTGTGCCGCGATGGCCTCAAATCCCTCACACCATTCAGAGACGAACTCCCTGTCGTGGAGGTCCTCTTTCAAGATGACATGGATCATGGCGAGAGCCAGGGCACCATCGGTACCCGGCCTGATAGGGAGCCACGTGGAGGCACGTCCATTGGCGCCGAGGGGGATCAACTGGGGATTGATGATGACAAGCTTCGCTCCTTTTTTCAGGCGTTCAATGATTTTTCGGGGCACACTCCTGAAATTGGTGTCCTGGGTTTCGGGTCCGCCCCTTGCGGGGCCTCCTTTTCCCCCACCGGTGAACCACTCGATGATGAGGTCTGCGTGATCATAGTCCGGCCTGGCGTACGTGGGGCCGCCGATCACTTGCTGATGATACATCAACTGGGGGGCATAACACACGGAGGGACCCCAGTTGCTGAAAGTGACAGAACCAAGGGCATGCAGGAACCGCATCCACAGGAGATGATGGAGTCCGCCCCATCCGGAAGATTGACCCTTGGAGAGAATGATCTGCTCGGGTCCGTACAGCTCTTTTGTTTCCATGATGTTCCCGACGGTTATCTCCAGTGCTTCATCCCATGAGATACGGGTGAAATTGCCGTTTCCTCTCTTGCCCTTCCTCAGGAGGGGATACTTCAGGCGATTGTCGTTATAGATCCATTGGACCGCGGACTGGCCTTTGGCACACAGTTTCCCGTTATTTAAAGGGTGGTAAGGATTCCCTTCAACCCTGGTAAATCTTCCTTCCCGTACATGAGCCAATATGCCGCAGTTATAGCCACCATAGGAACATCCATGGCACATTGTGGGAATGATAACCTGGTTGCTTTTCATGTTCATATATCTCTTCCCGTATTCGAGACTTGACGCCTTTGCCCACGTAGAACCGGGGAACCGGCACCACGAGGAGTGGAGGTATGAGATAAATCATCTCTATCGGATGGTGTCCCTTACTACTTGGATTCCCTGATCAATCAATGACCTTCATCTCCTCCACCCAATGATTGGGTAGAAATACGGGGTCCGGTCCTTCCGTAGAGATGAAGTTGTTTCCGGGACCGATTCTCCAGTAGTAATTTCCGCCGGAAGGCACTTCGTACCTTTGTCCGGTGTTGGGGTCTTCAATCAGCACCTCGTTTCGAAAGGCCCTGGACCATCGCTCATGCGTTCTTTCCTGCGCCCGGGAGCGATTCATGTAGGTTTGATGGAGCATGTCGTCCACCTGTCTGTTCGTCTCGCTCCGGATTCGGGACACCTCCCCGGTTAATCTGCTCTGACGTGCCCTCCAGTTGGGATTTTCCCGATAACCCAGCACCATTCGATTCAACACCCCCTCAGCAACGGATTCGGCGCCGGGCGCCGCAAGGTAGCCGAAAAGATGGGTGACGTACCAATTGCCCCTGTTCGGGACCCCTTGGGTCGGCGCCAGGACCGTCTGAACAAAGGCGTATCCCTTCCGATGCCCCGTCTCGGTCTGTGCATCAAAGGTCATCTCGGCGGTGTCCACCCGAACGGGCATTCCGGCCCGGGCCCATAGCGATTGGGTCTGTTGGGAGAGTTGCTGGAAATTTCTCTCCCGAACATTACTC
>Ga0307419_10000214_pt1 | contig 27261 bp, 21 predicted proteins | sample SalMarWE160230MG_2_FD_202512 | JGI IMG/M metagenome (GOLD analysis project Ga0307419, IMG submission 202512) | Salt marsh sediment microbial communities from the Plum Island Ecosystem LTER, Massachusetts, United States - WE1602-30 | ecosystem: Environmental > Aquatic > Marine > Intertidal zone... | reverse complement strand
TCTTTCAGATGAGATTGTAGAAATAAGCGTTGATTATTTAAGAGAATTAGGATTGTTAGGTTTTATAAATGAACATCCTAGATTTTTCCAGGAGATTATTGAAAATTCTGATCATCCTGGGATATTTCCAAGTACCCAACTAATTAAAGACAAAAATCTTTGTTGTGGATGTGGATTATGTGTAGCAGTTTGCCCAGTTAATGCAATAGATTATTTAGAAGGGACTTTCAAAATTAATGAGGATATGTGTATAAAGTGTGGCTTATGTTATTCAGCTTGTCCGAGATCATTTTTTCCACAGCAATTAAATGAGTTAGAGCAAAAAAATGATCAAAATATTCAGTTTTCTGAACAATTTAAATATTATCGAATGCTATGTACTGCCCAAACTACCGAAGATAGAATTAAATCGGTGGCACAAGATGGAGGCATAGTTACAACATTATTAAAAACAGCTTTTAAAGAAGGATATATAGATGGTTCTTTTGCAGTTACTTTAGGGGACCAACCATTAAAACCCTTACCAATTTTTGTTGAAAACGAAGAATCTCTTTTAAAAACTGCTGGAACTAAGTACACCAATGTTCCATTATTAAAAATATTTTACGATGCGAAAGAACATAAAAAAATTGCTGTAGTAGGAACACCCTGTATAATGAAAGCGCTCAAAAAAATTTCAGCCCTTCCATTAAATAAGCCTTTCTTTGACAATATCGCATTAAAAATCGGAGTTTTTTGTATGGAGTCATTCGATTATCATAAAATTGAAGAACTCTTAAAAAACGAGTTTAATGTGTATCCGTCTGATATAAGAAAGATGAACATAGACAAGGGTAAATTTATCATATACGATCAAGATAGTAACATCTCTAAAATCCCAATTAAAAGAATTAAGAAATATGGCAGATTTGGGTGTTTTTTTTGTGATGACTTAACAGCAGAACATGCTGATATCTCAGTAGGATCAATCGGTTCAGAACCTGGTTGGTCAACCGTAATAATTAGAACAAAAAAAGGCGAAGATTTTTGTCATAAAGCTTTTGATATGAATTTAATTAGAAAAAAGGAAATTGGAGAAGGCGACAAGAGTTTTGAAGATTTAAGTAAGATTGCCAAGTCTAAACAAAAGAAATTTATTGAATTTCGAAGGGTTAAGATGCTTCAACAAGAACCTAGTGAAAGAATTAAAAATTTTGAAGAAGTCCCGTTTGGATTATCTGATGAAATGATGGAACGTGAAGTTCAACGATGTTTGCAGTGTGGTCTCCCGTTGTGTGTTACTGGTTGTCCCGTCAATATCAGAATACCAGAATTTATTAAACTTCTTAAAGAAGAAAAACACGTAGCCGCTCTTTATAAAATTAAAAGTAGTAATCTTTTACCTGCTATCTGTGGACGCGTTTGTCCACAAGAAGTGCAGTGTGAAAATTCATGTCTACTAGGATCTCTTGGAGAACCCATTGCTATTGGTTATTTAGAAAGGTACATTGCAGATTGGGAAAGAAGAAATAAATTAAAGGAATGCCCTGATTGTGCAGCTCCTAATGAAATAAAAGTTGCAGTTATTGGTTCTGGACCTGCTGGATTAGCATGTGCCGGAGAACTTGCAATGAGGGGATATGACGTATCTATATTTGAAGCATTTCATGCTGGAGGAGGTGTATTAACTTATGGAATTCCCGAATTTAGATTACCGAAGGAGATTGTCAAAGATGAGATAGAAACTCTCAAAATGATCGGCGTAAAAGTAAATTATAATGCAATCATTGGAAAAATCTTAACGATAGAAGATTTACAGGAAATGGGCTTTAAAGCGTTTTTCATTGGTGTTGGAGCAGGATTACCAACTTTCTTAAAGGTTTCTGGGCTGAACTTAAATGGTGTTCTTTCTGCTAATGAATTCTTAACTCGTTCTAATCTAATGAAGGCTTATAGATTCCCCGAATATGATACACCAATAAAGATTGGGAAAATTGTTACAGTAATTGGTGGAGGGAATGTAGCTCTAGATTCAGCTCGAACTGCTTTAAGATTGGGTGCTGAACGAGTTATTATTGTATATAGGAGATCAGAAGCAGAAATGCCTGCTAGAAGGGAAGAGTATCACCATGCTTTAGAGGAAGGAATAGATTTTCAATTTTTGACTAATCCCGTGAGATTTGTTGGTGATGAAGAAGGAAATGTAAGAAAAATGGAAGTTTTAAAGATGAAATTAGGTGAACCGGATCAATCGGGGCGTAGAAGCCCAATACCTATCGAAAATTCAGAATATTCAATAGAAACTGATATGATAATAGTCGCTGTAGGAACTAAAGCAAATCCGGTTCTTACGAAATCTATACCAGAATTAAAGATCAATAAATGGGGATACATTGAGACTAATGATGATGGTCAAACTAACATTGAGTACATCTTCGCAGGAGGAGATATTGTTACTGGATCAGCCACGGTGATTTCTGCTATGGGTGCAGGAAAAAAAGCTGCAAAAGCAATGGATGAATACTTAAGAAGAAAATATATCCCGGAAGAAAATGACTAATCCCCATTTCTTCATTCTATTTTTGTTTTAGAAAAAACCTCTTATTTTTTTGAAATTACTCCTAATAAGATTCTGATACATATTTAAGAACCTTTATCTAATAAGAAAACCTAAATTATCTTGCAAACGACCAACATAGTCAGAATTGAAAATTTAATGAAACAAAAACATTCTCTCACAGCCAAGATGGGTCCATCCATTGGATCTTCAATACGAGATTGGATGAGATTGACATTATCTAATGGATCTGTTGCACTGAAGTATTATCCACGTGTATTTTTAATTGATCTTTTAAGTACTTTTGGCATACCTTTCCGGGTTTATGAGAGATGGCGGTTTGATAAGATAGTAGAACAAATTGAACTGAAAAAACCTCCGATATTTATTTTAGGTCATTGGAGAAGTGGAACTACACACTTGCATAATTTAATGGTTCAAGATCCTCAATTTGGATATGTTACAATGTTCCAAGCAGCCTTTCCAAAATCCTTTTTAGCAAATAAATTTTTTGAGAACTTTATGAAAATTTTCTTGCCAGATAAAAGACCCATGGATAATATGAGATTGGGTTTGGATTTTGCTCAAGAAGAGGAGATGGCATTAGGCAATCTCTTTCCATACTCTTTTTATAATGGATTCTACTTTCCAAGAAAATTAAAAGAATTCTATTATAAATATATCCGATTTGAAAACGTGCCTAGTAGAATTAGGCAAAAATGGAACGAAGTTTACAATTCTCTATTAAGAAAAGCCACACTTAACATGCATGGGAAACGTCTAATCTTAAAAAATCCCGCTAATACAGCTCGAATAAAATTTCTATTGGAACTATTTCCCGAAGCCCAATTCATTCATATTTATCGCAATCCATATATCGTCTACATGTCAACAAAATATTTTTACGAGAAAATGATACGAGCATTTACATTTCAAAATATCTCCGATGAAGATTTAGAGAATCAGATTCTTTGGATTTATAAAAGAATGATGGAATCCTATTTTGAAGAAAAAAAATTGATCCCAAAAGGTAACTTGATAGAAATCAAGTTCGAGAATTTAGAATCAGACCCACTTTACGAATTAGAATCAATATACAACGGATTAAACATTTCAGGTTTTAAAAATTCAGAGCAAGCATTTCTTAACTATTTAAAACCTTTAAAATCCTACAAAAAGAATGTATTCGAATTTTCTCAAAGGATAATTGATAAAGTGAATGTTTATTGGAATTTCACAATAGAAAAATGGAAATATGATATTCCTAAATTACCTATCTCTAAGTCTACCTAATTTCTCTTCTTTCCTTGTGGACAAACTTTAAGGCAATTAGAGCAGTAATTATTTGTTAACATGCTTTCGATACACTTGCTTCTATCAATATGAGTAATTATCTTGGCATCCTGACCCTTATGGATTGGTTTATCGTAAGTGGCTTTACCAACACAATTATCAATGCAGGCACCGCAAGACTCACAGAAACTTTCCATCTCACTAAAATCGCTTTCTTTAGTTTTTGGGATATCTGCATCGGTAGTAATTATACTCCATCTTTGACGTGGTCCGAATTCAGGAGTAACAATAAGACCATTCCTTCCCATATAACCTAAATTAGCTGCTTTAGCATGAGCTGTGAATAACAATTTGCCTCCAAATGGATGGTGTGCTTCAGTCCGATAACCTTGTTGTTGCAGATATTCCGTCAATTTAATAGTAATCTTTCCTAATTCATCGTACACTCTAAAAGATTCGATCCCACAATTTATACCTGGAGCGTCTTTAATCATGTTCCATTTCATTTCCATTCCAAGGACTATCGCATTTTTTCCAATGATAGGTAAATCTTTAAAGATATAACCTTCTTGTACAGGAACATATCCAATTAAATCTATACCATCATCAATTGCTCTTTCTTCGAAATCTTTCCAAAATTCAGGAGTAGTTTCTGTTTTTTCATTTTTTTCATTGTTATATTTGGTCTTATTAGCCAATTGGAATCCTTTAAAAGTTCCAGTTAAATATTTACTAAATTCTTTAGCAGTTTTTGGGTCCAATTTTTGCTGAGAATTCAATTTCATAGTAAATAGTTCCTGGGGAACTTTAAACACCAAATTCTCATTACAACCTATAAATGTTGGCTCAGGTTTTTTCTTACCTTCGATAATTTATACACCTAGAAAATAAAATAGCAAAATTTTAACTTGTTAAATTATATTAGAATAACGAGATTAACAAGTCATTGGTTTTAAATATTAAGGAATTTAAATATCATTGTCCTTTTTGTGATAATCCATTAGCATGGCGTGGCTCTAAGTGCTTCAATGTATATTGTCAAGGACAAGAATTTAATGTTGATAACTTAGTTACTTACAGGTTAAATCCAGAGTTGGGGATTGGACGAATCATAAAAAGGTTAGAAATTCCTGCTTCAAGCTCTTTAGACGGTAAAGATTCGATTATAGATTTGAAATTTAAAGTAATATTTGAAAATAATCTAACTAAAATCTTATCTCCAATTGATCTTATTCATAACATTTTCTCTACAAATAAGCGTATAATTACCGAGAAAGGAATAGGGGTAATTAATTCAAAAGAGTTTCATATTAATAAAGGAAAAATATCATATGAGGTTCTATATTCTGATGGTAATTTGCAGCAAGTTGAAGAAAAGGAAATTTTATCACTATATCATAAATCGCTGAAAAAAATAATTGAGCAACAGACTTTTGATAACCCTAAATATTTTTTAATTAAGTATTGGGCTAATCTATTCCATTCGTATTATATGTCTTACCAGATAAAATGTATAACTAATTCTCGTTTATCATTAATGCCTCATCAGATTAATGTCGCTCACAGATTATCAGAGGAATATTTCCCACGTGTAATTTTAGCAGATGAAGTAGGTCTTGGGAAAACAATTGAAGCTGGAATTTATATAAAAGAAATGATGGCGCGAAATTTAGCAAATCGGATATTAATTATCGTTCCTGCTACATTGGTCAAGCAATGGCAGTTTGAGTTGTCCAATAAGTTCAATATTGAATTTAAGATCTACGATGGAAAGAAGACTAAAGAACTCCTTAAAAAAGGAGATTATAGAAAATCTAAATTATTCCAAAATCCGTTTTATTATGATAATCTTATTATATGCTCATTACAATTCGCTCGAAATCCTAAATATGTCGAACTATTAACACAAATTTCCTGGGATATAGCAATTTTTGATGAAGCCCATCATTTAAGGCGTTATGTTACGAACTTGAGCACCGGAAAATATCGAGAAACACTTAATTATGTGCTTGCTAGAAAAATTAGTGAAAATTGTGAAAGTTTATTGCTTTTAACTGCAACTCCTCTGCAACTTCATTCATTTGATTTATATTCATTAATAGAATTAATTCAAGGAGAAGTATTTGAAAATTTCTCTGATTTTGAGCATTTTCGTAAAAATATGCCTTTTATAAGTCTCCTTACTAATAATATCAATCATCTCGAGAAATTGAATAATTTTGAAATAAAAAATACGATTAAACTATTGAGAGATCTTGGTTATGTAGATAATAGACAAGAAGACTCAAGAATCAGTGCTTTAATAAAGAATGAGACATTTAAAACAAGCATTTTAAAAAAAATAGAAAAAGATCACACTCTTTCAAAATTTCTCATCAGGAATCGAAAAAAGAACGTTTTTTTTGATGACTTTTTGAATGAAAGAGTGGTTAGAACTATTATGGTACATCCTACTACGCAAGAATTAGAGATTTATAATGAAATTCGCCTTTATCTCGCTAAAATCTATAATTCTTCAATTAATAAGGCAAATGTAGGAATTGGATTTGTAGTATCTACACTCCAAAAGTTATTGACAAGTTCCAAGCATGCATTTATGAAGAGTATTGAACGCCGATTAGAACAAATCGAACGATCTAAAAGTTTACTTTCTCAAATTGATGACCTAATTGAAGAAGAACCAGAGTTTTTCGAATCAGAATTTGAAGATGAGTACATAGATTCTGAAATAATAAATTCATTTGGGAAATCAAGAAAAAAAAAAGAAGAAACACCTGCCTTAGATCTTGTTAATCAAGAAAAAATGTTGAAGGAATTCTATGATCGCCTGAAAATAATCCCTTATGATTCTAAGATTGAAAAATTACTTGAATTAATGAATCATATTCGCGTTCAAAATAATAGAGAAAAGGTTATTATTTTTACTCAATTCGTAGATACGTTGTTTTACATCAAAAAGTTATTAGAAAAGCAAGGTTATCAGGTTGGAACTTTCTATGGTGGGATGAATAAAGAAGAAAAAGATAGCGCTGTAGAACTTTTCAAGAATAGCGATAAATTTTTTGTTTTACTTTCTACTGAAATTGGAGGAGAAGGTCGAAATTTTCAATTTTGTAGAATCTTAATAAATTATGATTTGCCTTGGAATCCCATGAAGCTTGAACAAAGAATAGGTCGCTTAGATAGAATTGGGCAACAATCCAAAGAAATTTATATCTATAATTTTTTCTTAGAAGATACAATCGAAACCGATATTATATTTGTACTCGATAAGCGTATTAATTTATTTAAAGAGTCTATAGGGCAATTAGAACCCATAATTGGAAATATAGAGAAAGATTTAAAGAATTTGATATTCACAACTGAAACAGAAAAAAGAAGAAAGCTGAATGAATTCACTCGTAAACTAGATTCTGAGGTAAGAAAGGCACAAGAGATAGAAATGCAGCTAGATGATTTAATGATAGATAAAAAATCATTTAAAGTTGATAACCTTATAACTTCTGCAGCAGCGTGTGAGGAAGTCAAACTCAGCCATAATGAATTATTCTTACTCATGAAATATTTTTTCAATCTTGAAGATAATAGATATGGGTCTATAATCAATAATGATGGAAATAAACAAGATTTAACTTTCAAAAATGAGGTAATTGTTCAACTCTCTAACAAAATATTTAAAAACCCGAACTATAGATTCAAAAAAGATCATTATTTTGGAACTTTTGATTTAAATATTGCAAGAGAAAAAGAAGAAATCGACTTTTTTGCTCTTGGTCATCCATTGATTAATAATATTCTGGAATTTTGCATTTCAAAGCTATTTAAAGGACAATTTTCGGTTTTACATTTAAAAAAATCCCAAATTCCTAAAAAGCTAAATACAAAATTAAATGATGTTGATGAATTATATTTATTTCTCTTTAACGTGAAATTTCAAGGATATATTATTGAAAAACAATATGTGGGAATAATTGTTGATAAGAATGGGAATGAAATCGAAGCATTATCAGATTTTATATTAGATATTGACAATTTTAATGATATATTTAATTTCAAAATTGGATTAGGATCTAAAATACATGTGCGTGTAGATAATATTAATGAACTCCGTGAGAAAGCTAAAAGTACGGTAAAATTGAAGACTTCACAATGGAAACGCGAGATAAAAGAATTAAACAATAAAATTTTTAATATTGAAAAGAATAAAAAACAGCGGATTCATAACTATAAACTCAGAATGTTAAATTTTAAACTTGAATCACTTAAGATTAAATTAGAAAAGAAAAAATCACAACTTCCTTCTAAACGACAAATGCAAAAGATCCACAATATGGGTGATGAAGGAGAAAAACAAGAAAGATTAAGAAAAATAAAATTAGTAGAAGAAGATATTCTTATCCTGAATAATGATTTCTATCAGACAAAACGAAATCTGGACGATCTTGAATTTGATTATCAAGATCTTCAAAAAGATATGGATAAAAGAAATTTAGCTAAATTTTATACCAACCTTGACGCATTTGCAGTAATTTGTTTTGATTCATATGAAATGCAAAAATAAATTTTTTTATAAAAAAAGAGAAAAAATTATAATTCTTACTTTTCGTGCTCAAAGATCCAATATAATCCTGAATTGAATCTAAATTCCCAGCCTTTTCCAACCATTTCATTTAGAAGATTTTCAATATTACTCGCGACTTTATCTGGATTCATACCAGGTTTTAAAAATTCTACTTTATATTTTTTCACCCACACACCTCTCCTTTTTTAATTATCATTTTAAATTTTAAAGACTTTTAAAATGACATGGTATGTGGACGATAACAAATCTTAGGTTAAAAAGTATCATACATCACAAGGTTACGCGCAACCCGCTTCGGTTCGCTTAAATATTTTAACCTATTATAACTATCATACCACTTAAATTCAAAAAATTCGTACCATTCTAAGACTTTTGTTGAGACAGAAAAACTTTTTTTAGAATAGTTAAAACTTAATTTTTTCATTGCTATTATTTTAAAAAAGTTCCTATATGAAGGTTCTAAAAGTAAAATCTATTTAAAACCAGGTAAATTCACTTTTATCAAGTTTTTCACGAACTTTTTTATCATCTTTTTTTAATTGACCAACTTTTTTACTTTTCGAATATGGTTTTATATCGTCATGGTGTGATTTCCCTTTTTCATCATGTTTATGCTCTTTTAGATGACTTATTCTATGTTCATACTTTTTACTCGTAATAATCCCTCATTTAACTTATTAAGATTAAGTATCATATTTATAACTTTTATAATTAGTTTTCGCATGCATAGTATATGGAGTGTATAATATAATAGAAGGATCTATTTTTATAATCTCAATTAAATATAAATATAACCAAAAATGTCAAATAAATATTATTATCTATTCATAAAAAATTAAAAATTTTAGATTTATTAAAAATTTCAATAGTAGCATGTATTCTAATTATTATTTTTGTTACTGAGGTTGCTGAATTATGCATATGGTTATTAGACTTATTCCATAGCACTGGAAGCACACACACTGCTTGTCAAATTGTTGGTTGTTGTTAGTGTTATGTTTATAAAGAGCTGATTAAATGAAGACAATAGAAAATAAGGAAAAAAATCATAAAGCTTTTTGGAAAAGGTTTAGTGAAAGATGGTTATTGGTTAATTTAGTTAGTTATATTGCTGGAACATTGCTCTTTTGGTGGCTATTTTTTATTGGTATTATAAACTTGATGATCGCAATCTTTTTAACAATATTAAACTTCCTGTTTTTACCGTTGCTGTATTACATTGTTATTTACTTTAGAGAATCAAAGCACCAAAAGATTGTAATTAAAATTGCATTGGTTGGAGGTGGTGGATTCTGTTTCGGTGGAATTGCATGGTTCATTATTGGCTATGTACTTATTCAAGCGCCTTGGGCACCCTTGCATGTTTTAACTCCAGTGCTAAGAGGGAGAATTTTTCTTCTACTTCTACCAACCTTATGTGTAATTGCGGCATATATAATGTATAGAATAGGTAAAAAAAGAAACTGGAGACCATCGTCCTATTTAATGGATTGAGAATTAAAAATATAAATCCCAACCTTTTTCTACCATTTCATTTAAAAGATTTTCAATAATATTCGCTACCTTTTCTGGATTCATACCAGATTTTAAAAATCCCACTTTATATTCTTTCATTCAATCACCAAGACTTTTTTAATTTTGAAATATAGATTTATATTTCTCAAACTCAAATATATTCACATTAACTTTAATTCAAAATTTTAAAGGCCTAAAAAAATGACAGAACCTAAATGGTATGTAGATGATAACAAACCGTGGTTTAAAAAATATCAAGAAGGTGTTCCTAAACATCCTCTATTTCCAGTAATAAGTCTAGGTGATTGGTTTGATCAAAAAACCGAAGAATTTGCTACGAACAAATGCATGTGGTTTTCAAAAACATTTATGAATTATAGAGTGTTACGTAAATATACGGATTCTCTGGCTACATCATTATATCGAATGAGTGTAAAAAAGGGAGACGTTGTTGCAATTCTACTACCTAATAGTTTTCAATTTACGATATCTTATTTTGCTATTGTTAAACTGGGTGCAATAGTAATCCCAATAAATCCAACATATAAACCAATAGAAATTCTTCACGTTCTAGAGCAGGTGAAACCTAAAGGATTGATTTGTATGGACGTCATGTATGGGCTTATTAAACCCATACAAGAGAAATATAAATTTGATTTTGTAATTTCTACCTGTATTGTTGATTTAGCTGCGATTCCCCCTGCGATCAAGGAACAACTTATAGCTGACGGGACTATTCCATCGGGGGATGTTTCAGGAGCTATAAATTTCCTTGATGTTTGCCAAAAACGTGGTGAAATTGACATTCCTGAAATTAAAATTGATCCTCTAAATGATACTGCGGTTTATTTAATGACGGGAGGAACGACAGGTGTTCCCAAACCAGCTATCATTACTCATTACAATTGTGTAACTAATGCTAAGCAAAATTTTATGTGGATGCCGGATGCTGCTCATCCAATGGCATGTATCGGAATTTTACCAATGTTTCATGCATTTGGAATGACCATTGTTCAGAATGTCGTAATAGAAGGAGGAGACTATAATATTCTGTTTCCACGCCCACCAGAAGGTTTAAAAGATGTTGTTGATACAATCCTAGAAGTAGGACCTGAAAAAGGTGTTATTTTGCCAGGAGTTGAAAATCTCTTCATTGGGTTAACACGCTATTTAAAAGAAAATCCAGAACCTCGACTCCAAAATATGTTTCGATTATGTGTAAGTGGTGCTGGACCATTACATAAACCCGTGAAGGATGCTTTTGAAGCAATAAGTGGAGGTAAATTAGTCGAAGCTTATGGTTTAACTGAATGTACAACAGCGGTAAGTGCAGGACCTTTTGATGGAACAGATACTCCAGGTACAATCGGGTTACCGTTTCCAGGTGTTGAATGGGCAATATTTGACTCAGAAGATTTCGCTAAGGGTCCATTGGAAGGCTATGGTATAGATTTTACTGGAGAAATAGCAATATGCGGTCCACAAGTAATGAAAGGTTATTTGAATAGACCTAAAGCTACTGCAGAAACTTTAAGAGAATGGAAAGGGCGATTGTGGTGTTTAACGGGAGATCTTGGATACATGGATGAACATGGACAAATGGTTATTAGAGATAGAAAGAAACAAATGATCAAGTATAAGGGATATTCCGTTTTTCCAAAAGAAGTAGAAGAATTATTAGGGTCTCACCCTGATGTAATGGAAGTCGCCGTGGCTGGTCTCCCAGACTTAGAAACTGGAGAAATGGTGAAGGCTTGGGTACAATTGAAGGAAAATTCTAGCGTTACCTCAGAAAATTTACTTGCTTGGTGTAAAGAAAACATAACTCATTATAAATGCCCTAAGTATTTGGAGATAGTTGAGGAAATTCCAAAATCGATGGTTGGAAAAGTGCAAAGAAGAGAGTTGCAAATCAACGATCCAATTTGGAAAGAAAAATATGGAGATTCACAATAATTAGATATTATTTTTTTTTACTTTTTTAATGATTAATTGAGTGAGAAGTCTATTTATTATTCTTTGGCATCTTAATAGATCAATATATCTAATTTGCAATGTTAAAAAGATAGAATTGATTAAAACTATAATTTTATTTTCTTACTTGTTCTTTTTCATTTTTTTTATCATTTGGTCAATCAATTGATTAAATGCAGTTTCGATTTTTTCCCCGGTTTTGGCAGAGGTGTCAAGAAAGATTGCTTTTTGAACTTTTATATAATTAAAAATCTCATTTCTATCTATAATTTCCCCTATTTGAGGAATTAAATCAGATTTATTCCCAATTAATATATAAGGAACATCGTTCGCCATTTGTTTACGAAAATCCTTAAGCCATTTATCAATTTCTATAAAAGTATATTCTCTTGATAAATCAAATACCAATATTGCTCCATTTGCACCCGCATAAAAACTGCGTTGCAAAAATTCAAATCGTTCTTGTCCTCCAATATCCCAAATTGTGAGTTTAGCAATTTGTCCTGATTCTAATACTACTGTTTTAGCAAGAAAATCTACTCCCATAGTAAACTGATACTTCATGGAAAAAGTATCATTAACAAAGCGATTAATTATACTGGTTTTACCGACTGCAGAAGGACCTATAACAATTACTTTGAAGTTGTACATAACTTCTTTCATTTAAAACTACCTTGAAAGGTTAAATTAAGTACATATGTTATAATACTAATCTTTAATATAGTTATTTTTTCACCAAACTAATTAAAAATCTTTCTTCTCACTCATTCTTACAGAAATTTTTCCAAAATTAATGATTGGAAAAGTAAAAAAAAGACTAATTCAAATAAACAAACCGATCTGGAAAGAGTGATACGTTGAAAATTATTATTAATTATTAAAAAAAAATGGAGTAAATGTGAATTTATAGTTTTTTTAAAGAAATCCATTCAATTAGATTTCTTTTGCTTTCCTTAGTTTGATAATCTTGAGAATAGCTTCAAATTCTAATCTCTTATTAAATTTTATTAGTTTATATTACATTGTAAACTTATAAATCTAATGGCAGAAAGAGAGAAAAGTATTCTTTATTCCAACAATTGAATAATATTACTGAAAAACAGTGATATATAAAATCATTTTATTTAATTCTAAAATAAAACTATTCCAACTTGCTTCCACATTGGTGGCAGAAGTTTGCATTTTTTTGTCTCTGTGTTCCGCAAAATTGACAATAGAGAGCTTTCGATTCTACAGGCTCTAAAAGTTTGATATCTTCTACTAATAAAGTGTGAGCTTCATTTCTATCAGAACCCCTCACAATATTCGAGTTTACTCTTGGATGTTGTTTATGCTGATCTAGATCATTTTTCTTTTTTACTGTTTTATAATGTTTAGCTCCCATTGAAGAATAATCTACAGAGAGTAATGTTGTAATAACACAGAATATCACTGGCAAAAACCACATTAATGAAAAAGGGACCTTACAGATAAATAATAATCCGTAAACCAGAATTAATAAAAATGGTAATAAACATCCCGATTCTGAAAAATTATTAGACATTTTATCAATTAGTTTGTATATTTAAGATATAAATATTATAATCTTATTTATATAGATATGGATACTACACTCTCAAATTAATAAAAATTGTTGGATGCCTGATAAAAAACATCCAATGGCACATGTTGGTATTTTTCCAATGTTCCACGCATTTTGCATGGTAAGTGATCAAAATGTTGTTATTGAAGGAGAATATTACGATAATCTTTTTCCAAAACCCCCTTCATCAATGAAAGAAGCAGTAGATACAATTCTAGAAGTCGGTCCGGAAGGTGGCGTAATTGTACCCAGAGTTGAAAATTTATTCATCGGATTAACCCGTTATTTAAAAAACATTCCCGAACCAAGGCTTAAAAATTTGTTTCAATTATGCGTAAGTGGAGCAGGAGCTCTTCATAAACCAGTTAAAAATAAATGCGAAGCAGTAAGATGGGGTAAGCTTGTTGAAGCTTACGGTTTAACTGAATGCCCAACAGCAATCAGTGCAGAACCTTTTAATTTAAAAGTTGAGCTTGGTAAAATCGGATTACCCTAAAGGTATCTAAGATACCGAACCTAAATTTATTTTAGACTAAATGCCATATCCATTCTTTATATTATTTTTTTTATTAACACCTTATTAAATTTTCACTTTTTCTTCTTAAAATAGCTCCAAATCGACAAAAATCATCGAATTAACTGAAAATCTTCATATTATTGTGGTGAAATTTGATACTATTTTATCGAATCGTTCAAAGAAAAATCATTTATTCTAAACAAACCACTAATATGTATTTATTGTAATAAACTTTAAATAGCTTTTTGTATAATAATTAAGATAATGTTCAGATGGGAAACCATTCCCGCTACAAATTTTAAAATGGAAAAAATACTGATTATCTAAAAAAGTCAGAAGTGTGATGAAGATACTTTGTATTTAATTAATATCTCTATGTAAAGTTAAAAAGTGGTAAAAAAATTAAGCCAGAGGTTGTTTAAATTTTTACGATCTTACGAAATTTAGCAGCAGAAAAAGATTTTATAACAAAAGGTTATGAATCAGAATTTAATTCTTTTTATCAAACAAGGACTATAGGGATATTATCAAGAACAGCCCGAAAAAATGTTGGTTTAAGGTTTTCTAAAACAGAAGTAGGAGATTTGAAATAATTATTTAATTTAATGGGAAAAGAACATATCAAATAGGATTCTTAAAATTTAATGAAGTGAATATGTTATGAGATGGGAAAATTATACTTCTTTACCTGAAAAATTTAGGAATCAGAGAGTGTTTGACGGATGTGGAATATCGGGTTTCATAAATATTGATGGAAGCAGAGTCTCGGGCAAAAAAGTAATTGAGATGTTATGTATTTTAAGGGAAAGGGAAAATGGACTTGGTGCAGGGTATGCTGCTTATGGTATCTATTCTAAATATAAAGATTATTATGCTTTTCATTTTCTTCTTGATGATGAGATAGCAAAAACACAAGTTTTAGAATATCTTGAAAAGAAAGGTAATATTATTCAATCTGAACCGATTCCGACCAAAAAACCCGTCAATATTGACAATCTCCCAATAATTTGGAGAGTATTTTTCGAACTTGGAAGTATTAATAATCCAAATAATGATGAAAAAATAGTAAAAATTGTAATGGATATTAATACGAACATTAAAAATGCGTTTGTTATGTCATCGGGGAAGGACATGGGTGTATTTAAAGGGAATGGATGGTCAAACGAAATTGCAGATTTTTATAAAATTTCAGAGTATAAAGCTTATATGTGGTTAGCACACTCGAGGTTTCCAACAAACACACCTGGTTGGTGGGCTGGTGCTCACCCTTTTAATTTATTAAATTGTTCAGTAGTTCATAATGGAGAAATAACTTCTTATGGAACTAATAGAAGGTATTTAGAATCTTTTGGATATAAATGCACATTATCTACTGATACAGAAGTCATCGCATACTTAATTGATCTATTATGCCGTAAACATAATATTCCAATGTCTATCGCTACCATTGCATTAGCACCACCATTATTTGAAGAGATTGAAAAATTAGATAAAAAATCTCAAATATTATTCAAAAGTATAAGAGCGACTTATAGGAGTGCAATGTTAAATGGCCCATTTTCAATTGTAGTTGGGTATTCAAACCCAGTTCCAACAATGATTGGATTATCTGATAGAAAAAAATTGCGTCCATTAGTGGTAGGAATTTCTGAGGATGAGAATACTATTTATATGAGTAGTGAAGAATCATCCTTTAGAAGATTGATGATAAACGACCATGATTTCAATTTTAAAGATATTTGGCATCCGAGAAGTGGTAATGCTGTTATCGCAGAACTTGGGAATGGATTAATAAAAAATGGACTTGAGATAACGGTAAAAAAGAATAATTTATTACAAGAAGAGGCTTGTTAAAGTGGCGCTAACGCATGAAATTATTTCACATTTTCAAGTTAATGTCAATCGAGAAGACTGTAAGAAATGTAAAAGCTGTATTAAAAATTGTTCTTTTGGTGTTTTTTCCTTTAACGGAAAACAAATTGTTGCTGAACATCACAAATGTGTAGCTTGTCAGAGGTGTGTTATAATGTGCCCTGGGAAGGCAATCCATATTTCTCAGAGTGAATCATGTTTACCTCCTCATGGTAATTATACGGAAAAAATCCGTAATATCATTTGGGCCCAGTCTGGTACTGGGGGAGTTTTAATTTCCGCAACTGGAAATGATAGACCAATTAGATCGATATTTGATGACTTGCTCCTTGACTCTTGTCAAGTAACTAATCCCAGCATTGATCCGATCCGTGAAATTATTGAAACTAAGATATTTTTTGGACGAAAACCAAAGAAACTTGATTTTACCACAGCATCCAATGACGTGAATGAAGTATCATTAAAAACAAACAATTCAGTCAATTTTGAGATAGAGATGCCAATTATGATTGGGCATATGAGTTTAGGTTCGATTAGTTATAATGCATGTCAAGCAATCTATCAAGCTGCAAAAGAATTAAACATTGTAGCAGGTTCGGGAGAAGGTGGATTACATCCTGATTTCTATGAATATGCACCAAACATCATTACTGAAGTTGCTTCAGGACGATTTGGCGTTGATCTTAATTATTTAAACAATGCAGTAGCTATAGAGATAAAAATTGGACAAGGAGCAAAACCCGGGCATGGTGGGCATTTACCAGGAGAAAAGGTTAGCAGTTTGATCTCCCAAACAAGAATGATTCCTGAAGGAAGTGATGCATTATCTCCTTATCCGCATCACGATATCTATTCAATTGAAGATCTGGCTCAATTAATTGCAGCATTAAAAGAGGCTACAAGATATAAAATACCTGTTGGCGTAAAAATTGCAGCAGTTCATAACTCAGCTCCAATTGCAGTAGGTATAGTGAGAAGTGGAGCAGATTTCCTAACTCTCGATGGATTCAGAGGTGGAACTGGTGCTGCCCCAAGAATTATAAGAGATCATGCTGGTATTCCTATTGAGCTAGCTATTGCAGCTGTGGATAAAAGTCTTAGAGAAGAAAATCTAAGAGAACAAATAACTTTAATTGCTGGTGGATCAATTCGATATTCTGCAGATTTAATAAAAGTTATTGCATTAGGCGCCGATGTTGCGATGTGCTGTATGCCTGTCTTAATTGCAATGGGATGTAGAGTTTGTCAGCAATGTTTTAGAGGGCTTTGTCCATGGGGAATAGCTACTCAAGATGAAATTCTAGTAAAAAGATTAGATATTACTATTGCAAAAAATAGAATAATAAATTTATTTCATTCATGGAATGAAGAATTAAAAGATGTTTTAGGAGCGATGGGAATTGATTCTGTTGAATCTCTCCGATCAAATAGAGACCGCTTAAGATACATAGGTCCAAATCCACGAATAGCGGAAATCCTAGAAGTAAAACATGCAGGTGAATAAAAGAATGATTGTAAATGAAACTAAGGAAAAAATTTTTGAGATTGGATTGGAGGAGATAATAGAGATAAATGCCGCTCCCAATGGGAAATCAATTGATTCTAGAGAATTAAATTTTATGATCCATGAAGCAGTAAACGCTAATTATAAATCTATTATATTGAATAATGTTTGTGGTCAAAGATTTATAGGTGCTGCTCTAAAAGGTGACATAGAAATTATAATTAATGGCATTCCCGGAAATGATTTGGGAATTTTTATGGATGGTCCGAAAGTCATAGTTAATGGAAATTGCGAGGATCAATCTGGAAACACGATGAATCATGGAACAATAATTATTAATGGTGATGGTGGAGATGTAATAGGATTATCTTCAAGAGGGGGAAAAATCTTTATCAAAGGTGATGTTGGTTATAGAGTTGGTATTCATATGAAAGAATATGAGGATAAGTTTCCCTTGCTAATTATTGGGGGAACAATCAATGATTTTTTAGGGGAGTATATGGCAGGAGGACTTATCATCGTTCTCGGATTAAAGTATGAAAACGGAAACTTTCAGGAAAGCGACCAACCAATATGTGGAAATGAATTGGGGGCGGGTATTCATGGGGGGAAAATATTTCTTCGAACGGACTTATCTCTCGAAGACAAATTAGGAATTGGTGCTAATGTATTTGATATTACGGAGGAAGAGATCGCAGAAATCTCCCCATTCATAGACGAATTTTGCAAGATTTTTGGCATTCCGAGTGATATCATCTGGAAAAAGCCATTCCAGACGATCAAACCCATTTCCAAGCGACCATTTGGTGGAAATTATTGTAGTCAAATTATTTGATTTTTTTATAGTTAAAAATTAAAAATACTGGATGAAATCGTATACTTCTAGAATAACTCTATACAAAATTTTCACTTTTTCATCGCAAAAATCATTTATTTTCTAACTTCATTAATAATTATGCTGAAATTTAAACGCTTCTAACTTATTCTGGTTTCATAAAATTGTATTTCTTACCTAATTTTTTAAATATCTCAGTTTCCCCTCCTTCTTGAATAATTTTTAATGTTGTTTTTATATCCAATATTTTGTTAAAACAGAAAGTTTAATTGCGTGGAATAAAGAGAATATAACCCATTATAAATATCCTAAGCAGATGGAATTTGTTGGATAAAATTTAAATGGAAATCAACTTAGTTGTTTTTTATGAGTGATCGAGGAGAAAACAATTTCGTTAAATTTCCTAAATTTGCAGCTAAATTGTACGATTCAATGATGAAAAAAGATGCAATGAGATTTCAGCGTGTTCAAATTGCAGAAGAATTAACGCAATATATTAATGATGGGAGATTACTTGACGTTGGTACGGGACATGGAAGGTTATTAGCAGAAATATTTAAAAAAAATTCTAAAATTGAATTATATGGATTAGATATTTCAGAAAAGATGATTGAATTAGCCAAATTAAATCTTAAAGATATACCAGTTAAGTTAAAACAAGGAAATATAACAAAAACTGATTTTAATGATGATTTCTTCAACCTTATAACATGTACAGGGAGTTTTTATCTCTGGAATTCTCCTATAGACGCCTTAAATGAGATTCATCGCATTTTAAAATCCCAAAGTAATGCCATCCTTTTCGAGTCTCATAAGGAATATAATGAGGATGAAGTTGATGAAGCCATTGAAAAAAATCTACAAGAAGAAAGTTTTTTTAATAGAAAAATAATCCCACGCTTTTTAAAAAAGCAATTAAAGATGACTTATGAAATTGACGAACTAAAAGAAATCATCAATAAATCATTCTTTAAGGGAAATTACTCAATTAATAAAATCACCTTAGCAAATTTACCCATATGGTTGAAAATAGAATTAAGAAAAGTTTAATATAGATAAGTGAAGAATATGTCGAAAAAAACACTGAATTTTGAGTTTATTGAAAAAGAGATAAGAAAAAAGACGTATGGTATATTAAGTACTATTGATCAAAATGGGAATTCACATTCCACAAGTATTTTATATGCTGTATCCCCACCCGAATCAAAATTCGCGCTTTACATACTGACTGAAAAGAACTATAGAAAAGTAAAAAATGTTGAAAATAATAACTCTATTTCTTTTGTAATTCCTTTCCCTCATCATTTTCTACGTTTTGTTCCGGCTAATTGCGTTCAGTTTCAAGGAAATGGTGAAATCGTGCCATATAATAATTCTGAAGCACAACAAGCATTTGAGAATGGTCCAAAAATCCTTAAAATGAATATTAAACAAGTGGGTAAAATGAATTCTGAAAATGAAGATCCTATTTTCATCAAAATCCTACCAAATAAAAAATTGTTCTGCTATGGAGTTGGATTAAGCCTAGTGGAACTTCGAAAAGATATCGAAAGTGGGAGTTATTCTGTATTAATTCCTCCAGATAGATAATTATAATTCGATTCGATCTCATAAAAAAGAAAAATAAAAGTAAAAAATACGGAATATAACAATTAACATTTATTTTAAAGAGTTAAGGAAGTTAATAAAAAAGAAAAACAAAAAAAAGATTTAATAGAATTTTTATTTGGATGATATCACAAATTTATGATACAAGTATAATCCCAAGAGTGTGAAGATCACAGTATATAAAATTATACCCCCAACATATGTTGGAGGCGTTAAATCTCCAGTTAATAAGGTATTCTTGAATATGACATATAAATACGTGAATGGAACCCACTCTACAATTGATTGGAGGAGTGGATTAAACAATTGAATATCCTGAAAGCCCCCACATAAAAATAATGTTGTTAAAGCTATAAAAACTGCCGTTGGGACAGTATAAACTTGTTGTGGGATTAGAGCTCCGATAATTGAACCGAATAATGCACCTATTAACGTAGTTATTATTGTAATCAGTAAAAAGCCCAATATGTCAAATGGTATCGGAAGACCAATCCAAAGGAAGACTAACACTGCACCGATTGTAAAGTTTACTCCAACAGTTAAAATTAAAGTGGCACTTATCTTTCCAAAAAAAGTGGTAGTCCGATTTTTTGAAGATGCTAATGCTAATTCTTGTTTCATGTGATCAGTCTTCTCATTAAAAATGAAAGACGCAGCAATGATCATGGAAGAAGTTAAGCATAAAAATACTAAAGCACCTGAACCAATTGTCCACATTCGAGGAAATGTAATACGATTTGGATCGGCAGGTAAATAAACATATGTTATTTCTGTTTCATTAGATAGTACCTCATCGTAGTAGGCTTTCAACTTTCTTTGGAACCCAAAATAAAGATTTTTCAGATAATCCTCATCTATGTTTAATATATGTAGTTTAATTGTGATAGATCCATTAGTCCATGTCCCATTCTTCACTTGGCTGATAATATTATTAAAATTCAAGGGTAATGTTACAACTAATGGAAGTTCTTGCAATTTCAATTTTTCTTCAAATTCATCTATAGATATACCTAATGCACTAATATGACTTTTTACAATTGTTTCACCAACAACACTATTGTTGTTTAAATAACCCAAAAACTGCACAGTATTTGGAATATTATTAGATTCAATCGCATTATTCAATTCTTCATTTGAATTATAATCTGGGATTACTACTGCCATTGGAAAATTAAAGTTTAGTACTCCAAAGATCATGTTCATAAAACTTAGATAAATTAACGGAAAAATGATACTGATAATCAAAATTGTGCGTGTAGGGCCTCGAATTATAACTCGGATATTTTTCATAATTTCGTTGAAGAAAAGTCGTTGAACCTTTCCACTTCTATTCGTACTGTGTGAATTCATGATCTAAAGCCCTCCTTAGAAATTAAATACCACGAAACTAACGTGATTATTATACTTAGAATTATTAAAATCCCTAAACGAGGTAAGATATACGGGAGTGATGGATAAAGTGTTTCTGCAATTAAAATTTCCGTCCAATACGTAGCTGGTATGAATCGTGAGATAAGCATAATATTCTCTCCAAGAATCATTAAAGGTGCAAATCCACCAGTAAAAAACCATAGTAACATTGAAGCAATTATACAGATTAAGAGAACTGGCATGGTTCGTTTAAATTTTAAACCAATTAAGCAACCTATCCCCGAATGAATCCAAGTAATAAGTACAAATGAGATGATAACAATAAAAATATCTCCACGAAATTCGATGTGAAATAGTAAGAATAGAAGAATCGAGAGTATTAAGATCACTAGTCCTCCCAAAATTACCGAAATTAATTGTTTTGATGCCATGTATGCAGTGCGTCGAACTGGGCTATTAGCTATTTCAATTATAGTGGAATCTTCGTATTCTTTTGCAATATTCAAAGCACCAAATACCAACCCACAAATGATTCCATACATTGCTATAATACCCAATGTTATACTTTTTCCATTATTTACTTCTTGATCGATAACGTATGTCTTGTCCAAACTTACAGCAAACATATCTACCGAACCTACTGATACATGCTCTTTTTCATTAAAAGTTAGGACCGCTTCATCTAAACGCTGCATGTAATTTTTTACATAGTCATTATTGATATTTTGTACTATTAAGTAAACCATCCCTTTTTGTCCTGGGATTCCAGATGTTATATTTGCATCGAAGCCAGAAGGTATGTAAATTAAACCTAAATATGTAAAATCTCTCAATAAAACTACAGCTTCATCATATGTACTAACTTTTATTGTTGTAAACCAAGGTGCAATATCGCTACTAATGTTTGCCACATAATCAACCATGATTTCAGAAAGTTGCGAATTGTCATCGTCGACTATGATAACAGTATATGTTTCTGGATCGCTTATTTGTGTAAATGAAGAAAATACAATTAGCATTACAAGAGGAGGAATTACCCCAGCGAAAAAATATTGTTTTACTCTTTTAGTAGAAAGTAAATCCTTTTTAACTATTGTGCTTAAATCTCGGAACCATTTTTTCAATTTGTATTTTAACTTTTTACGCTCATCTGGAACACTATTCACATTACTCACTCTCGAAATTCTTTTCCTGTTAATTTTATGAACACATCTTCTAAATCAGGTCTCTTTATCGTGAACTCCTCAATTGGAATGTCGTTAGCTTTAGTATATGCAATAAATTTCTCGAAAATTTCTTCTACATGAGTAGTATCGAAAATGATTTGAAGAATTACATGCCTTTCACTCATATCTTTTTCTGAAATGACTTTTCCCTTCAATTCATCTTGGAGAAATATAGTAAGAAATTCAGATTTTAACATGGCGCGTTCAGTTTTAAATTCTATAATCAAATTAGGAAATACTTTTTCTTGAATTTCTAATAATCTTCCCGGACCATCTATAATTTTAGTATCTAAAATTATTAAGCGATCAGCTAATCGTTCTGCTTCTTCCATGTAATTAGTAGTTAGTACCACAGTTTTTCCTTTAGAAGGTAAATCTAGTATATATTTATGTATCGCATTTCGAGATTGAACATCAACACCTAAGGTTGGTTCATCCAGAATTACAATTTCTGGTTCATGTAACAAAGCACGGATAAGTTGTAATCGTCTTTTCATGCCTCCAGAATAAGTCTTCACTAAATCATGCTGTCGATCAATAAGTCCAGCCATAACTAAAAGTTCATCTATCTTTTGGGTCATAAATTGTTTGGAAAGATTAAAGAGACGACCATGAAATTCTAAGTTTTCTCTTCCAGTTAATTCATTGTATAATGCAATTTCTTGTGGTACTAACCCAAACATTCCTAATATCTTTTTCCTATCTTTTAAAGTATCGAACTCATGTATCCTTATTTCCCCTTTAGATGCTTTAATCTGGCCGGTTAGTAATTTAACGATGGTTGACTTTCCAGCACCGTTTGGACCGATAATGCAAAAAATCTCTCCTTTCCGAATGTTAAATGATATATCCTCTAATGCAACTGTATTTGGATACTCCTTTGTTATTTTTTTTATTATAATTAGTTCTTGTTGTTTATTTTGATTATTTAAGACTGATTCTGACATTTTTTTTTCAAAACCAAAAATTAAAATATTATACTACTTAAGTAGTAAATAGTATAAAAATATTTTGAATATGAATATGGATCGTTTAGAACCGCTGTTAAAAGAATTTAATTTTACAAAATATGAAGCTCAAATTCTAGAAACTCTAATTAGATATATTGTGTTAAGTGCAAGAGAAATTCATATATATAGTGGAGTTCCTCAACCAAAAACCTATGAGAATCTTTTACTTCTCCAAAAAAAAGGATTAGTCGATGTGATTCATAGAAAGAAAAAGAAATTGTTTATGATTAAGCCAAAAGAAAAGATTCAAGAGTACTTTCTTAATTTTTCAAGGAATATTCAAGCAATTAGTAATAAAAGTCTAGAAATTATTGATAAAATATACAGCACTGAAGAAGCGGAAGAAATTCCTTTTATGGGCGTAGCGGGGTTAGAAGCAATCCAAGATTTTATCTACATGCTAATTGATACCGCAAAAAAATCTTTTATATCCTTTTTTCCACTCAATTTCTTTAATACAAAGATTTTCACTTTATTGACACAAAAAATTGGAGATATTGATATAAAAATAATTCTATTAGATGATGTTTCAGATGGATTTATTGAACAATATAAACATTTAGGATTGTATCGTCTTAATACTCCGGCATTTGATGTAATCAAAGAAATTATCTCTAAAATTGAACATTTTCTTCCACCTGAGCATGGAAACGCATATTCCTTTCAAATAATCAAAGATCTAGCTTTACATATAAAAGACATATTTGGAATAATTCTTGTTGATGATAAAAAAAGCTTTTTTAAGATCCCACTTCCCGTAAAACTTCCAATGGCGATCCTATCATCACTACCAGAGCTCGTCGAATTTCATACTAACGGAATCAATGCTATATTTGCAAGCTCAACTAAAATTTGAAATAAATATGTTTAAAGATTTATAATAAAAAAATTAATAAAAAAATTAATGAAAAAAATATTTTATTATTCTTGAATAGTTAACAAATCTTTAACCTTGGAAGCCATATCTCCGTTCCCTAAAAATTTCTTTATTTTATCTGAGTATTCAGGCAATAATTGCATGAATGGTAAAATTGCCTTCGAAAGTGAGCTAAATGCTTCGTCTCCATTACCCATAATGAACATTTTATCAGGACTTAAATGCTTAAATATTTCAGGTAATATGTTTGTTAATTGTACGGCTAAGAACCTTTGGTCAGCATGACTCATGGCGTCTACTTGCTCTTGGAATCCTTCTGCCTGAGCAAGCATTTGTTGTCTTATGCCTTCAGCTTCACCTTCTGCCTGAGCTATTAACTTTTTCTTAATGGCAGATGCTTGAGCTTCAGCTTCAATTACCACTTTTTGCCGGTCTCCATCCGCTTCAATTTGCTTACGCTCGCGTTCTCTTTCAGCTACAGCGATTTGCTTTTCTTTTTCGCGCAATTGGATTTCTCTTTCAACATTCTGTTCTTGGGTGCCAATTTCGTTTCTTACTTCCAATTCTCTTAACTTTGATGTAAGTTCTGCATCAGCTTTTGCTATACGAGCTTTTTTATACTCAACTGCTTTTTTTGTTGCTTCCATGTTATTTTTTAGCTCTGGTTCTAAAATATTAACTTCTCTGATCTCAATTGATTCTATAACGACTCCCCAATTAGCAGTTAGTTCATGTAATTCTTTACTAACAAGTTCAATTATTTCACGTCGTTCCCGAATTATTTTTTCAAGTGGCATGTTTGCACAAGTTGTTCTAATAATTGCTTCAGCGGCATTCTTTAAAATTTTATCAACATAATTCTCTTCTCGTTCGATCCATGAAACTGCACTGAAAGCTTTTTCAGGATCTATGACTTTCCAAATTAACATTCCTACGATTGAAATATTCTGATATTCCATTGATACAACTTGCTCGTGAGCCTCCAAAATTGTTTGAATACTCGTAGTTGGTATAACTATATATTCATCTATTAGTGGTAATAACCACATGCTACCTCCTAATCCAGCATGTCTTACCTTACCGTTTCTCAAATGGATGACAAATTGGTTAGTTTTAAATTTTCTATATCTTGTAACCATAAAGATTACGATCATAAAGAAAATACATATCCCTGTAATAATTAGACCTACTACCATCCCATTTACTTCTTGTAGTAACATGATTGTTTCTTTCCTCCTTTTTTAATAATTTAATTTATTTAGTTCGATTTTTTTTAAATTTGAAAAACAAATAAAAATTTGTTCCCGTGACTTCAAAACCCATTTAATAAACGCTTTATTTACAAAAAAAATTAACTTCTTAATGTTATTTTTCAATTTTACCTTATTTCCTCTTCCTTATTGAATTTTTATTGGTATCTACTAATAAATAATCACCTTGAACATCGCATATATAAACTTTTGTTCCCCGTTCAAAAATGTCTGATTCTCGATAAGGCTTTACATGTAATTGTTCAAACTTTAATGGTGTTTGGGAGGGAATTTCAATTACTCCGCCTCTCTTATCAACATTTAATATTACTTTACCAACTTTTCCGATTTGATAAGAAGTTGAAGAGATCTCATAATATCTAGATTTAGCCATTTTTTTCCACCCCACTGAAATCAATTTAGTAATTGCGTATGTAATAGCTGGAGTAAATATGAATAATAAAAATCTGAATAATTCTCCTATTGAATAATATAACACGATTCCTGAGATTCCAAAAATTAATAATGATGTAGAAAATAATAACATGAAAGGAGCAGGTGTAGTGTCATCAAAATGATTAAAATCTTTTGAAGAATCTGAATGATCATATTTATCCAAATGATCCACATGATCGAGATGATCGATGTGGTCGACTTGATCAACATGATCGACATGATCCACATGATCGACATGATCCACATGATCAAAATGGTCAACGTGATCCACATGATCAAAATGGTCAACATGATCCACATGATCAAAATGGTCAGCGTGGTCTACATGGTCCGATGCGGAAGAATCATGGGTTGAAATTTCAGCAAGAATCATTGAGATTATTGACATGATAATCCCCCCGATAAATAACCCCAAACATATGCTAAAAAACAAATCATACACATTCATTATTCCTAACACTCTTTATTTTTATTTTAAATTGATAAGGATATTTGTGCATATACTAAGCATACTGATAATTAAAATCTATTTAACATTTTATATATTATTTTATATACTTCATTTATAATTATTAGAATAATATATTTAAATGTTTTGTATTAAAATAAAATATAAAAGAATCAGCTTAAAAATGCTCTTTTTCCGACTTTTTAAATATATATAAAAAAATATATGCATTTAAAATAAAAGAAAGATCACTTAAAATTATGAGTATATTTAATAATTCGTGCGTTTAAACTAATTAGTATGGATGCTAAAGAAAGGATTTTAAAAAGCATTAACCATAAAGAACCAGACAGGGTACCTTCTTTTGAAATTGCAATAGATAATCTGAAAATATATGAACATTATGGTCTTAAGTATGGATATCAAGGAAGAGGAGATCTTTTAGCTAAGACCTATGACTTGGTAAAGGGAGATACCGCTCTGCTTAAGAGGTTTATTGATAAATCGAGTAAAGTTGTAGATACACTTATTCCAGGAATTGAACTCTTCATAAAAGCGGGCATAGACTTACATTCTCTTTACTTAACTAATTATCCTGTTGAATATACAAGAGAAGGGATAATTGATGATGTAGGTAGAGTAATGCATTTCAAGAAAAATCCCGCTGATAACATGGATATTCTTTATTACATGAGAGGTCACTTTAAGGATTTTGAAGATTATGAATCGTTTCCTAAACCAGATCCAGACGATCCTAAAAGAGAATCTGTATATAGGGCTGGTAAATTAATAGAAGAAAAATTTA
>Ga0307419_10000212_pt1 | contig 27344 bp, 17 predicted proteins | sample SalMarWE160230MG_2_FD_202512 | JGI IMG/M metagenome (GOLD analysis project Ga0307419, IMG submission 202512) | Salt marsh sediment microbial communities from the Plum Island Ecosystem LTER, Massachusetts, United States - WE1602-30 | ecosystem: Environmental > Aquatic > Marine > Intertidal zone... | reverse complement strand
GTGTTCTGCCCCTCCCTCTGGGACGGCGGTTGGGGTACGGGAAATGAAGTCATTTACCATGACCCGGACAATGACCTGCAACTGACCATGGATCTCGGATCCAAAGAGAAGGAAAACCACGCGGCAATCGCCAGAGAAGAGTTGCTGGCTGAGAACCTCCGGCTCCTCTACGTTGCCCTGACCAGGGCCCAACAACGCTGCTACGTGGTCTGGGGCCGGATCAAGAATGCAGAGACTTCGGCACTAGCCTATGTCCTCCACGGTCGCCATTGCGTTGACGAACAGAGAGCGGTTGATCGGGCGCGCAAGGCTCTCGAATCCCGCCCCTGGGAGCGCATTGAGGATGATCTTTCCCGCGTTGAGGAAAATTCACGAGGAGCCATTGGAGTGGAACGCCTCCAGACAACAAAGTGGCCTCTGTCCACAAAACCCTCTCCTCAAGTATCCGCTCTTTGCGGACGGTTTTTTGAGACGCAGATCCCGACGGACTGGAAAATCTCGAGTTTTTCATCCCTTTCTTCAGGACAAAAACTGGATGCCGACATCCCGGACTACGATTCCCCATCTCTCCGGGAACCATTCGAAGAGGGGGAGATGGACGAAACAGAAATTGCCCCGGTTACCGGTATATTCGCCTTTCCAAAAGGGGCCCGTGCGGGAACCTGTCTGCACGACATCCTGGAACATCTTGAATTCACGGAAGAGGGGGAGCATGCTGCGAGGCACCTTATCACGGAAAAACTTCGCGGTTACGGCTTCGAAGACAAGTGGGCGGATACCATATATGCGATGGTACAAAAGGTCCTCTCCGCATCTCTGGATCCTGCAGATCCGGAGCTGAAACTCAGAAAAATCGGTGCGAAAGACCGGCTCCATGAACTGGAATTTGCTTTTCCTCTCAGGCGCATAACACCGGATGTCCTGAAGACAATCTTTGGGGCCCACACCGGCACAAACCTGGACAAGGGAGTTCCGGAGCGGATTGGACGCCTTCATTTTTCTCCGGTCAGGGGGTTTCTGAAGGGATTCATGGACCTGGTATTTCACTGGGGAGGCAAATTTTACCTGGTGGACTGGAAATCCAATTTTCTGGGGCACAGGATTGAAGACTACGGTCCGGATGGTCTCAGACAGGCTATGGGGGAGGGAAACTACTATCTCCAGTATCATCTCTATACCCTTGCTCTTGACCAGTACCTCAGGATGCGTCTTCCGGGATACCGCTACCGCTATAAGGAATCTTTTGGCGGGATATTCTACCTGTTCCTCCGGGGCGTGGATCCCGGCCGGGGAGAAGATTTCGGAATCTTCCGGGACCGGCCGTCGCCGGAGCGTGTCAACGCCATGCGAGAGGCCTTGATCGGATAATCTAGGCAGGATTACAGGATAAAAAAGAAGAGCTCAATGACAGTGCATTTAAGCGATATGGACCTTTTTTCGGAGATCGATCTTCAGTCCGCCCGTTTCATGATGAGGATCTCCAGCCACCCTGACGACGCCCTTTTCCTGGCGGCAGCCCTGGTGAGCAGGGCAACGGGAAACGGCCATGTGTGTCTTGATCTCCAGGCCGCCGCAGGCCAACCCCTGGACTCCGAGGACGACAATGGCAATGGATTTGTCTGCCCGGAACTGTCTCCCTGGATCAAGAGCCTGGAACGATCAGACGTTGTGGGCCGTCCGGGTGACGAAATGCCCTTGATCCTTGACGAACAATACCGGCTCTACCTCTTCCGGTACTGGGAATATGAATCCCTGCTGGTGGAGAGAATACGGGAGATGGTGAAAAGAGAAAGCAATTGCGGGGATGAAGCACTCCTGAAGGAAGGTCTCGCCGGGTTTTTCAAAGGAGCGGATTCTGCGGTGCCTGACTGGCAGGAAGTGGCCTGTTTTGCGGCCGCAACCAGGCCCTTCTGTGTTATCTCCGGAGGGCCGGGGACCGGCAAGAGTACCGTTGTTTCCAGAATACTGGCCCTCATTGCCCTGCAGCAAAGCGGGAATCGCCTGCAAATGGCCCTTGCCGCGCCTACGGGCAAGGCAGCCCAGCGGCTCCAGGAAGCCGTCCGTGCTGCTGCTGAAGACCCGCGCTTCTCCGAATCGATCAGGAAAAAACTCCCTTTGGAAGCATCTACCATCCATCGCCTCCTGGGGGCCATCTCAGGTTCTCCTTTTTTCCGGCACCACGCGGAGAACCCCCTCGTCGTAGATGGAGTGATCGTGGATGAGGCATCCATGGTGGACCTCCCTCTCATGTCAAAACTTGTCCAGGCACTCCCCGCCCATGCCAGGCTTATCCTCCTGGGCGACCAGGACCAGCTTGCCTCGGTGGAGGCAGGAGCAATATTGGGTGACATCTGCGACCGGGGCATCCTTCATCACCATTCCATGGACTTCTGCGCACGGTACCACCGGCTCACCGGAAAGGTTATTCCCGAAGGACCCGGCCCCGATGTCCGGGATTCCCTCGTGCGCCTGGATAAAAATTATCGTTTCGGAGAGGAAAGCGGGATAAAGGGGGTCAGCCGGGCGGTCAACCGGGGAGAAGGGGAAGAGGCCCTCACCATCCTGAAGAAAGGCTCATTGGAGGACGTTTCCTGGGTGACATTGCCCGACCCCGCAACCTTGCCGGCTGCCTTGAAGAACAGGGTGCTCTCGGGATACAAGGCCTATCTGGAAACGCAAGACCCCGAAGAAGCCTTTCTCGCACTGGAACGGTTCCGGATCATGTGTGCGCTCCGAAAGGGGCCGTATGGAGTCGTGTCCCTGAATCGCGTCGTGGAGCGAATTCTACGAGCGGAAAACCTGATCAGTCCCGAGGAACGCTGGTACCGGGGAAGGCCAATCCTCATCACGCGGAACGAATACACCCTGGGGCTTTTCAACGGCGATGTGGGGCTTATTTTTCCTGATCGGGATGCAGGCGGAGAACCCCGGGCCCTTTTCCGGAAACAGGATGGCGCTTTCCGGAAAATCCACCCCGCAAGATTGCCGGAGCATGAGACCGTGTTTGCCATGACCGTGCACAAGAGCCAGGGATCGGAATTTGATGAAGTGGTCTTGATTCTCCCGGATCAGCCTTCCGCCGTCCTGACCCGTGAACTCATTTACACGGGGCTGACGCGCGCGCGGAAAAGGGGAGAGATCTGGGGCCGCGAAGAGGTCTTCCTGGACGGGGTGTCCAGGCGCATTGAACGATCATCCGGCCTCAGGGAAGCCCTCTGGGAAAGATAAGCTCATTTAGGTTCATCCGACTAAAGCGTACTTTGAGAAAATTTTGGATGTTGCAGGCTATGCTCCTTTTTCTTCGATTCCGAGCCTCCCGGGCTGGTATTTTCAGTGAATTATCCACGGGGGAGCCTTGCCCCCTCCGCATTCCAGTCCTCAAGAAAAAGCGTCCTGAGGACCTGGCTGCGGTTTCCCCCATAGATAAATCACGAAAATACGAAGCCTTCCCGACAGTCACGAAGAAAAAGGGGCATATCCTGTTTGGGCTTTTTGGGAATCCTTGATTTCAAAAGTACGCAAAATCCAGATGAACCCTCATTTATTTCCAAAAGAGAATATTTTTTACCCAATTTATCCCCTTTTATGCTATAGAAACTCTGCATCGGCATCTTGACCTTTTTCCCTCCACCCAAACCGATGAAAGGAGGCCCTCCATGTCGCGCAAACCCTGGGAAAGCCCGAAATGGCCCGAAAATGTGCCCCACGAAGTAACCGGATATGAAAAACCTCTCTTTTCCCTCCTCGATGACACTGCCAGAGAATTTCCCGATGCGACTTATACCATCTTCGCGGATGTCTCGAGAACCTATGCCCAGGTCAAGGACACCGCGGACCGCCTCGCCAATTTCCTTGCCTCCAGGGGGATCCAAAAAGGGGACAAAGTGGCTATTTTTCTCCCCAACCTCCCCCATTACCCGGAGATCTTCTTCGGCATCCTGAAGGCGGGTGGGGTGTGCGTTGCCTGCAACCCCCTTTACAAACCGTCCGAACTCAACTTCCAGCTCAAGGACTCCGGTGCCAAGGCTGTCTTTGTCATGGACCATCCTAATTTCTACCCAACCGCGGTGGACGCTGCCAGGGATACCGATGTGGAAACAATCGTGATCTGCAATGTGAAGTCCTATCTCCCGTGGCTCAAGGGTGCCCTTGGCTCGCTTCTTGGGAAGATCCCCAAGGCTGATCACTATGAGCCGGGACACTTCATGTTCGACGATGCTGTCAAATCGGCGAGGCCCGAACCGCCCCGTTTCGAGGTAGATCCAGTGAAGGACACAGCGAATATCCTCTACACCGGGGGGACCACCGGGGTGCCCAAGGGGGCCTGCCTCAGCCATGCCAACCTGGTATCCAACGTGATGACCCTGCAGGAATGGGCACGGGTGGAACCGGAACCCGGGAAACCGAAAGTGCAATTTGCAAGGGGAGGGGAACACACGTTTCTCGGCGTTCTTCCGTGGTACCACAGCTTCGGCCTCACTGTGGTGATGCTTTGGAGCTGTTATATCGGTTCAAGGGTGGTCTGCATCCCGGACCCACGGGCGGGAAAGCCCCCCTTCACAGAGGTCCTCAAGGCCGTGGAAAAGCACAAAGTAACCGTTATGGTGGGCGTCCCCACCATCTATTCAGCCTTCGTGCATCACCCCTTGCTGGAGCGCTTTGACCTCTCATCAATCGTGGCCTGCTCTTCCGGCGCCGCGCCCCTGCCGAGGGAAGTGATCAAACAGTTTGAGCAAATGACCGGTGCCGTCATATTCGAGGGCTACGGCCTGACCGAAACCTCTCCGATCATCACGGCCAATCCCGGGAATGTGGAGCAGCGGAAAGTGGGGTCTGTAGGTCTTCCCTTCCCCAATACGGACATTAAGATCGTGGACCTGGACACGGGCCTCCGGGAACTGACAGACGGGGAGGACGGTGAAATAGCTGCGTCCGGTCCCCAGATCATGCTTGGCTACTGGAACAAGCCCGAGTCCAACGAGGAGGTCTTTCGGGAAATCGAAGGCAGAAAATACCTGTTGACCGGAGATATCGGCCACTTTGATGAAGAGGGATTTCTGGTCATCACCGACCGGAAGAAGGATCTCATCCTGGTGGGTGGATTCAATGCCTACCCGAAGGAGATAGAGGAAGTCCTTTACACGCACCCAAAGGTGGCCCTTGCGGCGGTGGTCGGGGTGCCTGACGAAAAATCCGGTGAGGCGGTAAAGGCATTCATCCAGATCAAACCCGGGGGAAGCGCCACGGAAGAAGAGATCATCGCGTTCTGCAAGGACAAAATGGCCGGGTACAAGCGGCCCAGAGAAGTGGAATTCCGCGATGAACTCCCCACGTCGGTGGTGGGCAAGGTCCTGCGCAGGGTCCTCCGGGACGAGGAAAGGGCCAAACGCCGCACATCATGAACAGGAAAAAATCCAACTTCCTGGCGTGGCCGCCTCTTCTCAAAGGCACCCTCATGAGGCGGTACAAGCGTTTTATTGCTGATGTGCGGCTCCGAAACGGTCATGTGGTTGCGGCCCACTGCCCCAATTCCGGAAGCATGGAAGCCTGCTCGGAGCCCGGCCGGCCCGTCTATCTCTCCCGTCATCATGATAATCCCAAGCGGCGGCTTAAATATACCTGGGAAATCATTGACATGCCCTCATCCCTGGTGGGCGTGAATACTCTAGTCCCCAACAGGCTGGTCAAATTGGCGATCCGGGAAGGGATGGTGCCCGAATTAGCAGGATATGATACGATCCGGAGCGAGGTGAAATACGGCACCAACTCCCGCATTGATATCCTGCTGGAGAGAAATGGAAGCCGGTGTCTTGTCGAAATCAAGAACTGTACGCTGGTCTCTGACGGAACAGCCTGCTTTCCCGACGCCGTGACAGCACGAGGTCTGAAGCACCTGGTGGAACTCCAGGAACAGGTGCGCCGGGGACACCGGGCTGTCATGTTTTACCTTGTCCAGCGCATGGACGCCATTGCCTTCAGGCCCGCAGACCACATCGATCCTGCGTATGGGCGGGAACTGCGAAAGGCGCTCCAAAACAGAGTGGAAATCCTGGTGTACGACGTGATGCTCAATCTCAAGGGAATCAGGTTGAACCAGCCGCTTCCCTATCTCATGTGAAAAGAACGGGATGAGTTTATACTATGCTGTTTGACAGGCACCAGACCGTTAAAAATGTCTTAAAACGCTACCGTCTGGATGAGCGAATCCTCACGCTGGTCGTTGCGGCCCTTATCGGCTTCCTGAGCGGATACGGCGCGGTGCTCTTTCGCCTTATGATAAAGGTGGCCCAGTATGCCTTCTATCGGAACACCAACGATATCCTCACTTTTTCGCACACCCTGCCGCTCTATATAATCGTCGGCATTCCTTGCCTCGGTGGATTGCTGGTCGGCGTTATTGTAAGTTTCGGGGCCAGCGAGGCAAAAGGGCACGGCGTCCCGGAAGTCATGGAAGCGATTGCTTTGCGCAGCGGCAGGATCAGGAAACGGGTTGCTGCCGCCAAAATCATGGCTTCGGCCATCTGTATCGGATCGGGGGGGTCTGTGGGACGGGAAGGTCCCATCGTCCAGATTGGATCCTCCCTGGCCTCTACCATATCCCAGTTATTCAATGTCTCCCGTATGCAGCAGAAAACCATGGTAGGATGCGGGGCCGCAGCGGGTATAGCCGCAACCTTTAATGCCCCGATCGCGGGTGTCCTGTTTGCACTGGAAATCCTTCTCGGTGATTTCGGCATTGCCTCCTTTTCCCCGGTAGTCCTTTCTTCCGTGACCGCCACGACGATCTCCCGCCATTATTTCGGCGATTTTCCGGCCTTTACTATTCCCACGTACCACCTGCAGACTTTGTGGGAGTTCGCCATCTATCCTTTCCTGGGGCTTTTCGCCGGCCTCATTGCCGTGCTGTTCGTTGTGACGCTTTACAAGACGGAAGACCTCTTCGATGCCGTTTCCATTCCCCAGTGGCTGAAACCGGCCATTGGAGGGCTCTTGCTCGGACTTATCCTGATCAAATTCCCCCATGTTTTCGGGGTGGGGTACGGCGCCATCAACGAGGCCCTTTTCAACAGGCTATCTGGTATAATGCTCCTTTCTCTTGTGTTCCTCAAGATCGCGGCCACATCCATCACCCTGGGAACCGGCGGTTCAGGCGGTATCTTTGCCCCGTCCCTTTTTGTCGGAGCCATGGCAGGCGGCTTTTTCGGGTGGATCGCCAACATCCTTTTTCCCTCTTTGACCGCGTCCCCGGCGGCTTACGCCCTCGTCGGGATGGGAGCGGTAGTTGCTGGGACAACCCATGCGCCCATCACCGCTATTATTATCATCTTTGAATTGAGCAGCAACTATAAGATCATTCTTCCGATGATGATTACCTGTATCCTGAGCACGATCCTTGCTTCGTCTCTCAAGAAAGGTTCCATCTACACGATCAAATTGCTGCGCAGAGATGTGGATATCTCGGGAGGTATGGAGCAGAACATTTTACGCTCCATGGAAGTAGACCGATTTATGACGGAAAATCCGCCGACCGTTCCCGAGGGAATGAACCTCCTCAACATCATAAACACCTTCAAGACTGAAGATGTCTCCTATCTCCACGTGGTAAATGAAAAGGGTGATCTGACCGGGATTATCTCGTTCAGGGACATCAGGCCTTTGTTCCAGGAACAGGATCTCCACTTCCTGGTGGTGGCGAAAGATGTGGCAACAGGCGACCTGAAGACTGTCCGGGCCTACGACAGCATCCTGACGGCACTCAAGACCATGAGCGATCTCGACATTTCCCAGCTCCCCGTGGTTGGCGGAGAAAACGGCAAAAAGGTGATCGGTATCCTCAGGGACAAGGACGTCATCGCCGCATACGATAAGGCCATCATCCGCAAAGAAATCGAAACCGGGTAGGCGTTTCGTTTTTACTGCCTGAATCAGCCGGAGAGCCGGAGTTCACGGCAAGTCAGTCTGAGTCCGTGATTCTCGGTTATTTCAGCAAACAGACATACCGCCTTTTTCATGCCCTTCTCGGTGAACTTCCACCAGGCATCCATCACATCAAAACACGCGGACGATCCAAGCAGTTGACATATGGATATGGATGGTGTTTTGTAGTCCCATGAAATTCATCGCTGATCTCCACATCCACTCCCGTTATTCAAGGGCCACCTCAAAGGCACTTGACCCTGATCTCCTCTCCCTGTGGGCCCGCAAAAAGGGGATTTCCGTGATCGGCACCGGTGATTTTACCCATCCCGCGTGGCTGAAGGAGCTCAAGGAAAAACTGGTGGAGGCGGAGGACGGTCTCTTCCGTCTGAATCCTGATCTTGAAAAAGAGGCGAAGTCCGAGCTCCCGAGACGTTGTGCGGGTCCAACCCGTTTTCTGCTCACCGGTGAAATCAGCTGTATTTACAAGAAGAACGACAAGACCCGGAAGGTACACCACCTGATTCTCATGCCTGACATTGCATCGGTGGAGCGGTTCCAGAAGCGGCTGGACAGGATAGGAAACATCACCTCCGACGGGCGGCCCATCCTGGGACTGGACTCCCATGACCTCCTCGAAGAGACCCTGGAGGCCAGCGACCGTGCCTTCTTCATCCCGGCCCATGTCTGGACCCCGTGGTTTTCCCTGTTCGGGTCCAAGTCAGGTTTCGATGCCATCGAGGAATGCTTCGAGGACCTGACTCCCCACATCCACTGCCTGGAAACAGGGCTGTCTTCAGATCCTGCCATGAACCGGCTCATTTCGGCCCTCGACAAATACCTCCTGGTCTCCAATTCCGATGCCCACTCCGCTTCAAAACTGGGACGCGAGGCGAACCTGTTTGATACCGCTCTGGATTATCCCCACATGGTCAAGGCCATGACGGAAGGAAAAGGGTTCCTCGGGACTGTCGAGTTCTACCCGGAGGAGGGGAAATACCATCTGGACGGTCACCGTAAATGCCAGGTCAGGTGCAATCCGAGAGAAACCGGGCAGCACGGTGGAATCTGCCCGGTCTGCGGAAAGCCAATGACCGTGGGCGTCCTCAACCGAATATATGACCTGGCGGACCGGGAAGAACCGGTCATCACCAAAGACGTCCACAGCCTGATCCCCCTGACGGAGATCCTCTCCGAGCTGCTTGACTGCGGCCCTGCCACCAAGAAGGTCATGACCCGGTACGATCTGCTGCTCCAGGACCTGGGTCCTGAACTGCATGTCCTGATGGAAACGCCCCTCACGGAGATCGAAAAGACAGGGGGAGGATTGCTGGCGGAGGCCATCAGGAGGATGCGGGAAGGCCGAGTGATACGGGAGGCCGGATACGACGGGGAATATGGCCGTATTCATCTTTTTTCTCCGACTGAAAAAGCCGCCTTCGCGGGCCAGCTTGCATTTTTTCTCCCTCCCGAAAAACCGAAGGCAATTTCAAGATCTTTGACGGTCGTCAAGAAGGGGAAAAAGTCCAAAAAGGACTCACGCTCTGCTCCTCAGATCCCGGCTTCCGAATCTGACCCAATCCTCAGTCCCCTGAACGACGCACAGCGGAAAGCCGTTATTCACACCGGCGGCCACCTCCTGGTGGTAGCGGGACCGGGCACGGGCAAGACCCTGACGCTGACCCATCGGATGGCACACCTGATCCGTTCAGGCCTCGCGAGGCCGGAACAGATCCTGGGCCTCACCTTTACCAGGAAGGCCGCACGGGAAATGGAGGAAAGGATTGTTTCCCTCCTGCAAGGAAGCTCGGCCTTCATTCCCCATATCACTACCTTTCACGGCTTCTGTATGGAACTGCTCAGGGAGGAGGGCTCCAGAAATGACTTGCCTCCAGACTTCTCCATATGCTCAGAAGCGGACAGGGAGGCTCTTGCCGCGGAGATCGTTTCGGAAACAAACGAGCGAAAAACCATTGCCAAGACATTGCTGAAGCGCCTTCCCGTCCTCAAAAGAGAGACTCTCTCAGATAAAAAGCTGGGGAGGCCAGAGGATGTGATGGCCTCTTTTTTCCGGGCATACCAGGAAAAGCTCAAGGATCTTTGCATGTTGGACCTGGACGACCTGGAAGTGGAGACATGCAGGATTCTTGACCAATTTCCCGATGTGGCGAACAAATACGGAGGCAGGTATCCCGAAATATTTGTGGACGAATACCAGGATACCAACTGGATACAGGTGAACATCCTGAAGGCCCTCACACAGGCCGGCGGAGCCAGAATTTTTGCCATTGGTGATCCCGATCAGGCCATTTACGGCTTCCGAGGGGCCGAAGTGGAACATTTTTTCCGCTTCGAGAAAGATTTTCCAGGGACCCGGGAAATAACCCTCACGAGGAACTACCGATCCGGCAGCAGTATCCTGCAGGGAGCGGCTGCCCTGATGGGAAAAGAGAAATGGTTGGAGGCGGCTTCCCGAGAAAAGGGCACCATATCAATCGCCCGGTGCCGCACTGAAAGGGAAGAGGCGGAAATGATTGTCGTCACCATCGAGAGACTTCTCGGAGGTACCACCTATTTCTCCCTTGACAGCGGGAGGATCGCTTCCCATGAAGACGGAATAGCGTTATCTTTCTGCGACATTGGGATTCTGTACCGCCTCAACACCCAGGGAGATGCCCTGGAAGAGGCCCTCTGCCGAGCAGGCATCCCCCTGGTTCGTTCCGGGGAGAGCCCGCTCATCCAGAATGAGGCCGTCGGGCTGATCTGGCGCTTTCTCCAATCGCTTCACTATCCAAAAACGCCCCATTACGCCAAGGCCTATATCAACATGCTCCGGGAAACGGGCCTGGAGGACCCCGGACCTTTGAAAACGGTCACCGCGAGAGAAAGCGTACCTGATCTCATAGAAAAGAGTATCAAGCACCATTTTCCGGACACAATGTCCCTTGAAGACGAGGAATCCCTTCGCCGGCTCCAGGAATGGGCAGAGGGGTTTGAAGGAAACCTTGGTGCTTTTCTGGACACCCTTTCACTGGAGAGGGGGATTGATCACCTGCGCCTCATGGGAGACCGGGTTGGACTCATGTCACTGCATGCGGCAAAAGGCCTCCAGTGGCCGGTGGTGTTCATTACCGGGTGCGAGGACATGCTGCTCCCCTGCACCCTTTTTGGCGACCGGAATAATGCGGAGGAAAGGAGGCTCTTTTACGTGGGCATGACGCGCGCACGCTCCAGACTCATCCTTTCTTACGCGCGCCGAAGAAGACTCAACGGCCGTGTCCTGGAAATGACCCCTTCCCCGTTCCTCGAAGCGCTTCCCCCCGACCTCTGCCTGCCACTAGAACGATGCGAGTGGAAACCCAAGGCCAAGCATCATCAACAGTTGAGCCTTTTCTGAAACCGTCATCTCCCAGTGCGTCAGCGGGGCAGGAAAGCAGGCTCAACCTTTTTTGCTGCCCACAAAAGCCTGTTATCCAAAGCAGCCAAAGTGTGAAAGCTGGATTTTGATTCTGCAAACCTCCCATGGACGAGCAGGTGTTTCTGGACACTTATGAATAATTTGGGTATCCTTGACATTTGCATGACAAAAGGATTATGCACGTATCCTACGCCGACCGCCGGATTTGATGAATATCGGTTGACCCCCATATTTTGTGGTTTAGCAAAATATCCGATGAAATTTCTTGCTCCCGGCGCCAGTTTCAGTTCATGAAGTGTATTAAAACAATCTGGGGAGCACTCACTAGAGTTCATCCTCTGGAAGCTTCAGATGTCTTTCACTGCCCTGGTTTTTTATTCAGCGGTGGTCGGAGCAGCCATTGTTGCAGTTTTTACCCTCCCCACTCTGGCGGGCAAATATATGAAGATGAGGAAATTAAAGAAGAAAATCTCAAATCTGGAACAGAACATGGTTGAATTGAAAAAGGAAAATGTTGAGAGACCTTAATCCCAATGATTATTCGGGCTGAATTCAGATCAGAGGATTCAGCGTAATTTTTTTTCGTGAACGCTGTCGCGGAACAGAAAAAGTTGAGACTAGAAAAATGCAGAAACGGAAGGTGAAGAGGAGATTTGTCGAATTCAGGTGGTTCTGGATGGGCGTTTTGCTCTTGTCTGCGGTTCTCTGGGGCCATGGAACGGTGGCATTTGCCAAGGAGCAATCATCCAAGGACGTGAAGCAGGAAAAGAGTTCAAGTGAATTGAGCCCGGTCACCATTGGGAAGAGAATAGAAGAAATCAGAAAGCGTTTGAAGCAGGCCGAATCAACGGAAAACAAAGAGACCGCCCAGCGGCTTGGGGTGTCTCTTTCTGATTTGCAGGAACGAAAAGCAAGGCTCCAGGATATACAAACGAACTATCAACGCCTGCTTACCGCCCTGAAGAAACAGGAAAGCCTTCAAAAGGAAGAGAATGTTCTCCGGGAAAAGATGAAAGTATCCGAAAAGGGAGAAAATTCTCAAAAGCCTCCCTTTTCTTTGAGCTTTTATGACAGCCTCCTTGATCAATTGGGGACCCTGGAACAGCAGAAGGAAACGGCAAACCTGGCCATAGACCTGGCCAAGAAATCACTTGAAAATACAGGAGAAAGGCTGAACCAGGCGGGAAAAGACGTTCGACGGTTCAAGGAGAACCTGGAAACGGTGAAAGAAGACTCGGAAACAGTAAAATTGCAATGGGCTTTGGAAAATGCCGAACTGGAAAGAGAGCTTGACCAGGCAATGTCCAATTTTCAGAAGCTCCACTTGCAGAACCTATCAAAGGAACTTGGATTGGTTGAATTACGCGCGGATATGGCCCGGCGGAATACCCTCTGGGTTCGGGCCAATCTCCATTTTGATGGGGCGGACCTGGACAAGCAACTTGATGTATTGAAAAATCAAGTGGCCAAATTACAGGAGAGATATAACAAAATCATCAGGGAACAATCCGGGATTGAGGCAGCCTGGCTTGATGCTCAAAAACAAGCCTCAAGTGCTTCCGGTGAAACGGAAATTGCTCTTTCGACCGCCGTCCTTCACGTCCGGGGGGCCTGGAGGGAAACCTATCAGAAGGTTCTCGAACAGACCGAAGATATGTTGCAGCTCTTAGTTCAGCAGGAACAGATCTGGAAGTACCGTTACGCGATTGTAAAAGGAGGGGTGGAAGGCAAACAACTGGATACCTGGGAGGAAGAAACAAAAGCCCGCTTGAAAAATATAGAAAGGAAGATCCGGCTCCTCCAAAGGCAACAGACTGATGAGCAATCGCAGATGGTCAGCCTGGAAAGGAAGATATCGGATGAGAACCTGAATAAAAAGATCAGAAGCCTTGTTAAAGAGCAGATGGCAGCACTCACAAAGCTGGCTGAGCAAAGCATTGAATATTTCTCCATCCTTTTGGCTTCAAAACAGCTTCACCAGCGGTTTTTGGACGAAATTGCGATAAAACATGTGCAAATTCCGTTGTCGGATAAAATTATGATGCTGACAGGGAGGCTCCTGAGTGTCTGGAATTTTGAACTCTGGGCGATTGGTGAACAGTCAGTAACCGTCAAAAAACTATTTTCTGCGCTCCTTATCTTGGTAATCGGCATCATTGCGGTCAAATACAGTATCCGGCTCATGAGAAAACGGCTCCTGCCTCGCGTCTCTCTGGAGGCAGGCGCGGCAGCCGCTTTTGAAAAAATTTTCTATTACTTTTCAATCCTCGTGATTGTCCTCGTGGCTCTGCGCATGGTCAACATTCCCCTTACTGCATTCACTTTCCTCGGCGGCGCCATTGCCATAGGCGTAGGTTTCGGCGCTCAAAATCTGATCAACAACTTCATCAGCGGCTTCATTATCATGGCGGAACGACCCATCAAGATCGGTGATTTGATCGAGATTGAGCAGAATTTCGCAATTGTGGAAGAGATCGGCGCCCGCTGTACACGTATTCGAACGGGCGCTAATGTGCATATTCTGGTACCGAACAGCAGTTTTCTCGAAAAAAATATTACAAACTGGACCCTCTCGGATAAAATGGTTCGCGCCCATGTGACGGCGGGTGTAGTCTACGGATCGCCCGTCGAGGAAGTGGAGAGACTCCTGATGAAGGCGGCCCGAGAGCACAAAAGGGTGCTCCGCGATCCAGAACCATTTGTGCTCTTTAATGACTTCGGGAATAGCGCACTCCTCTTTGATGTCTATTTCTGGTTGAGCATGACCAGGATCATGGAACGCCGGATCATTGAGAGCGATATCCGTTTCAGCATAGACGGACTTTTCCGGAAGGCGGGGATTGTCATTGCGTTTCCCCAGTTGGACGTGCATTTCGACGAAAATACCCCTCTCCAATTAAAGATGATGGATTCCGGAAAAGAGGGACTCAAAAAATAGCCCGCATGTATTAGAAAGGGGCGATGACAATGAGCAGAGCCAATAATTCCATAAGGCCCCACGTTCTGATGAAGAGTTGGCCCGGATGGTTGTCAGAGTAGCAGAGGCAACACAGGTTGACTGTATCATTTGTATCACTGAAACCGGGGCGCTGGCTCAACATCTCTATCAGCTGACAGGCAGCTTCCGGGTCATTGCCACGACGACGAATAGTGAAACCTCCGATACCCTGAAAAAGGCAGGCTTGGAGGTCATACGCCTGCCGCTTCGCACGGTTGACAAATACACTCAGGTCCGCCATGCTATCTCCGTCGTGCTGCAGTCATCCAGCGTTTCGATCGGAAATCTCGTCGTCTGCGCAATCGGTCATGATGTTTATCAGGAAGAGGGAAATCTTATTGTCCTGACCAAAATGGAAGCGAGTATTGAAAAACTTGCCGTCTCCGATCTTGTCAAACTCACCAATGGTATGCAGCCCAAAGTGCTGGAGGCTGCTGTCGCGGTCGCCATTAAAATCGGACGCGGGGCGCGGTGCGGAAAACGTATCGGCGCCATATTTATGCTTGGCGACTCTCTCAACGTCCTCGAGGGGAGCAAACAACTGGTTCCCAATCCTTTTCAGGGTCACGAAAAGGCCAACCGTATGCTGACAAACCCTGACATCAACGATGCCCTTATTGAACTGTCGAAACTGGATGGCGCCTCTGTTCTCCGTGGCGATGGCTTTATCCAGGCGGCGGGCGTTTTCTTAACTTCCCCCCCACCGAAACTGAACTGGTTTCCGGTCTCGGAGCACGACATATTGCCGCTGCGGCTGTTACAATGCGTACGAAGGCGACAGCAATCGTTGTCTCAGCAACTGATGGCAACGTACGAGCATTTTCAGGCGGCAAGATGGTGCTCCGAATAGATCCCGATGTGGCCCTTGGGCATATCCGTATGAACAAGTAAGGTTTTTTTATGAATTGATCATAGGTGTCGACACCTTGTGCAGTGAAAAAATTCGAAAGGAACCCGAGCATGGAATCATCCCCGGAGTTCACTTCACCGGAAACTGAAGTTACTTTTGCCCGCGACCTCGGTCTTTTTGATGCCACCATGATCGGCATCGGGGCCATGATCGGGGCCGGTATTTTTGTACTCACAGGGATCGCCGCCGGTGAAGCAGGACCCGCTGCGGTGCTGTCCTTCGCCCTCAACGGTGTGGTAACCCTGCTAACAGCGCTGGCCTATGCCGAACTGGCCTCGGTCTATCCCAAATCAGGAGGCGGCTACGCCTTTATCACCAAAGCATTCCCGGGCCCGGCAGGATTCGCCTCAGGCTGGATGCTGTGGTTCTGCTACATCATTGCGTGTGCGCTTTATGCCCTCGGGTTTGGCAGCTATTTCTGGGAATTTATTCAAAGGTACTTCCCCCCGATCGCTACTCTTGTCTTCAACCTCGCAGGTCACCAAGCCCCGGCACTGATGATGACCGCTTTGGTGAGCATCATTTTCATTCTCGTCAATATGCGGGGTACGGCCGTAACCGGCAATGTTGAAAATGTCATCACCATGGCCAAGATCATTATTCTGGGCATCTTTATCGCGTACGGGCTGAAGCGGATCTTTCAGATCCCCACCGAAGCGGCGACAAGCTTCACACCCTTTCTTCCGAACGGCGCAGGAGGCGTGGTCATTGCCATGGGGTTGACCTTTATCGCCTTTGAAGGCTATGACCTGATCGCAACGGTGGCCGAGGAGATCAAATCACCGGAAAAAACCATTCCCCGGGCCACGTTGATTTCCCTTGGCGTCGCCGTCCTAATCTATCTGTTGGTCTTGCTGGTCTGTATCGGGGCCATCCAACCCGAATCGGGCAAGTCCTGGCAGTTCCTGGGTCAGTATCAGGAAACGGCGATTGCCAGGGCGGCCGAGAACTTCATGCCGTCGATCGGTGTGGTGCTGATTATCTTCGGAGGGCTACTTTCAACGATATCCGCTTTAAATGCAACCATTTTGGCGTCGTCACGGGTGGCCTTTTCCATGAGCCGCGACAAGATGCTCCCGGTGTCCCTCAGCACGATTCATGAGAAACGACGCACCCCGCACATTGCCATTGCGGTCACCGGAGTGATTGTAGTCGCCATGGCCTTGCTCTTCCCGATTCAGGTCATCGGATCGGCAGCCAGTGTCATGTTTTTACTGACATTTTCCCTGGTCAATCTTTCACTGATTGCACTTCGCCGCAAGTTCCCTGAATTGAAAGGCGGGTTTCGCGTGCCGTTATACCCGGCAACGCCGATCATCGCCATCGTCCTCAACCTGTTTCTGGCGGTTTATCAGTTCAAATTTGATCCCCGGGCGTGGTACATCGCTATTGCCTGGATCATGGTCGGTCTGTTTGTTTATTTTATTCACTTCGAGAAAGTCGCGGCTCCGGATATGCCCCAGGTACTCGAAGTCCAGCAGTCGAAAAGTTCGAACACCTATGCGTATCGGATCCTGATCCCACTGCACAATCCCGATCATGTCATCCCCTTGATGAAACTGGCCATCCCCATTGCCAAGGCCAACGAGGGCGAAATCATCGTGCTTGGCGTCATCAATGTTTCGATCAACCTCCCTCCCCACGAGGGTATGCGATTTGTCCATCACAAAACGCCTCTTTTGAAAGAAGCGATCGAATACGGCAACGAGCAGGGGGTGGAAACCCGATCGGCGGTCCGTATTGCGCATCAGGTGTGGGACGGCATTCTTCATACGGCCGAAGCGGAAGAGGCGACGCTCATTCTCATGGGCTGGAAAGGTTACACCACAACACGCGACCGGATTATGGGCGAGGTCACCGATAAGGTGGTGAGGTATGCCCCCTGTGATCTTATCACCGTAAAACTGATGGGAGATCGTCCTCTGCGGCGCATATTGATGACAACGGCCGGCGGCCCCCATGCGACCCTTGCCGCTGAATATGTAGGAGTCATGCACGACGCGGCGGGATTTGAAGTGACCTGCTGCTACGTGGTAGAGCCTAATGCCGGCGAAGACGAGCAAGAAAGAGCCCGTCAATGGATTCAAAAGACCATGCATCTCACGCATCTTGAAGGCAAGGCCGACGCGCGCCTCCTGGAGGGCAGGAAGGTGGCGACAACGCTGATCCGTGCGGCGGAGGATTACGACCTGGTTGTTCTGGGGGCATCCAGGGAAGGCGTCTTCTCAAATGTTCTGTTCGGTGAAATCCCCGAAAAGGTTGCTCGTTACGCCCATACTCCGGTCATGATCGTGCAGCGCTACGAAGGTCCGGTTAAATCTCTTGTGAAAAGGGTGATGGGTTAGCCCGGGGTCCGGATCTGCTAAAGGAGGCTTCACAAAATTGATTTTTACAAAGGATTCTTACTCAAGGAGGTTTAAAATGTCAGATACCAAGAATTCAAATACAAAAGAGGAACTGCCCGCTGAAAAAGGAATTGTTACGGACAAAACATCTTCGCAGGAAGCGCCCGAGAAGGAAACAACAGAGACCCCTCAAGCACCCACTGACATCGAGAAAGAAAAAAGTCTTTTAGGTGAGGTGGCGGAAAATATCGGAGAAGACGCAAAAATGGTAGGGGAAAAAGCAACTGAGATAGCCGATATGATAGTCGATAAACTGAAAAAAGGCTTCTCGCAAGCATACGACGCTGGAGCCAAAGTCGTGGACGATGTATCCCAGACCGCCCAGGGATACGCCGAAAAGTACAAAGCTGAATCGGAAATAGAAAAACTGGAAGGGGAGAAAAATAAGCTGACGACTCAACTGGGTCAATCTATTTTCAGACACCATCTTGCACGGGGTAGGTTTACGGAAGTCTTTTTCAATAAGAAAGAGATAATCGATCAATTCAATCAAATTAAACGGTTAGACAAGAAGATCGTTGAAATCGGCAAGCAACTGGATAAGGGAAAATAATAACATCAAGACAGGAAAAGCAAGGAGTCACGTTATGGGTCTATTAGATAAAATAAAAGAGAGCCTGTTTCAGGGCACGGAAAAGATTACTGACGTTACCGGAAAGATAGTTGAAAAAGGGAAAAAGGTTGGGAGCGATGGGGTGGAAGCCACCCGGGACATCTTTACGAACATCAGTGAAAGAACATCCGACGTTACTGCTTTGGCCAAACTCAAATATGAACTGAGTTCTCTTTCAAAGCAGTTAGAGGTGGAATCATTGAATCTCGGAAGAACGGTTTTAGCGCTTCGCCGCAGTGGCGAATTTTCCGCTGAAAACGAAACGTTCCAGGAACAGATAAAAGGGATTGAGGAATTAGACAACACTTTGAGAACGAAGCAGAATGAATACGAGCAACTGAAAAAGAAACATTCCAGTAATTATGTTGTTAATAAGCTCAGCGAGGAACTCTCTGCGGCCAATGCAATTATTGATCAAGTGGCTATTTCCGAAAAGTCCAATGTGGTTAATAAATTACTAAAGGAAATTCTCCTGCCAAAAGAAGCCCTGGTGTCTGCCATTAAAAGGGGTGATGAAGTGATTATCCCGGATGGCAATACACAACTGAAAACAGGCGATCAAGTCATTGTTATTGGTAAAAAAGATGATGTGGAAAAAGTGGTCAAACGGTTCGCGGCAAATTAAGAAGTTTACCAGCGTTGTTCCTTTGATCTGATCCACACATATGGCGGTTTTTTCAGGCTCAATTCCCAGACCCATTCATCGTTTAGACTACCGGCATTTTGCCTGAAAAGAGATTGAATGTGGCTGAAACCATAAGAGAAATATTCAAGCGTAAGCTCGTTCCTGTAGGGTTTGTGCGCACCATGGGCCTTCTCGGAGCGACCACCTTGGGGATCGGCGCCCTCATGGGGGCGGGCATATACGTACTCATCGGTCTGGCCGCAGGCTCTGCCGGACCGGCGGTATGGCTTTCCTATCTGGTCTGCGGCCTTCTGGGTCTCCTTTCCGTGGCCGTCTTCGGAGAGCTTTCTCGCAGGGTGCCTGTTTCCGGCGGGGGGTATGCCTTTGTTTACAGCGCACTGGGAAGCTTATGGGGGTTCATGACAGGCTGGCTTTTGGCGCTGGGGAGTATCTTCGCCTGCGCCATGTACGCAACAGGCTTTGCTTATTATGCCACGACCCTTTTCTCCAAAAACATACCCGAGCCGCTCCTGAAGGCAACCGCCCTTGGAGCTATTGTCTTCCTCACGATGCTCAACAGCCGCGGGACGAAGAGCGGGGATGGTGTCCAGAAGCTTCTGACCTGGGGTAATCTGCTGGTGCTTGCCATCCTTATCGGGCTGGCTGTTCCCAAAGCGGACCCGAAGCTGATGGTGCCCATGTTCCCGAAGGGTTTGGGCGGGCTGGGAGGGGCTATTGCGATCATCTATGTGTCTTTTTTCGGGTACCAGCTCATTGCCAATAACGCTGAAGAAATCGTTGACCCGGAAAAGACCGTTCCCAGGGCCATGTTTCTGGCCATGTTCGTGAGCCTTTTCTTCTATCTTGCCGTGGCACTCATTTCGGTCATGGTTATCCCCTGGGAAACGCTCGCTGAGTCCAAAGCGCCGCTGGTGGAGGTCGCTTTTAGGGGCGCGGGACGCTCGGGGTGGTTTCTTGTTGCCCTGGGAGGGGTTCTTGCCTCTGCCGCCGCCCTGAACAGTACTCTGCTTTCCCAGGCGAGGCAGATCTTTGCCATGGGGAAGGATCGACTCTTTCCCGCTCTCCTTGGACGCATTCACGAAGTGAGCAGGACCCCCAGAGCCGCCTTGTGGGCCGGCGGTCTGATCACACTTGCAGCCGTGCTTTTTGGGGACCTGGTGTTCATTGTCAAATCGGCGAACTTTTGCTTTATGGTTTCCCTCCTACCGGCCTGTCTTGCCCTGCGTAAATTATACCGCTCATCCGAATCGAACACGCCGCCTGAGCGCTGGAAACGTCATCTTCCCGAGGCCGCTTTTCTGGCCAACCTGCTTCTTCTCATCACCCTGGATTGGGTCTCCATCATTTTTGGTCTGCAACTCATGGCGATTGGTTTTGTCGTCTATCTTTTCTATTCCCGCAAGCGTGGGATCCGGAGCCGAACCGGGATGAGCGTTGTATTAACGCAACAGCCCAAGTCGAAGCTTCTCTCAGGGATGAGGATCCTCGTTCCCATTGCCAATCCCCAGACCCAGCCTCCACTTTTTTCTCTATCCGCGTCCTTGCTTGCCGGCCATGGAGGAGAACTGGTGCTGCTGAACGTTGTTAAGGCCACCCATCAGATTGACTTCCATTCCGCTCTGGCCGATGCGGAGGATTCCCTTGACCTGTTGGACAGAAGCAGTAAATTACCGGACCTGGATCGTGGAAAAATCAGGCCGGTGATTCGCGTGTCTCGCAGCCTGTCAAAGGGTATTGTCCATGCCGCCGAAGAAGAAGGGTGTAACCTGATTGTTATGGGTTTCGCAGGGGAGGAATCGATTCAGACTGCCAGCCTTATGGATGAAGTCATTTCCCAGGCACGGACAGATATTGTCCTGCTGAAGGTGAGGGGTGAATTTCACCCCAAACGAATCGGTGTATCACTTGGAGGCACCAGCAATATGCACCTGATCGTCAGGCTGGCAGGGAGTCTAGCGGATCGTTTTGACGGCCGGATCGATTTTCTGAACATTCTTCCTGCAGACTACACAGCGGAACAGAAAGGGCATTCCAGCAGGATACTCGCACAAGCCATCAAGCAGCACATGGGAAAGGCCCTTTACAGAATTGAACTGACGACGTCTGATGCACCTTTGGATTTCCTGGTTGAACGATCCTCTGAATTCGACCTCCTTATCGTAGGGGCCACCAAGGTCGGGTTCCTGGAACGGGCTGTCATCGGGCCGTTTTCCAGTCAAATCGCGCTGCGCTCTCATTGCTCGGTGGCGGTCGTCCGGGCCGCCCAGGCAGGAGAGAGGCTAGGAAAATCGATCATTCGACGAGGGTAGAAATCGTGGCCTGGAATGAACCTTGCAAACTCTTTGACCTCATCCATGATGTGGGTATCAAGGGCGAGATTTTCAGCAATCTTGACGAGGACACCTTTTTGGGTCTCGTGGAACCAATGGATCTGGACGACATCGTCGAGATCCTTGATGTCATGCCAGAGGACGTCTTGCATACTCATCGGGACATGCCTCTCTCTCGTCCTGCTTTTCTTGTCAACCAACCAACTGATTTGCCGCGGGAGGCCGTTAATGGAAATGTCTTTGGGATTCAAATTGTTCGCCATACTGGGTCTGGTGGCCGGCAACGCCTTTTTCGTCGCCTCGGAGATCGCCCTGACCTCTGCCCGGCGTAGCCGCATTAAGCAACTGGCCGACGACGGCAACCGAGCGGCGCGCGTGGTGCAACGCCTGCATAACAAACCCGAGCGTTTTTATTCGGTCACCCAGATTGGTATCACCCTGGTCTCCCTGGCCTTGGGGGCGGTGGGCATGGAGACCCTCAGCCACATGCTCGACCCGTTGTTCGAGGCGGCCTTCATGGCGGTGAATTCCCAGTCCACCCATGGCGCGCTGATTTCCACAGCCCACACCCTCTCCTATGCGGCGGGTTTCCTGGTGGTGTCCTTTTTTCATGTGGTCGGGGGCGAACTGGCTCCTAAGGTTTACGCCTTCCGCAACGCCGTGAGATTGAGTCTGACCGTGGCGCGGATCATCGACCGCCTTTATCATCTGCTGGCCTGGCTGATCTGGTTCATGAACAAGGCTGCCCGCGGGCTGCTCTGGTTGTTCGGTCAGCGTGACATCGTGCGTGCGGAAAAGGAACTTCAGTTCTCCATGACTGAGGAAGAGATCCGTATCATCCTCACGGCCAGCGAACGCGTGGGAGCCATCAATCCTCAGGAAACCCGGATGATCCGGAGGGTCTTCGACCTGGACGATCATGTAGCCCGCGAAGCGATGGTCCAGCGCACCGACATCATTGCGGTACCCGAGGAGGCCCCGGTGGCCGATCTGCTGCTGCGCTTCAAGGAGGTGCATCACGAGCGTTTTCCGATCTATAAGAAGAGCATCGACGAGATCACCGGTTTCGTTTCGATCAAGGAGATCCTGGCCAAAATCGCGGGCGGCGAAGACTGGAACGTATTGCTGAAGCAACCGGTGCGGGAGATCATGTTCGAACCTTTCATCGTCCCAGAAGCCATGCCCCTCTCCCTTCTGCTCCGTGATTTTCAGCAGAAGTCCCATTACATGGCCCTGGTTGTCGACGAGTACGGCGGTACCGCGGGGGTGATCACCCTGGAGGACGTGTTGGAAGAAATCATCGGCGAATTCGACGACGAGTTCACCCGGCCCCAACGCTTCATCAAAGAGACCGATTCCGGCGGTTATCTCATCGATGCCGCCATCCGGGTGTCGGATCTGGAAGACGCCCTAGACCTCCCGTTCCCCCAGGAGGCTGACTACATCACCCTGGCCGGTCTGATCTATACCCAACTCGGACGCGTGCCTCAACAGGGAGATCGCGTCGAACTGGACATCGGGACCCTCGAGGTCACGGAGATGGACAGGCACCGCATCACCCGGGTGCACTTCGAGCGCCATGTGCCGACCGACCCGGCAGACGGGACTTCGGAAGCCAAGAAGGTGGACTGCGTCGCTCCACAGGATTCGACTCCTTGAATCCGGGCCACGCGCTTAGAAGTCTGGCTCCTTTCGCCTCAGCTAGCTCCATGCCTGTCCATGCCCATGTATCATTTGAAGATATCCAGTAACCGTTCAAACGACTTCTGATCAATTTTCTGCTTTACCAGGGTCGTGTCTTTGATTGCTGATTGCTGCTCATCAAGCGTCAGCCTATCTTCCTTATAAATAATGCCGATGGGTATTCTTTCACCCCATTTCTGGGCCCTCGAAAACGCTGAGTTCCGATCATGAGGACCATACCGGGGGTCTTCATTTATGTTGTAAACCCGGCTTTCGTACCACTTGAACGTATTGACGCGTTAAAAGAAACGCAAGGCTGAAGAATGTCGATTAATGCAAAGCCCTTGTGAGAAAGCCCCTGATTAATCAGGTGGGTAAGGTGTTCGGTATCCCCCGAAAACCCCCTCGCCACAAAACTGCAGTTCAATGCTATTGCCAGCAGCAAAGGGTTCAAGGGCGGATTGAGAGCTCCCATTGGGGTGGTTTTTGATATAAAACCCAGCTCACTCGTGGGAGAAGTCTGTGCTTTTGTAAGTCCATAGACCTGATTGTTACGATGATGTTGTATTCCTGTGCAATTGAGGCAATAAACTCCATAATCGGAGTGGATTGTGACATGGGATAGCCCGAGTAGAACTTGAGCCCGGAGAAGATTGCTCCCAGGGCCATTGCCTGGCTACCGCTCAGCAGCATTTTTTTCTTGGTAAGCGGTGCAGGGGGTACTTTATGGGTCATGTGTCCTCTGAATTCTTCATGGACATAGTCGTATCCGGCAGAAGCGCATTCTTTGTTTTTCTCAACAATTTCGATCCTTTTATCGGAGAATTCCTCTTCAAGCCGGTCTAACAATGGCATAGACAGGCTTGTTTTGGATCCTTATCTGAACAAAATTATGCCCGCCTCGAATTCTGGATTCCACATCCTGATTTATGAACGTATAGTAGCCATGACGCGTGAATACCTTTCCCATAATGAAGCCGATGGACTGCATCCCCTGACCTGCTTCGCCTCCTATTCGGATACTTACATCCACATCCATAATTTTTTTCTCCTTTTACTAACCTAAAGCGCCTTTAAGCACAGAGTTTCTATGGTAATAGATAATTACAATTGATTCACCCTGAAGTCTTTGTTGTTTCTGCGGATTTCTGATCCCATACCTGTACCAGGTAATCTTTCTGGTCTTCGAATTTTTGAGCCTGCTCTTCAACAAGAGCCTCAGCTTCCTGGGAAGACATCTCCCAGCTTTGCCGAACAAAGGAGGCCACCCGGGCAAAATAGAGCGGAGTCATCAGATCAAGCAGTTTGGTTCGGTTGACTTGCCAACTATGGAAAGTTGCTGCCAACTCATAAAGGATGCGGACCCAGGAATCAGTGGGAAGGTAAAACTGGCTTGAATCCATCTGTGCGGTGTTACTGATCTGATTGAAACACTCTTCGCAGAAAATCTCTTTCCACAAGGCTGAGAATTGCTGATAGCCTGTCTTGAAAAGTTCGATCAATCCTTCCAAGTTTACATTAACGGGCTCGGGTTCTACATACCCCTCGAACCCGAAAATCTCCAGTGCTTCGCTTCCTTTAATTTTCTTCCAATAACTCTCGTAACGCTCCATAAGCGAAAAAAGCGCTGAGAGCACCTGACGAAACATCGGTCCAAGGTGTTGGCCAGGATCTTTAGCGTCGTGGATCTTGACACCCAGATTGGACTGACAAATGCGAAAGCCCTGGGTGATGGCGCTCGTGGTCATCCAAATGTCGATTCCAAAACGGGCAACGTCCGTATCCCATACTTCTTGCTCGCTGTAGAATTTAGCCACATCTCTTGATATGGCAAAGTCCCCTCCAATGGGTTGACGGATCCGTTTTCCGTACAGTGCGCGGGTCAGGTTATACACGATATTGTTAGTGATAGTTCCGTCATATTTGTGCCTTACATATACAGGTGACACAAATTGGTATCCTTTCTCCAATACCGGATCCAGGAGATATTTTACCCAGTCCGCAGTAATACTCCTCAGGTCTGAATCCACCATGCCACAGGCATGAACATTTAACCGATTGGCCGCTTCGAATAGAGACCTTAGGGCAGTACCCTTGCCCGCAGGTCCACGATAAATGGAGACAATTTTTTCCTGCCAGGGTTTTATCTGAAATTCCTTAGCAGCTTCCCTTGTGTCGTCCGTGGAGCCCCCATCAGCGATTAGAATCACACTTCTCCGGTCTTTATAGTGTTTGGCAAGACCATTTGTGACCATTTGGACCACATGCGTTATGGTCTTCTCATTGTTATACGAGGGGATGCCTATAAGGATATCTGCCGTTTCAATCTCCTCCAGTCGCTTGGATGTATAGCCCCGTAAGGCGGTGTCATAAACCATCATTATCCCCCTTTCTAATGCTTAATCCCAATGTTCCAGTTACTATGAAACCCAACGAAAGTATACCATGCCTTAATAACATATAGGGCTTTTCGAAGCAAACGGAGCGGAATTTCCACCCGGTTTTGGTCCAGATGGGGCGGTAAATCTTCTGATGTATAGAGTATAAGCAATATTTTTGCTTAGAAAAATATACTACGAGCGGATATTTTTCTCGGAAGTGTAACAGTACCGTTCAGAATCAAAAAAATTGAAACTCAACCCAGTTTTACCCTTAGAAGACCTGAAAGTATTACAAGATTTATGAGCGAGTTATCAATGGTAACGATGCAAAGGCACTGGCCATGGAATCGGGGGCAGGATTGATGGTGATCAAAACATTGTCGCGCCTTTCAAAGAGCGTCAGAAAGGTTCGCTCCCGTTCCCGTGCGCTTCTTATTGGATCTTTAGCCTTTCTGGGATTGCTTTGGATTGTCTTTGAGCTCATTGGGGCCTTCCAACTTGAGCTTCCACCTGAATTCGTCTTCATTATGCTTCATCCCTCTTGAAATATACAATTGCCAGAGGAGGCAAAGTAATATTAACTGAGTAAGGGCGACCGTGGAAGGAGGTGGTTTCAGCTCCTACTGCTCCAAAATTTCCCTGACCACTGCCATCGTAGTCTTGGGCATCGCTGTTCAAAATCTCCCTCCATAGACCACCCTCCGGCACTCCGACCCTATAGTTGTGGTGTGGAACCGGCGTAAAGTTGCAGGCAATGACTATCGTATCCTCAGTTGAGCGCCCTTTGCGAAGTAGACTAAGAGTGCTCTGCTGAGAGTCGTTGCAATCGATCCATTCAAAACCCGCTTGATCAAAGTCCAGCTCATGCAGGGCCGGCTCATTTTTGTAGAGTTGATTCAAATCGGTCACCCACCGCTGAACACCAGAATGGGATGGGTGTTCCAGCAGGTTCCAATCTAGGCTCGTTTCGTGATACCATTCATTCCATTGTCCAAACTCGCCACCCATGAAAAGCAGCTTTTTCCCCGGCTGGGCATACATAACGCCGAAAAGGAGCCTCAGATTAGCAAACCTCTGCCAGTCGTCGCCGGGCATCTTCCGCAAAAGTGATCCCTTGCCGTAGACCACTTCGTCATGTGAGAGTGGAAGTACAAAATTCTCGTTGAAGGAATAAATCATACGGAAGGTCAGTTTGTTATGATGAAACTTTCTGTGGATGGGGTCTTCTGACATGTACGCCAGCATATCGTGCATCCATCCCATGTCCCATTTCATCCCGAAACCAAGGCCTCCCACATAGAGAGGGCGGGAGACCATGGGCCATGAGGTGGACTCTTCGGCCACGGTTTGAACATCGGAGTAGTTCTTATAGACCTCCTCGTTAAAGCGCCGCAGAAAGGCGATGGCCTCCAGGTTTTCCTTGCCGCCGTATTTGTTTGGAATCCACTCTCCATCCCTGCGACCGTAATTCAGATACAACATGGAGGCCACGGCATCCACCCGCAGACCGTCGGCATGGTACACGTCCAGCCAGCACAGGGCACTGCTCAGAAGGTAGCTCTGCACCTCCTCGCGTCCATAGTTAAAGATCAAACTGTCCCAGTCCGGATGGATTCTCTGACCAGGATCGGCATGCTCAAAGAGATACGTTCCGTCAAAATACCCGAGACTGTGCTCATCGCTCGGGAAGTGTGAAGGCACCCAATCCAGGATAACCCCTATCTCGTTCCGGTGTAATTGGTCGACCAAATACATGAAATCCTGGGGTGTCCCGTAACGGCTGGTGGGGGTAAAATAGCCACTGGTCTGGTAACCCCAGGAGCCGTAAAAGGGATGCTCCATTACGGGGAGAAACTCCACATGGGTGAATCCCATACTCCTGACATATTCGGCCAGCCTGGGAGCGAGCTCGCGGTACGTCAAAGAACGGTTTCCCTCTTCGGGCATGCGCATCCATGAGCCCAGGTGCATCTCGTAAACAGCCATAGGCGCATCGAGCGCATTCTGTTTCTGTCGATTCTCCATCCATTCCCCGTCGCCCCA
>Ga0307419_10000211_pt1 | contig 27345 bp, 17 predicted proteins | sample SalMarWE160230MG_2_FD_202512 | JGI IMG/M metagenome (GOLD analysis project Ga0307419, IMG submission 202512) | Salt marsh sediment microbial communities from the Plum Island Ecosystem LTER, Massachusetts, United States - WE1602-30 | ecosystem: Environmental > Aquatic > Marine > Intertidal zone... | reverse complement strand
CGGCACGTTCACGGTCGTGGGCGTGGCCCCGCCGGAGTTCCGGGGCTCGATCCGGGGGCTCCGGGTCGAAGTCTGGGTGCCGTTCCAGGCGGAGCCGCTCCTCACGGGCTCCCAGGACTTCGTGGGGCACCGCAGCAACCGGGGTCTGTTCGTGATCGGACGGCTGCGACCGGGCGTCACGCCGGCCCGGGCCCAGGCGGGCTTCCGCGTGGTGGCCAGGCGGCTGCACCAGGCCTACCCCGACAGCTGGACCGACGCGCACGACCGGGGCCGACGCATCACCGTGGTCCCGGAGCGGCTGTCGCGGGTGCCGATGATGATCCGCGGGACGGCGGTCGGACTGGCAGGGCTCCTGATGGGGGTCGTGGGCCTGGTCCTCCTCCTGTGCTGCGCCAATGTGGCCAACCTCCTCCTGGCACGGGCGGCGGGACGCGGCCGCGAGTTCGCCGTGCGCCGCTCGCTCGGGGCCGGACGCGGGCGGCTGATCCGGCAGCTGCTCACCGAGAGCGCGATCCTGGGCGCGCTGGGAGGCATGGTCGGACTCCTCCTGGCGGCGTGGGCCGTCCGCCTGTTCCCGGCGCTCCTGCCGCCGCTGCCCGTGCCGCTCCAGTTCGACGTCTCGCCCGACTGGCGGGTGCTCGCCTTCACGGCCGGCGCCAGCCTGCTCACCGCCCTCCTGTTCGGACTGGCCCCCGCCCTCCGCGCCTCCGGAACGAACGTGGTCTCGTCCCTCAAGGAAGCACGACCGACCGGGACGGGCCGCAGGTTCAGCATCCAGAACGCCCTCGTGGTCGCGCAGGTCGCCGTCTCGCTCACGCTCCTGGTGGGGGCCGGCCTGTTCCTGCGCAGCCTGTCGGCGGCCCGCGACGTCGACGTCGGGCTCGACCCGAGGGGCGTGCTCGTCGCCGGCGTGGACCTCGGCACGCAGGGCTACTCGAAGGCGGAGGAGATCCGGTTCTACCGGAGCCTCGAGGACCGGCTCCGCCGCCTCCCCGGCGTCACGGGCGTGGCCCTGGGCTCGGCCGTGCCGCTGGACGGCACGTCGAGCCGTACGGGAACGGGGGTCGACGGCTACGAGCCCCGCAAGGGCGAGGACATGGAGTTTCACTTCGCCGTCGTGGGCCCCGGTTACTTTCGGGTCCTCCACATCCGGCTTCGCCGCGGGCGCGGCTTCACCGAACAGGACCGGGAGGGCGCGCCGGCCGCCGTAGTGGTCAACGAAGCGTTCGCGCGGCGCTTCTGGCCGGGCCAGGACCCGATCGGCAAGCAGCTCACGTACAGCTCCGACCTGGAGCACCTGACCGTCGTGGGCGTGGTGCCGACCGGGAAGTACGTGAGCCCGGGGGAGGATCCCACGCCCTTCCTCTACCTGCCCTTCCTCCAGACCACGCACCCGGTGAAGGTGCACATCCGCACCCATGGCGACCCGAACCGCCTCGCGCCCGATGTGCGGAGCGCGATCCACGATGTGGACCCGGATCTCCCGATCACGACGCTGGCGCCCATGCCGGAACTCATGCAGGCCTCCCTCCTCCCGCAGCGGGTGGGCGCGGCCGTGCTGGCCCTGTTCGCGGCCCTCGCCCTCCTCCTGGCCGCCATCGGCCTGTACGGCGTTCTCGCCCACGTGGTGAGCCGACGCACCCGGGAGATCGGCATTCGCATGGCCCTGGGCGCCGACCGCTCCTCCGTGCTTCGGCTGGTCGTCCGCGAGGGACTGGGAGTGACGGCCGTCGGGCTGCTCGTCGGGCTCGGGCTCGCCGCGCTGCTCGGCCGCGTCGCCTCGCGCTTCCTGTTCGGCGTGATGCCCCTGGACCCGGTGGCGTTCGGAAGCGTGACGGCGCTGCTCGCGATCGTGGCCTTGCTCGCGAGCTGGCTCCCCGCCCGTCGGGCCGCCGCCGTCGATCCCGCCGTCGCCCTCAGAGTGGAGTGACCATGCTCGACACCCTTCGTCAGGACCTCCGCTACGCGCTTCGCCAGATCCGGAGCCATCCCGGCTTCTCGGCCATCGTGATCCTCACCCTGGCACTCGGGATCGGCGCCAACACCGCCATGTTCGGCGTGGTCGACGCCGTCCTCCTGCGGTCGCTCGCCTATCCGGAGGCGAGCCGGCTCGTGATCCTCCAGGGCCACAAGGAGGGGATCGGAAACGAGGCCGCCTCGGTACCCGACTACCTGGACTGGAAGGCCCAGAGCCGGTCGTTCTCGGACATGAGCGCGTTCACGGGCGGAAGCCTCAACCTGACGAGCGACGACGGGCGGCCGCCCGAGCGCATCATCGGCGCCCGGGTCTCGGCCGACTTCTTCCGGACCCTGGGCGTGGCTCCCGCGCTGGGTCGCGGATTCACGGCCGCCGAAGACCAGGCCGGGGCGGCGAGGGTCGTGGTCCTGAGCCGGGCGCTGTGGCGCGACCGCTTCGGAGCCGACCGCGCCCTGGTCGGGAAGGCCATCACGCTGGATGGCGAGCCCTACACGGTCGTCGGGATCGCGGCGCCCGGCTTCCAGTTCCCCTCGTGGGCCCAGGCATGGACGCCCGTGGCGGCACAGCCTGGGGCGCCCGGACAGGAGCGCCGGTCGGACTTCCTGGGGGTGATCGGCCGGCTGGGCCCCGGCGTGAGCCTCGAGGCGGCCCGCTCCGACATGAACGCGATCGCGGGACGCCTCGAGCGTCAGTATCCGGCCACCAACACGGGCTGGGGCGTGGCCGTCACGCCGCTTCGTGACCGGATCGTGGGAGACGTGCGCCCGGCGCTCCTGATCCTCCTCGGGGCCGTGGGGCTCGTGCTCCTCATCGCGTGCGCCAACGTGGCCAACCTCCTCCTGGCCCGGGGAGCCGCCCGCGGACGGGAGATGGCGCTCCGCGCCGCGCTCGGCGCCGGCCGCGGCCGGCTCGTCCGGCAGATGCTGGTCGAGAGCCTGGTGCTGTCGCTCCTGGGCGCGACGCTCGGCACGCTCCTGGCCTGGTGGGGCACGCGCGGGCTCGTGGGGCTGGATCCGGGTGCGCTTCCGCGCACGGGCGAGGTGCGCATCGACGGCACGGTCCTCCTGTTCGCCCTCGGCACGGCCCTGGTCACCGCCGTGCTGTTCGGCCTCGTGCCTGCACTTCGCGTCACCGGTTCGGACCTTCGCCGGGACCTCGTAGAGGGAGGACGGACGGCGGGCGCCCGGGGCGCCCGGCTCCTGGACCGCGGACTGGTGGCCGGGCAGGTGGCCGTCGCCCTCGTCCTCCTGGTGGGGGCCGGGCTCCTCCTGAGGAGTTTCGCCGCCCTGGCAGGCGTGGACCCGGGCTTCCGGGCGCGCGGCGTCCTCACGGCACGGGTGTCCCTTCCCGACAACCGGTACCCGGACGATCCCCGGCTCCGACAATTCTGGCGCGGACTGCTGGACCGGGTCGGCACGCTTCCGGGCGCCACCTCGGTCGGCCTGACCAGCGACCTCCCCCTGCAGAGCGGCAGCTATCTCTCCTTCAGGGTCCAGGGCCGCCCCGCTCCGCCCGCCGACCAGGTCCAGGACGCGGTGGTGTGCACGACGGGCGGCGACTACTTCCGAACCCTGGGCATCCCGCTGGTGCGCGGGAGGCTGCTCGACGCGAGGGACGGGGCCGGGGACGCGCCGGCGGCCGTGATCGACCGGGCGATGGCGCACCGTTACTGGCGGAACGCGGACCCGATCGGCGACCGGATCTCGTTCGATGGAAACACCTGGTACACGATCGTCGGGATCGTGGGTGACGTGCGGACCGAGAGCCTGGACCGCCCCGGTTACCCGCACGCCTACCTGAGCTACCTCCAGAGCCCCCAGCACGGAATGGTCCTCGCCGTCCGAACGGACGGGAGCCCCGGGGCGCTGGCGGGCGCGCTGCGCTCGGCCGTCCTGTCGCTGGACCCCACGCTCCCCGTGTATTCGATGCGAACGATGGACGAGGTGCTGGCCACCTCGATCCTCCGTCCGCGGTTCGACGTCGTCACCCTGGCCCTGTTCGCGGGCCTGGCGCTCGTGCTCGCCGTGGTCGGGATCTACGGCGTCCTCTCCTACGCGGTGACCCGCCGACTGCGCGAGCTCGGGATCCGCATGGTGCTGGGCGCGGACCGGGGCACCACGATTCGCTACGTGCTGCGCCTCGGCCTGGCGCCCGTCCTGGTGGGCGTGGGTCTGGGGCTGGCCGGGGCTCTCGCGGCGGTGCGGGTCCTTTCCGGGCTCCTGTACGGCGTCTCACCGCTCGACCCGGCCACCTTCGTTCTCGTCCCGACGGTGCTGGTCGGGGTCGCCCTGCTGGCCTGCTGGATCCCGGCGCGTCGGGCGACGCGGGTCGATCCCGTCCACGCGCTGCGGAGCGAGGCGTAGATCGCACGGCGACGCGGAGACCGCCCGACGACCCGCGGCCGCGGCCGATGACCCTCCACGCCAGACCCGGAGGCTGACGTGCTCCAGGACCTTCGTTTCGCGCTACGCCAGCTCGTGCGTCGACCGGGCTTCACGGTCATCGCCGTCCTCACCCTCGCCCTCGGGATCGGCGCCAACACCGCCGTGTTCTCGGCGGTGTACGCCGTCCTCCTGGCGCGCCTCCCGTACCCCGAGCCCGACCAGCTCCAGCGGGTGATCCCGACCTTCACGGGACCGGACGGAGCCGTCGACTCGATGCCCTACTGGTCGTATCCCGAGTACGAGGCTTTTCGCTCCGCGACCCACGACGTCACGGCCGCCGCCTACACGCCGCGCGCCCTGTCCTACAACCTTTCGGGCCAGGGGCCACCTCGCCGCGCCATGCTGGAGATCGTCTCGGGCAGCTACTTCGGGCTCCTGGGCGTGCAGGCGGCCGTGGGACGCACCTTCACGCCCGATGAGGACGCCGTGCCCGACGCCCGCCCCGTGGCCGTGATCGGGAACGCGCTGTGGCATACGGCCTTCGCGGGAGATACCGGGATCGTCGGCCGGACCCTCACCCTGAACGGGGTCGACCTCACGGTAGTGGGCGTGGCGCCTCCGGGCTTCGCCGGGTTGTCCGGGGAGGCGGACGTCTGGGCGCCCACGATGATGGCGCCGTCGCTGGTCTTCCGTAATCGCCTGAACCAGAAGCTGTCGTTCTGGATGTCGGTCATCGCCCGGGTGCCCAGGGCCTCGGCTCCCCTCGCCCGGACGGAGATGGCCTCCGCCGCCCGGGTCATGGCCGACCGGATGCCGTTCCAGGATGCCTTCGGACCGGTACGCGTGGGGCTGGCCTCCCGGCCGCTCGCGGCCAGCCGGACCGACCCTTCGCTCGCACGAACGCTCCTCATCCTCCTCGCGGCGGTGGCCTGCGTGCTCCTCATCGCGTGCGTGAACGTGGCCAACCTCCTGATGGCGCGCGGCGCGCGGCGCGCCCGCGAGCTCGGGCTCCGGGTCTCCCTCGGGGCCGGCCGTGGGCGGCTCGTCCGGCAGCTCCTCACCGAGTCGGCGCTGCTGGGACTCCTCGGCGCGGGAGCGGCGCTGCTCGTGGCCCGGTGGGGACTGGTCGCGGTCGCCGCGCTCCGCCCCTTGGCGCTCGCCGGTCCGGGGACACTCGAGCATCTCCGTCTCTCGGTGCCCGTCCTCGCCTTCGACGTGGCGGTGGCGCTGGTGGCCATCCTCGTGTTCGGCACCGCGCCGGCCCTGGCGGCCGTGCGGACCGACCCGCGGACGCTGCTCGGGCGCTCCGTCGGTCACCGACGGACGGGACCGCGCGGCGCCCTCGTGGCCGGTGAGGTGGCGCTCGCCCTGGCGCTCCTCGTCGGCGCCGGACTGCTGCTCCGGAGCTTCAGCCAGCTCCGGAGCACGCCGCTGGGCTTCGAGCCCCACCACGTCCTGGCCGCGTGGGTCAACGTGCCGAGGCAGACGCGCACGGGTGACGAGGCGACCCGGTTGTTCACGGAGACGGCCCGGCGCATCGAGGGGCGGCCGGGCGTGGAGCGTGTGGCGGTCGCCAACTGCCTCCCGGCCCACGTCGGTACCGCCGGTGTGGGCGGGTGCGACCACGTGGGCATGAAGATCGAGGGGGACGCGTCCGGGGCCCCGAAGCAGGGCCGCGAGGTGTGGATGAACATGGTCTCGGGATCCTACTTCGCCACCATGGGCATCCCGGTGCTGGAGGGACGCACGCTGGAGCCGGGCGACCGGGCGGACGCCCCGCGCGTGGCGGTGGTGACGCGGGCCGCGGCGGACCGGTACTGGCCGGGCCGCGATCCGGTGGGCGCGCGCATCCAGCTCACCGTCGGGTGGGGTCCCGAGGACGACTGGGCCACCGTGGTCGGCGTCGTCGGCAATGTCGTGGGAGGCAGTGTGCGCGAGGCCGCTCGGCCCGGCGTGTATCTCTCCTATCCGCAGTTCTCCTACCAATCCAACTACCTGGTGGTGCGCGGCTCCGGCGATGCATCGGGGATCGCGGCCGCCATCCGCTCCTCCCTGCGTGAGGTCGACCGCTCGCTTCCGCTCTGGGACGTGCGAACCATGGACGAGCGGGTGGCGCAGGCCACCGCGGGCGACCGATTCGGGACCGCGCTCCTGGGCGCCTTCGGACTCCTGGCGTTGTCGCTGGCGGCGGTGGGCATCTACGGCGTGCTCGCGTTCTCCGTCGCGGGGCGAACCCGGGAGATGGGCCTTCGCATGGCGGTCGGAGCCGACCGCGGGGACGTCGTTCTCCTCGTGCTGCGCGAAGGGCTCCGTCTCACCGCGATCGGCCTCGGAACGGGGCTCGTGCTGGCCGCGGGCTTCAGCCGGGTCCTCCGGAGCCAGCTGTACGAGATTTCACCCCTCGACCCGGCCGCCTTCGTGGCCGCGGTCGTCCTGATTCTCGCGGTCGCCGGGCTGGCCTGCTGGATCCCGGCGCGCCGGGCGACGCGAGTCGACCCGATGGAGGCGCTGCGATATGAGTGAGCCGGGGGAGAGTGCCGTGTCGGCGGCGCGAGAGACGAACGCCACGACGGTCGCGCGCCGCTCGGGGAGGGAGTGAGGCTCACGTGGACGCCTTTGCCCACGACCTCCGCTTCGCGCTGCGGCAGCTGCGCCGCCGTCCGGGCTACGCGGTCGTCGCCGTCCTCACGCTCGCCCTGGGGATCGGATCGACGACGGCGCTGTTCACGGTCGTCGACGCCGTCCTCCTGCAGCCGCTCCCCTACCCCCGTCCCGGTGAGCTCGTGGTGCTACGACAGGGACCGTGGGGCCCGGCCGAGATCCCGATGGCCCTCGAGCGCAGTGGGACCGTCTTCGAGGACGTCGCCGCCTACTCACCGCGGCCATTCGCGGTGGCGGAGGGCGACCGGGCCTACCAGCTGGAGGGCGCGCGGGTCACGCCGGATCTCCTCTCGCTCCTGGGCGCGCGGATGGCCCTCGGCCGCGGGTTCACCGCCGGCGACGCCCGGTCGGGTGCGCCGCGCACCGCCATCCTCAGCTACCGGGTGTGGCAGACACGGTTCGCGGGACGCGCCGACGTTCTGGGCCGAACCGTACGGCTCGACGACAGGCCGTACCGGATCGTCGGCGTCACGGCCCGGGGCTTCCGTCAGCTCGGGCCCCGCGTCGACGACCCCGGGATCTGGACGCCCTTCGACCTGCGGGCCCGGGACGACGACGGCCGCATGCTGTGGGTCATTCCCCTCGGACGGGTGAAGCCGGACGCGACGCTGCGGCAGGCGCAGGCCGCGCTCGACCGCGCCGTGACGGGCTTCAGGGAGCGGCACCCCGACCTCGCCTCGAGCGGTCGCTGGAATCTGCGGCTGGCCACCCTCAAGTCGGAGATGGTGAGGGAGATCCGCACGGCGCTGCTCCTCCTGCAGCTCGCGACGGGCGTGCTCCTGCTCATCGCCTGCGTCAACATCGCCAACCTGCTGCTGGCGCGGGCCCACTCGAGGCAGCGCGAGCTGGCGATCCGGGCGGCCCTGGGAGCCGGACGCCGTCGCCTGGTCCAGCGGCTCCTCGCGGAGAGCGCGGTCCTGTGCATGCTGGGCGGCCTGGCCGGGGTGCTCCTGATGCGGCTCACGCTGGGCTTCCTGCTTCGCGTGGCGCCGTCGGGGGTCCCCCGCCTGGGCGAGGTCCACGTGGACCTCACCGTGCTGCTGTTCGCGATCGGAATCTCGATCGTCACCGGGTGCCTGTTCGGGATCGTCCCGGCCATCATCACCTCGAGGACATCGTTGCGCGAGGGGCTCCTGGAAGGCGGCCGGAGCCCCTCGCTCTCGCGCCGTCACCACGGGGTGAGCCAGGGACTCGCGGTCACGGAGATCGCGCTCAGCCTGGTCCTCCTCGTCGGAGCCGGGCTCCTGCTGCGCAGCTTTCTCCTCCTGCTGGGACAGGACACGGGATTCCGTACCCGGGACGTGCTGACCGTCGCGGTGCAGATTCCACCCACTCGCTACGACAGCATCGCGGAGCTCGACGCGTTCTACGGCCAGACCCTGGCGCGGCTGAGCACCGTGCCGGGGGTGGACCGCGTGGCGCTCAGCAACAACCTTCCCATCAGCCGCGGGCACGCGATCCGCGACTACGTGGTCGAAGGCGCCGGTGAAGCCCCCACCCGTGAGGCCCAGTACGGCGTCGTGAGCGCCGACTATTTCCGTACGCTGGCGATCCCCCTGGTGCGGGGCCGCTCGTTTCGGGCGGGGGACGATCGTGATGCGCCCGGGGTGGCCATCATCGACGAGGCCATGGCGCGCGATGCCTTCGGAGGCAGTGATCCGATCAGCCGCCGGTTCCGCTTCGAAGAAGGGGACGACGCCTGGCTCACGGTGGTCGGAGTGACGGCCGACATCCGGGGTGGCGGCCTGTCCAGGGATCCGGGACCGGGCTTCTACATACCCTACAGGCAGAGGCCGGCGACCGTGACGGAGATCACCATGGGCCACCAGGCCGTCTTCCTGGTGCGCTCCAGGCTCGGATCCCGGGCCATGGCCGCCGCGCTGCGCCGGGCGATCTGGTCGGTGGATCCACATCAACCGGTGCCCGAGATTTCCACGCTGGACCGGGACATCGCCCGGGGCGTGGCCCCGCAGCGCTTCCGAGCGGTGCTGCTCGGGAGCTTCGCGGGGCTCGCGCTGCTCCTGGTGCTGGTGGGCATCTACGGGGTCATCGAGTACGGGGTATCCGAGCGGACGAGGGAGTTCGGAATTCGCATGGCGCTCGGGGCCGGGCGGCCGACCATCCTGCGAACCGTGCTCGTCCGCGGCCTGAGCCTTGCCGCGATGGGCGCTGCCGTCGGACTGATCGGCGTGTGGGCGCTGAACCGCTATCTGCGGAGCATGCTGTTCGGCGTGACCCCGACGGATGCCACCACCGTGACCGTGGCGATCGGCGCCATACTCCTGGCCACGCTGGCCGCCTGCCTGGTCCCGGCGCTGAGGGCCACGCGCGTCGATCCGCTCGTGGCGCTTCGGGCCGAGGGGCGGGTGCCCGGACATCGTGATCTGTAGAGCCGGCGCCTCCGGGCGCCGTCCACCCGAGAAACGGAGTGTTCTTCCGTGATACAGCTGCGAGGCATCGAGAAGTCCTACAGCTTCAAGGGCGGCGAGACCTTCGTCCTGCGCCGCATCGACCTGAACATCGGGTCCGGCGACTTCGTGACCATCATGGGTCCGTCCGGCGCCGGGAAGTCCACGCTTCTCGGCATCCTGGGGATGCTGGATGGGGAGTACCGGGGGGAGTACCGTTTCCTGGACGCGCCCGTCCACGAGATGTCGACGAAGGAGCGCGGCCGCCTGCACCGCGAGCACATCGGCTTCGTGTTCCAGCAGTACCACCTGCTGGATGACCTCACCGTGGCCGAGAACCTGGAGATCCCACTCTCCTACCGGGATGTGCCGCGCTCGGAGCGCCAGGCCCGGGTAGCGGACATGCTGGACCGCTTCCACATCGTCGGGAAGAAGGACCTGTTCCCCTCGCAGCTCTCGGGCGGCCAACAGCAGATCGTGGCCGTGGCCCGGGCGGTGATCGCGGAGCCGAGCCTCATCCTGGCCGACGAGCCCACCGGGAGCCTGCACTCGAGCCAGGGGTCGGAGATCATGGACCTCCTGGCCGGCCTCAACCGCGAGGGCACGACCATCATCCAGGTCACGCACGACCCCGCCGTCGCCGAGCGCAGCCAGCGCGTCATCCAGCTCGAGGACGGCTGGATCGTCGGCACCACATGATCGAGCCGGCTCCCCGCATCCTGGTCGCCGACGACCAGCGCGACGTGCTCGAGGCGCTGCGGCTCCTGCTCAAGGGGCATGGCTACGAGATCGAGACCGCCACGTCGCCCGCCGCCGTGCTGCGGGCCGTCCAGGCGCGAGAGCTCGATCTCGCCCTGCTCGACCTCAACTACACGCGGGACACGACGTCCGGGAAGGAAGGGCTCGACCTCCTGACGGTGATCCGGGGGATCGACCCCACGCTCTGCGTGGTGGTCATGACCGCGTGGGGGAGTGTGGATGGGGCGGTGGAGGCCATGCGCCGGGGAGCACGCGACTACGTCGAGAAGCCGTGGGACAACGAGCGCCTCCTGGCCACGCTGCACAACCAGGTGGAGCTCACGCGCGCCCTGCGCCGGGTGGAGCGCCTCGAGGTGGAGCGCGAGGCGCGTGAGGGCGGCCTGCCCGACCTCGTGGCCGAGTCGCGGGCCATGCGACCCGTCCTGCAGCTCATCGAGCGGGCGGGCCCCTCCGACGCCAACGTGCTCATCACGGGTGAGCCTGGCACCGGGAAGGAGGTGGTGGCGCGCTGGCTGCACGCCAGGTCGCCGCGCTCCAGCCGGCCGCTGGTCACGCTCAACGCGGGGGCCGTGGCCGAAAGCCTGTTCGAGAGCGAGCTGTTCGGCCACGTTCGCGGGGCATTCACCGACGCCAGGACGGACCGCATCGGGTACCTGGAGCTGGCCGACCGCGGCACCCTGTTCCTGGACGAGATCGGCACCATGCCGGCCGCGCAGCAGGCCAAGCTCCTGCGCGCCCTGGAGACGGGCGAGTTCCGCCGCGTGGGCTCGTCCACGGTCCGCACCACCGACGTCCGGGTGCTGGCGGCGACCAACGCGGACCTCGAGTCGGCCGTGGCGGCCGGCGACTTCCGGGAGGACCTCTACTATCGGCTGAACACGGTCGAGATCCGGGTTCCGCCCCTGCGGCAGCGCCCCGAGGACATCCCGGTCCTCGCCGCGCACTTCCTCCGGCGGCAGGCACGCCGCCGCGAGGAGCCGCCGTCCGACATCACCGCCGACGCCATGGAGGCGCTTCGGGCCCATCCGTGGAAGGGCAACGTGCGCGAGCTCGAGCACGTGATCGAGCGCGCCGTGCTCATGGCCCAGGGCGCGCGGATCGACGTGGCGCACCTGGGGCTCCGACCCATGGGCGAGAGCGCTCCGGGCCTCGAGGGGCTGACGCTGGAGGAGGCCGAGCGCATCCTGATCCAGAAGGCGCTCCGCAGGCACGAAGGCAACATCAGCCGGGCGGCGGAAGAGCTGGGGCTGAGCCGAAGCGCGCTGTATCGGCGGCTCGACCGCTACGGGCTCGAGACCTGAGCTACCAGCGCCGCATTCCCGCCCTGGCCCTGGCCGCCGGACTCCCCGCCGTCGCCGTGGCGCTCGCGCTCCTGTGGCGCACCGACTGGCCGACCTGGGCCCGCTTGCTGCCCACCCTCCTGGTGCTGGGGACGTGGGGGGTGCTCGTGGCGGTACTCGGGCACGAGCTCGTCAGGCCGCTGCAGACCCTGGCCAACGTCCTGGCCGCCTTCCGCGGGGGCGACTACTCCATGCGCGTTCGGGCGGAGGGGAGCGAGCGGGCGCTGGGCCTGGTGTCGCACGAGGTGAACGCGCTCGGGGAGACGCTGCGCACGGAGCGGCTCGGCACGATGGAGGCGACCGCGCTCCTGAGGGGGGTCCTGGAGGAGATCGACGTGGCCGTGTTCGCGTTCGACGCGGACGACGAGCTGTGGCTGGTGAACCGCGCAGGGGCGCAGCTCCTGGACCGCCCGGCCCGGGCCCTCACCGGGCGGCCCGCCGCGGCCATCGGGCTCGGCCCGTTCCTGGAGGGTGACACGCCTAGGGTGGTCGAGATGACCTTTCCAGGCGGCTCGGGGCGGTGGGAGATTCGCCGCACCTCGCTGCGGCACGAGGGACGACCCCAGACGCTCCTGGTGCTCTCCGACCTGAGCCGCGTGCTGCGCGAGGAGGAGCGGAAGGCGTGGCGGCGGCTGGTCCGCGTGCTGGGCCACGAGATCAACAACTCGCTGGCTCCCATCCGGTCCATCGCCGAGAGCCTGCGGACGGGCCTGCGGAACGGTGCGGCGGAGGGAGCGGAGAGCGGACCGGGCCTCGAGCCCGAAGATCTCGAGCAGGGGCTGGGGATCATCGCGGGCCGGTCCGCGGCGCTGGGGCGCTTCATGAGCTCCTACGCCCGCCTGGCGCGGCTCCCGCCACCCGAGCTGGGCCCGGTCGAGGTGGGGGCGTGGGTGCGCCGGATCGCCCGACTCGAGACCCGGCTCCCGGTCGCGGTCGAGCCGGGTCCGGAGGTCACGATTCGGGCCGACGCCGATCAGCTCGACCAGCTCCTCATCAACCTCCTCGACAACGCGGTCGACGCCGCCTCGGAGACCGGCGGCGGCGTGCGGGTCCGGTGGCGGACGACCGCTCTCGCGGCGGAGGTGCTGGTGGAGGACGAGGGCCCGGGCATCTCGGACACGGCGAACCTGTTCGTGCCCTTCTTCACCACCAAGCCCGACGGCTCCGGGATCGGCCTGGCGCTCAGCCGCCAGATCGCCGAGGCGCACGGCGGGAGTCTCACGCTGCAGAACCGCAGGGCGTTCTCGGGGTGCGTGGCCCGGGTGGTGCTTCCGAGGCCCGGCGCGGTGCAGGAACGCTGAGGGGCCGAGGGGCCGGAGGCGCGTCACCACCACGCCGCGACCGCGTAACCTTCCAGCCACGCGTCGGGAGGCGGGCCCCGGGGGACCGTGCGAACGGAAGGCCGTACGGCCCGATCCCGGCCCTCACGACTCCGGCACCGCCCGACGCGCGCCGTCGACATCCTCCCCACAGCGCCGCGCTCCGGGGCCGGGCATCGTCCTGGGAGGCGGCGGGTCCCGGACCGGGACCCACCGCCACCGGACAGGCCACCGACGCGGGGAGGAGACCATGGAACCCCATCCCGTCCTCATCGTCTACGCCACGAAGCACGGACAGACTCGGAAGATCGTCCACCATCTCGAGACCCGGCTCCGCGGGCTGGGCGTCCGGGTCCGGAGCGCCGCGGCAGACGATCCGGGTCCGGGCCCCGAGCCGGCCGAAGGCGAGGTGATCGTCGCCGCCTCTCCGATCTACTTCGGCCGTCCCCGCCGGCCCGTGGTGGAGTGGGTGCGGGAGCGCGCCCCGGCGCTGGAGCGACACCGCGGAGCTCTGCTGATCGTGTGCGGGGCGGCCGCCGGCACGCGGGCCGAGGACCGGGCGCAGGCCGAGCGTTACCTGACCCAGTTCGGGCGACGGACACGGTGGTCCCCGGACTCGGCCGTGGCGGTGGGGGGCGCCGTGAGGTTCACGCGCTACAATCCGCTCCTCCGCTGGGTCATGAAGCGGATCGGCGCGAAGGAGGGCCTCTCGACGGACTCGACCCACGACCACGAGTACACCGACTGGGAGCGGGTGGACGCGCTGGCAGACCACATCGCGGAGCTGGCCGGAGCGACGGTGGCGCCCGCCCACTGACCCCACGCGGTCCCACGGCCTTTCCCGGACTCGCCCGTCCCCCCAGATTCGCGCTCGTCCCGTCGCCAAGCCGTTTACGGCCGCCGACGGTGGCGGCGATTGCGCCAGTTTCGGTGTCCGCCGACCGCCGGCGCCCCAGCCCGGAGATGTCGCATGCGACGTCTGGCCTCGTTCGTCGCCCTCGCCGCCCTCGGCCTGCCGGCGGTGGCCGCCGCCCAGTCGGCCCTGCCGGTCGACTTGGGGCTGCCGCGGAAGCACGCGCCGAAGCCCACCACGCCCGCGATCACGCCGGGAGACCTCATGACCCGGCTGTACATCTTCGCCGACGACTCCATGCGGGGCCGCAGGACCGGGGAACCAGGGAACGTCAAGGGCACTGACTACATCGCCCGCCAGATCGAGAGCATGGGTCTCGTTCCCGCCGGCGACGACGGCACCTACTTCCAGACGCTCCCGCTCAAGACGCGCACGCTGAGCGACAGCTCGAGCTTCACGGTGGGCGGCGCCGAGCTGAGGCTCTCGGACGACTTCGTGCCGACTACGGGCAGGTCGATCGACCTCCCCTCGGTGCCGACGGTGTACGGCGGCACGGTGTCGGAGTCCCCGGCCATCGCACCCGAGCAGGCCGAAGGCCGGCTCGTGGTGCTCGGCCTCTCGCCGACGATGTCGCTGCGGAGGCTGCGGCGCGCGCCGAGCGTTCCCGGCGCGGCCGGCGTCGCCGTCGTGGCCCTCGACAGCGTGCCGGCTCGCTTCCGTCGCTTCTTCACGCGGCCGCAGGTGTTCGTGGACGACCGGCCGCGGGGAGGGCAGGAGGCGCCCCTCCTCCTGGTGAGCGAGGCGGCCGCGGCCAAGATGTTCGACAAGCCGACCTCGCAGCTGGTGGCGGGTGACACGGGGGCCACGGCGAGCCTCCACATCGCCTACTCGGTCGAGCCCGTGGCCGCTCCGGCCCGCAACGTCGTGGGGATCGTGCCGGGCAGCGACCCTGCGCTCAAGGGCGAGTACGTGGCCATCGGCGCGCACAACGACCACCTGGGCGTGGGCCGGCCTGTGGACCACGACTCGATCATGATCTTCAATCACGTGGTGCGGCCCGAGGGCGCCGATGATGGCGGGAAGCAGGCCTCGGCCGCCCAGCAGCAGGAGGTCGACTCGCTCCTGGCGGTCTACCGGAAGAGCCACTCCGACCGAATGGATTCCACCTACAACGGCGCGGACGACGACGGCTCGGGTTCGGTCTCGGCGCTCGAGATCGCCCAGAAGATCGCCGCCATGAGTCCGCACCCGAAGCGCTCGATCCTGTTCGTGTGGCACGTGGGGGAGGAGGAGGGGCTGTACGGCTCTCGCTACTTCACCGACCACCCGACCGTGCCGCGGGATTCCATCGTGGCGCAACTCAACATGGACATGGTGGGGCGCGGCGACGCCACGGACGAGACGGGACGGACGAAGGACGGCCAGCCCCTCCATGGAAGCCCCAACTACGTACAGCTCGTGGGCTCGCGACGGCTGTCCACCGAGCTCGGAGACCTGATCGAAAAGGTGAACGCCGAGGATGGGCACGACCTGAAGTTCGACTACGCCATGGACGCCAACGGGCATCCGTCCAACATCTACTGCCGGAGCGATCATTACTCGTACGCCCGCTACGGCATCCCGATCACCTTCTTCACTACGGGACTCCACTCGGACTACCACCAGGTGACCGACGAGCCCGAGTACATCGACTATGACCACATGGCCCGGGTGGCCAACCTGGTCGAGGACGTGGCCGTGCACGTGGCCGACCTGGACCACCGGCCGGTCGTGGACCACCCGGTGCCCGAGCCCGGTCAGCCCTGCCGGCAGTAGCTCCGCCCTTCGGCTCCCACCGGCGTGCCGGACGCCGGTGGGAGCTTTCCCCACATCTCGGTCCGGCCGAAGCCCCACGCGGGGCTCGGCATCCTCCCGACGGCCGTTTCGGCCCCCCCCAACGATCATTCTTCGGGGGCATCTTTGCTCCCGAGAGACGGGAGGAGCGTCATGTCGATCAGAGAACAGGGCGGAACCGCGACCGTCGGCACCGCGGACGGTCCGGCCCCCGGTGCGGCACCCTGGCGGGGCTCCGGTGCGGCCCTGGAGCCGGCACCCGCCCGGGCCGAGACCGGCGGCCTGGCGCCCCCGGCCGACCGGGCGCCGCGACCCGACGGCCGGCGCGAAGCCGCACGCCCCCGGTCCGGGCACCGTGCCTCGTCACCTGAGGCCGAGCGGCGCGCGCGCATCGTGTCGCGCGAGCGCGTCGTCCTCGGAGGGGCCCTGCTGGCCTCCGTCGGGATTCACATGGCCATCTTCGCGTGGTCCCCGGACTTCCAGGGGGCGAACCTGGAGACGTCGTCCACGGCCCTGCAGACCATCCAGCTCCCTCCCGACGTCAAGATTCCGCCGCCGCCACAGGCGATCGCCCGCCCCGCCACGCCCAAGGTGGCGGCGACGAACGTGAGCCCCGAGCTCACGATCGCGCCGACCGACTTCGAATCGAACCCGACCTCGAGCCTGGCGCCTCCGCCGCCGTCGGTCACCAGCCGGCCTTCGGACCGACCCACGTTCATCCCCTACGACGTGCCGCCCAAGCTGCTGAACCGGGACGAGATCGAGCGCCTGGTGGTCAAGAACTATCCGAAGGAGCTGCGTTCGGTGGGGATCGGGGGCGCGGTCGTGGTCTGGGCCTACGTGGACGCCCAGGGCGGGGTCGTGAAGGCCCTGGTCAAGGACTCGAGCGGCTACCCGAACATGGACCAGGCGGCGCTCAAGGTCGTGGAGGCCATGCGCTTCAAGCCGGCCCTGAACCGCGACACGCCGATCGCCGTGTGGATCTCGCAGAAGGTGTCGATGACCGTGCGCCGGTAGCCGACGCGCGATCCGGACCGACGCGGTCCCGGCGTCCCCCGCCCGCTGTTCACTCCTCCTTCACGGGCGGCGCGGGCGTCGGGCCACGCCGTTCCACGAAGGCCCGCACACCGGACACGTACTCCGGCGACCGCATCCGCTCCAGCACCGCGTCCACCTCCCGCTCCAGCGCCTCCTCCAGGCCGGCCGCAAGCGGCTCCGCCAGGAGCCGCCGGGCGGCCGCCGATCCCCCGGCGGGCGCGGCGGCGATCCAGCCGGCCCACTCGTCCGCCGCATCGAGCAGGACCTCCCCGGGGACGATCGCCGACACGAGTCCGGCGGCGAGCGCCTCGCGCGCCTCCACCTTCCGCCCCGTGAGCATCCAATCCAGAGCCCGGCCCGTTCCGACCAGGCGCGGCAGGAGGTAGGAGACGCCGTTCGTGCCCGACAGGCCTCGCCGTGTTTCCGGGAAGCTGAAGAAGGCGTCCTCGGCCGCGATCCGCAGATCCGCCGCCACGGCGATCTCGGCCCCCAGGCCCACCGCCGGGCCGTTCACCGCGGCCAGCACCGGGACGGGCGAGGAGGCGAGGAGACGGGTGACGTCCTGGAGGCGCTCCAGCCGGACGCGCGCCTCCGCCTCGCTCTCGCCGCGCCGGAGCGCCGCCTCGAGCTCGAACAGATCGATCCCGGCGGAGAAGGCCCGGCCGGCGCCGGTGAGGACCGCGGCACGGATGGTCTCGGCCCGCCCGGAGCGACCCAGGGCTTCCCGCAAGCCGTCGAGCATGGCGCGGGAGAGCGCGTTGAGCGATGCCGGACGGTCCAGCGTGAGAACGGCGATGCCGTCCCTCTCCTCGTACCGGACACGGCCGGGGTCGTGCGGCGCGTCGGGGACGCCGCCCGTGTTCGAGCCTCCGCCCAGCTTCACCACCAGCGTCCCTCTCGGCGGTCCCAGGCGCCGGCCCGAGGATCGACGCCATCCGCCGGGGTCAGCCGCGCCTTGGCGATCTTGTGCGAGGGCGTGAGCGGAAAAGCCTCCACCCGGGTCCAGTAGCGGGGCACCTTGAAGGGGGCGAGCCGTCCGGCCAGAAACTCGGCCAGCGACTCGGCCACTCGCTCGTCCGCTGCCTGGTCCGCCTTCGCGGGGTCCGCCGCTTCCGCTCCGGGGACCAGCTGGACGAAGGCCCGCACCTCCTCCCCGCGGAGCTCGTCGGCGACGGCCACACAGGCGCAAGCTCGCACGAGGGGATGCTCGGCCAGTGCCGCCTCGACTTCGGCGGCCGCGATGTTCTCGCCCGCCCGGCGAATGACGTCCGTCAGCCGTCCCAGGTGCCGGTAGCCGTGCGCCTCGAGCCGGACGCGGTCCCCGGTGGGCGACCACCCGTCCTCGGTCCTCCAGCGTGGGTCGGGAGCGCCATCCCGCCAGTAGCCGAGCATCAGGTCGGGTCCCCGAACCTGGAGCTCGCCCGTCTCGCCATCCGCCACCCGGCGGCCCCGGTCGTCCACCACCCGGACCTCGCGTCCGGGGACGGGCCGTCCCATGGCGCCGGACCCGACCGCGTCCGCCTCCTCGACCGGAGAGAGCAGCACCAGGCCGAGCTCGGTACTCCCGTAGGTCTCTCGCCAGGGGCAGCCCCAGCGCTCCTCGAAGGCGGCGTGGCGCTCGGCCGGGATCCCCGAGCACAGCACCAGCCGCACGCGGTGGCCGCGGTCCAGCGCGGGATCGGGAGGGTTGGCGAACAGGTAGGCGGGCATGGTCCCGATGCAATAGAAGAAGGTCGCGCCCTCCTCGCCCACGCGCAGCCAGAAGTCCGACACCGAGAAGCGAGGGAGGATCACCAGGGGGACGCCGGCCACCAGGCACAGCACCATGTTCCAGATCGGGTCCATGTAGTGGAAGGGCTGCGCGGTGAGCACGACGTCGCCGGGCTCGAGTCCGATGTAGCCCTGCATCGTGTCGGCCAGCCGGAGCCAGAACCCGTGCGTCAGGGTACAGCCCTTCGGGAAGCCCGTGGTGCCCGACGTGTACTGGATCGCCGCGACCGTGTCGGGGCCGGGCCACTCCTCCGGATCCGGCGTGGCGGGTGCCGACGCCACGTCCTGCCGAATGCTCTCGCCCGCGAGACCGGGAGGAGGAGCGGCCGCGGAGGCAGTGTCCGAGCCGACTTCGGCGCCCGGGGCGCCGAGCTCGTCGGGGCTTCCAGCCCACGTCACGGCCGGACACCGGGCCCGGACGCGCTCGAGCTCGGAGAGCGCCTCCCGCTGGCCCACGACGCCGCGCACCCCGGAATCGGCCAGCACGTGGGCCAGGTCGGAGGCCCCGGAGCGGGGATTCACCGGGACCACCGGCGTCCCCGCCCGGGACGCGGCCAGCCACAGGAGCGGAAAGTCGAGACCGTTGGGGAGCGCGAGCGCCAGCCGGTCTCCCGGCTCGAGCCCGGCCGCCCGGATGCCCGCCCCCAGCCGCGAGACCGCCGCGTCGGCCTCCGCGTACCCCAGGCTCCGTCCCTCGAAACGGAGGAACTCGGCGTCCGGACGCTTCGCCGCTCGCCGGCGGAGGAGGTGGACGACTGAGCGGTGGCGATGCGGGTCGGGGGACATGTCCCCATAAGACGATCCCGGAGCCGGCCCGGCAACGCCGGAAACGTCCGCGCACTTGCGCCGCGACGATCGGCGCCGCACCGTCGGGTCCACTGTATACCGGCCGCCCTCGAACCCGATACCGCCCGACCGCGAACCCGAATGAGCTCACGGACCCTGCGGCGCGCCATCGCGGTCGCCGCCCTCGCCCTGCCGGCCTCGGCCCCGCTCCGCGCGGCACCGGCCCCGAGCCTTCGCCAGGCGGCCTCCGTCACCGGCGCGGAGCGGCGCGGGCGGCACGCCGGAGCCGCGAGCGCCGACTCGAACCGGACCGCCCGCGGCGGCCGGCGCGTTCTGCGTCTCGCCCGGGGGGAGGGAATCGCGCTGGACGGCCGCCTGGACGAGCCCGCGTGGGCGCGGGCGCCGGTGGCCACGGGCTTCACCCAGTCGGAGCCCTCCGAGGGCCGCCCGGCCTCGGAGCGCACCGAGGTCCGCGTCCTCACCGACGGCCGGACGCTGTACGTGGGCGCACGCCTCCTGGACCGCGACCCCGACGGCATCGTGATCCGGGACCTGGACCGGGACTTCGACACGTTCTCGCAGGACGTATTCGAACTCCTCCTGGACACCTTCCACGATCGCCGCAACGCCTACGTGTTCATCGTGAACGCGGCCGGCGCGCGCGCCGACTACCAGGTGACCGGAGAGGGCCGGGACATCAACCTGAGCTGGGACGCTCCCTGGAAGGCCGCGACCCGGCGCACCGAGGAGGGGTGGACGGCCGAGATCGCGATCCCGTTCACGGTGCTCCGTTTCGACCCGGGCCGCTCCACCACGTGGGGGATCAACTTCGGACGCCGGATCCGCCGGAGAAACGAAGTCGACTACTGGTCGCCGATCAGCCGCTCGTACGGCTTCTACCGCGTATCGCGCGCCGGAGACCTGTCCGGCCTGGACGTCGCCGCCCACCGCGTCTTCCGGGTGACGCCCTACATCCTCGGGAAGACCGTGCGCGCCGCCGGGGGCCCGGCCTTCGCGCAGGACGTCGCGGTGGGAGGGGACGCGAAGCTCGGGGTCACGAACTCGCTGACGCTGGACGCCACCGTCCATCCCGACTTCGCGCAGGTCGAGGCCGACGTGCAGGAGGTCAACTTCACCCAGTTCCCCCAGCTCTTCCCGGAAAAGCGCGGGTTCTTCCTCGAAAACTCGGGTATCTTCTACGTCGGTGACCGGGCGCGCCGGGACGGCACTACTCTCACCACGGGGAAGGATGAGGACCTCATCCCCTTCTTCAGCCGGCGCATCGGGCTCACGGCGGACGGCGTACCGGTGCCGATCGTGGGCGGGCTGCGCCTCACCGGGCACGAGGGCGGCTTCGGGCTCGGCGCCCTGTGGATGCGGACCGAGGACGAACCCGGTCAACCGGCGGCCGACTACGCCGTGGCGCGGGTGCGGCGCGACCTGTTCGCGAACTCCGACGTGGGCGGCATTTTCATGATGCGGCGGTCGGTGCACGACGGCGGCGACCGGAACCTGGTGTACGGGACGGACGCGGACGTGCGCCTCCCCGGCGAGATCGACTGGAGCGCCTTCGTTCTGGGCACCTCCACTCCCGGCGTCTCCGGCGGCCAGTACGCGTACCGGACCTCCCTCATGCACGAGGGGGACTTCGTCCACTGGAAGGTGGGCGTGATGACGCTGGGCGAGAACTTCCGCGACGATCTGGGCTACTACCGGCGCACGGGCGCGCGAAAGTGGATCCTGGACTCGGGGCTCCGCCCCCGCTTCGACCGGCTGGAGCGACTGGGGATCCGGGAGATCCATCCCCACACCTCCTGGAGCTACTACACGGACCTGGACGGGCGCATCGTCGGGAAGGACCTCCACACCGGTCTCACGGCGTTCCTGTCCAACGGGGGGAACAGCCAGATCTCCATCAACCCCGAGTTCGAGAGGCTGGACGAGCCCCTCGTGGTGGATCGCGACGTGCCCCCGCTGCCGGCAGGCGCGTACGGGTGGACCGACTGGAAGCTCGACTTCACCTGGAATCCCTCCTCCCCCGTGACCTTCTCGGGGGCCTACACCTGGGGCGGCCTGTGGACCGGCACGCAGCACACCTGGGAGGGATCGGTGACGCTCCAGTCGGGGCACCACCTGCGAACGAGCGTCGGCGCGCAGCGCACGCACGCGTGGCTCCGGTATCCGGCGTCCGACAGCGGCGCCCCGCCGCGTGCCGAGTTCGTCAAGGTGTTGTGGACGGCGCGGGCCGCGTATTCCTTCTCCACGAAGCTCCACCTGGATGCGCTCCTCCAGTACGACACCGAGCAGGACGTGGTGAACGCCAACGTGCGGCTGGATCTCCTGCACGCGCCGATGAGCGACCTCTACGTGGTCTACAACGAGCAGCGCTTCGTGGCGCCCGGCCAGAACCCGGTCCCCGGCCGGAGCGTGATCGTCAAGGTCACGCGAATGTTGACCCTGTGAGGGCGCTCCGACTCGTGGCCGCCGGCCAACCCCTGTGCGAGGCGGACGTGGCGATCCCGGTCCCCGGGCCGGACGACGTCCGGGTCCGGGTCCGGGCCGCGGGGATCTGCCACTCGGACGCCCACTACCGCGCCGGCACCTCGCCGGCGGGTCCCCTGCCCCTCACGCTCGGGCACGAGATCGCCGGGGAAGTGGACGAGGTGGGTGCGGACGTGCGCACGCACGTCCCCGGTGACCGCGTCGCCCTGCACTACCTGGTGGGCTGCGGCCGTTGTGCGGCCTGCGAGGGCGGTCTGGACCCGTACTGCCCCGAGGCCACGATGCTCGGGAAGGACCGGGACGGCGGCTACGCCGAGGCCGTATGCGTTCCGGCCCGGAACGCGGTCCCGCTCCCCGAAGGCGTGGGCTTCGCCGAGGGCGCCGTCGTCATGTGCTCGACCTCCACCGCCTACCACGCGCTGCGCAAGGCTCGGCTGGCGGAAGGGGAGTCGGTGGCCGTGTTCGGGTGCGGGGGGCTCGGCGCCTCGGCCGTCCAGCTGGCGCGGCTGATGGGTGCCGGTCGCGTGTTCGGCGTGGACGTGGCGGCGGACAAGCTCGAGCTCGCCGCCGCGCTCGGGGCCAAGCCGGTGGACGCGGGAGCCGGGAGCGCCTCCGCGGCGCTCCTCTCGGCCACCGGTGGGCGCGGGGTCGACGTCGCCGTCGAGCTGGCCGGACGGCCGCAATCGACGCGCGAGGCGGTGCTCTCCCTGGCTCCCCTGGGCCGGGTGGCGCTGGCCGGCATCCACGCGCACGCGGTGGAGCTGTGGCCGTACCGCGAGCTCATCGGGCGCGAGCGCGAGATCATCGGCGTCTCCGACCACAGGCTCGAGGAGCTGCCCCGGCTCCTGGACTGGGTGGCCGAAGGGAGGATCGACCTCGGTCCGGTCGTGCAGCGGCGCGTTCCGCTCGAGGCCGGCCCGGTGAACCGCGTGCTGGATGAGCTCGAGGCGGGTGGCGCCGCCGTCCGTACGGTGATCGAGCCGGGGGAAGCCCGCGGACCCGTGAGCGTCGTGGCCGTCCCATGAGCATCGGCGTCATCCTGCCGGCCCAGCTCCGGGGCCTGGCGGGGGACGAGGCCCGCATCGAGCTCGCCGGCCATCCCTCCAGCGTGGGCGAAGCCCTGGAGGTCCTGCGCGACGCGTTCCCGCTCGTGTACGACCGGCTGGTGACCGAACGGGGCGAGGTGCGCCCCCACGTGAACCTCTTCGTCGGCACGACCGACATCCGGCGCACGGGCGGCCTGGACACGCCGCTGGCCGCGGACGACGAGATCGTCGTCCTGCCCTCGGTGAGCGGAGGCTGACCGGCCGGCGCTCATCCCAGGAGGCGGAGCGCCGACTTCGCCGCGTGGTAGCCGCACATGCCGTGCACCCCTCCACCCGGGGGGGTCGAGGCGGAGCACAGGTACAGTCCCGGGACGGGAGTCCGGTACGGGTCCAGCCGCGGAACGGGACGGAAGAGGAGCTGGCGAAGGTCGGCCGTCCCGCCGTTGATGTCGCCTCCCACCATGTTCGGGTTGTGGACCTCGACCTCCGCGGCCGTGCGGGCGGACCGTGCCAGCACGACCTCCCGGAAGCCGGGCGCAAAGTGCTCGATCTGCCGTTCGACCGTCTCGGTGAAGTCGCGCCCGGATCCGTTCGGCACGTGGATGTAGCCCCAGGCGATGTGCCGTCCCTCGGGCGCCCGGCTCGCGTCGAACAGGGTCGGTTGCGCCACGAGCACGAAGGGCCGCTTCGGGTCCCGGCCCTCCCATACCTCCCGGGCCGACGCCGCGATCTCCTCCAGGGTGCCCCCCACGTGCACCGTCCCCGCCCGGCGGCAGCCGGCGGCCGTCCACGGGATCGGCTCGGAGAGGGCCCAGTCCACCTTGAACACGCCCGGCCCGAACCGATAGCGCTCCAGCCGGCGGCGGTAGGAGGCAGGAAGGCGCTCCCCGGACACCCGGATGGCCTCGGGCGGGGTGAGGTCCAGGAGCACCGCGGCGCGCCGGTCGGGCGCTCCGACCTCGTCCAGCGACGCCACCCTGCGCCCCGTCTCCAGCGCACCGCCGTGCTCGCGGATCACCGCCGCGAGCGCCCCGGCCAGCCGCGCCGACCCGCCCCGCACGAAGGGCCATCCGGCCGCGTGGCCGGCCACCCCCAGGATGAGACCGAAAGCGGCGGTGGGGGTCATCTCCAGCGGCTCGAAGGTGTGGGCCGAGAGGCCCGCGAGCAGGGCCCTGGCCCGCGGGCCGGAGAACCGACTCCGCGCCAGCCCCGTGGCCGAGCGCAGGGCGCGCAGTCCGAACCTGGCCATGAGGAGCGGGTGGTGCGGAATCCCGAGGAGCGGCGACAGGGCGTCCTCGAGGAGCTCTTCGAAATGGTCGACCAGGGGCTCCACCAGCGAGCGATACCCTGCGCGGTCCCCGGCGTCCAGCGTCGAGGCGGTCTCCGCGGGGGAGCGCCGCAGGAGCATGGCCGTGCCGTCGGCGAACGGATGCGCCAGCGGGACTTCGGGATGGACCCACTCGACCCCGTGCCGCTCCAGGTCCAGGCTCCGGAATACGGGCGAGCTGATGCCCATGGGATGTACGGCGGCGCACACGTCGTGCAGGAAGCCGGGCCGCGTGAGCTCCCGGCTCCGAAGTCCTCCGCCGATCTCGTCGGCCGCCTCGACCACGAGCGCGGGATGGCCCTCCCGGGACAGGACGGCAGCGGCGGTGAGGCCGTTGGGACCCGATCCGACGACGACGACCGGGTGGTCCTCCACCTGCGCTCCTCTCCGGTGTGGGTCCGGGTCACGGACCGATGGCGACGCCCGGCGGTCGCCCCCCTGCCGGGCCTGCTACCGCGCCTTCTCCTGCCTTCGGACGATCTCGGCAAACTGGCCGGACCGCGACTCGCTGGCCAGCGCGGCTTCGGCGACGTGACGCGCGCCCTCTGGCCCCGGGCCGGAGGCGCCCCTATGCATGCTTCGGAACACCGTGGAGGAACGAGGAGGATCTCGCGCCGTGAGACACAGTTGAGAGCCGCGCCGGGATGGGTGGCCTGGACGGCCAGGGCCGCCGTCCCGGCTCTCGGGCTCGCTGCGCTGCTCCTCGCAGCGGGCGGTCCCTGGCCCACCCGAGCCCAGTCGCTGCCGCTCGGCGACGGACACGTGAGCGATCATCCGTCCGCCGGATCCGTCTACGCCTGCCGATCCACTTTCCGCGGTGGCGGCGCGCGCCACTCGGGCTCCTGGATCCACGGCGACACCTGGTCTCCGGCGGAGAAGCCGCACGTCTCCGGCCACGTGATGTGGCCCGAGGCGACCTTCACGCTCAGACCCGACGGAGCCGACCGGCTCTTCCGCGGAGACGGCCTCCCCGTCGGCGAGCCGACCGGGAACTTCCCGATCACGCCGTCCGACTCCGCGTACCGGTGGGACACCAACCCGAATCACGTGGGCGCTCAGAACCTCTCGTTCGAGATCCCCGCTGATCCCCGGGTCGCCGACGGCCCGAGCTGCCTTCCGATGGGCATGATCGGGTTCACCACGACCGGCGTGGCGCTGTTCAGCGCTCTCGACGACGCCGGACACGACGCGGCGGCTCACGAGGTCCAGGACGATTGCGACGGCCATCCGCAGGCCAACTCGCAGTACCACTACCACAGCGCCTCGCCCTGCCTGCCCGGAGCCGGGGGAGTCGGCCTGGTGGGCTGGGCGCTGGACGGCTTTCCCATTCTCGGCATGGAGGGCCCGGGCGGCCGCGTGCTGACCGACAAGGACCTGGATGCCTGCCACGGCCAGGCGGGGAAGGTGACGATCCGGGGAAAGACCTACGGTTACGCCTACCACCTTACGCGAGAATACCCGTACACGCTCGGCTGCTTCGTCGGAACGGTGTCCGCGGACACCCGCGCGGACATCCGTCGCGGCCTCGAGCCGCCACGGCGTGGGCGGCCCGGCCGACGCGGGCCGCCGGGCGGCGGTCCCCGCCGGTCCGGAGGGTCTACCTCCCCTTCGTGAGGATCTCCTCGAACAGGGCCAGGGCACGCGGGTCGTTCGACTGGCCCAGCCAGAACAGGGCGCGCCGCCGGACCTCGGGATCGGGATGGGTGCGAGCGATCCGGATGAGATCGGGCACCCCGCCTCCCTCCGCGAGCTGCGACAGGGCGAATACGGCCGCCTCCTGGATGTCCCGGTCGCTCGAGTCGGCGAGAGCCGCCAGGTCCTTCGTGGCCGCGTCACCGGCCGCCTGCCCCAGCCAGAAGACCGCATCCTTCCGGACCCGGTGGTCCAGCGAGCCGTCCTTCGCGATGCTCAGCAGCTGCGGCCACACCACCGCGCTGTCGGCCAGGGTGGCCGGAAACAGCGATCCCTTGAGGCGCAGCGAGACCAGGTAGTCCGCCGCCGCCCTGGCCGGGACCGTGCCGAGGTCGGTGGCAGCCGAACCCTCGCGCCATCGACCGCCCACGTAGGTGTCCACGTCCACGACGCGGCCATCCCTGCGCGTGATCACCACGCGCACGGGCCCCGACTCGCAGTCGCCCACCCAGTCGGAGGTCGAGCGGGACACGCTGATGCTGCGGCCGTTGCCGCACACGCCCGGCCGGGCCGCGAAGCTCATGCGCACCTTGCCGTCCCGGACGACCGCGGCGCGCGCGGCCAGCGACTGGGCCCTCACGGCGGGCGCCGTCGTCGCGACGAGGAGGAGCGCCGCCGCGAGGCCGACCGCTCCGATCCGCATCCTCCTTCCCGCCCGCGCGGCCCGCCGACCCGCCCGAACGCCGGCCGGAGATCTGCCTCGTCCATCCATGGCCGCCCTCACTGTCCGACGATCTGCATGAGGAACTTGGCCGCCCTCGGATCGTGGGACTGTCCGAGCCAGAAGATGGCCTTCCGGCGCAGGCCCCGGTCGGACTCGTTCTTCGCGATGTCCATGAGCTTGTCGACCGCGGCCGCCTCGTGCCGCTGCGACAGGACGAAGATCAGGCGATCCTTGAGCTCCGGGCTCTGGAGGCTGTCGTACAGGGCCGCGATCCGCGGCACGTCGATCTCGTGCATCTGTCCGGCCCAGAACAGGGCGTTCTTCCGCGCATCGAGCGGCTGCTTCTCGTCGCGCGCGATTCCCAGGAGCCAGCTCGCGTTCTCCGACCCGCCGGACTGGGCCAGGGCGAAGACGATCTTCTTCTTGATCGCCTCGCTCGAAGTCTGTCCGTAGTACTGCCGCAGGAAGGCCCGGTTGGCCTCGACGTGCTGCTGGCCGAGCCAGTAGACGATGCTCTCCTTGAGCTCCTCGGAGCCGCCGGAACTCTGCAGGTAGTCGCGCAGCGCCTTCGAGGCCGCCTCGCTGTGCTGCTGGGAGAGCGCGAACACCGCGCGCTTGCGGATGGACTCGTCGCTCGAGTGCTCCAGGACGGAGTCGAGGGCCGCCGTGGCCCGTGCCGTGTGCACCTGCGAGAGCCAGAAGACCGCACTCTCCCGCACCTGCGCGTCCGGGTCCGAACTGGCCGTCTGCAGCAGAAGGTTCTCGGTGTCGGGCGTCCGCTTCTGCGACAGTACGAAGAGAGCCTTCCGGCGCAGGCACACGGAGCCGGCGTCCCGGCGCTGGAGCACCGTCTTCAGGAGTGGTACCGCCTGGTCCGAGTTCATCTGCAGGAGCGCGTTCAGCGCGATGAGCCGGTCGTCGTCCTGGCCACCGCAGGAGCCGTCCATGCCGCCGGCGGCTACCATGGCTTCCGAGCCCGCGGTCA
>Ga0307419_10000210_pt1 | contig 27346 bp, 23 predicted proteins | sample SalMarWE160230MG_2_FD_202512 | JGI IMG/M metagenome (GOLD analysis project Ga0307419, IMG submission 202512) | Salt marsh sediment microbial communities from the Plum Island Ecosystem LTER, Massachusetts, United States - WE1602-30 | ecosystem: Environmental > Aquatic > Marine > Intertidal zone... | reverse complement strand
TATACCTTTTAAAATCGATTCCTGATTTTATGATCCTGAACAACACAGCTTCAAGATATAAGAAAAAATACCTGATGAAATGGTTTTTCCCGGCTCAGTTATTTTATCCCTTTTATGTGGTTGGTGTGGTTTTAAGGTTTCTTTGTTATCGGTCAGATTGAGGAATTAATTCCCCATTTCTGACAGGAATTTAATTCTGACAAGTCTTATTTCTTCCTCTTCATACTCACTCCCCAGCTCATTTATTGCGTCCTCCAGCGAGTCTGATTCAGCCTCTTCCCTGAAATATGAATAAATATCATGCTGACGTTCCTCATCAATAACTGAGTTAATATAATAGTCGAGGTTCAGGCGGGTCCCTGCATTTACTATTGCCTCTACCTCTGATAACAGTTCATTCATCTCAAGTCCCTTGACCTCGGCTATATCTTCAAGAGGGCGCTTTATATCAATGCTCTGGATAATATAAACCTTCATTCCTGACTTGTTTACTACCGATTTTACGACCATATCGAGGGGTCTGATTATTTCTTTTTCTTCAACATACTTTTTAATTATCTCCACGAATTCGGAGCCGTATCTCTGGGCTTTACCTGCGCCCACCCCAGAAATATTCTGAAGCTCATCAAGGGTAATGGGGTATTGAATAGCCATATCCTCCAGGGATGGATCCTGGAAGATTACAAACGGAGGCACCTCTTTCTGTTTTGATATTTTCTTGCGAAGATCCTTGAGGATGCTGAAAAGTTCCTCATCAACAGCTGCAGTTTTGGCCCCGAAGGCATTTTCTTCATCTGTTGTATCAGCATAGTCATGGTCCTCTGCAAGCATAAAGGAGACAGGGTTCTTAAGGAATTCCATCCCTTGCTGGGTTACCTTTAAAAGCCCATAGTTTTCTATGTCTTTTGTCAGAAATTTTGCTATCAGTGCCTGCCTGATAACCATGTTCCAGTATTTTTCATCCTTTTCTTCCCCCATACCGAAAAACTCAAGCTTATGATGTTTATATGACTTTATTGAGGAGGTCATCTTTCCTGACAGGATATTTGCTATGTGGTCGGCCTTGAATTTCTCCTTTATATCAAGTATTGTTTCGAGCACGTTCACCACTGATTCACTGCCTTCGAATTGTGCCTTCGGGTGGAGGCAATTATCGCATGCTTCGCAGTTATCCTTTTCATACTCTTCCCCGAAATAATGAAGCAGCAGTTTTCTGCGGCAGACGGATGATTCTGCATACGACACTGTTTCAAGAAGCAGTTGTTTGCCTATCTCCTGTTCGGCTATTGGTTTACCCTGCATAAATTTTTCAAGCTTCATTATATCATTATAACTGTAATAGGCTATGCAGTTCCCTTCACCTCCATCGCGGCCGGCACGACCAGTTTCCTGATAATATCCCTCAAGGCTTTTAGGTATGTCATAATGGATCACGAACCTCACATCCGGTTTATCTATTCCCATTCCAAAAGCTATGGTAGCAACAATGACGTCTGCCTCTTCCATGAGAAACTTATCCTGGTTCTGGGTTCTGGTTGCTGAATCCATACCTGCATGATATGGAAGTGCCTTAATGCCATTTACCTTAAGCACTTCAGCCATCTCTTCCACCTTCTTTCGGCTCAGACAATATATTATGCCTGATTTGCCGGGATTGTTCTTAATGTACTTTATTATCTCTTTGGTAACATCCTGCTTTGATTTTACTTCATAATAAAGATTGGGTCTGTTAAACGATGATTTAAAAACATTAGCCTGAAGGATGTCGAGATTTTTTTGTATGTCGTGCTGTACTTTGGGTGTTGCCGTTGCAGTAAGAGCTATGATGGGTGATCTGCCTATTGTATCTATTATAGGTCTTATTCGCCTGTATTCAGGTCTGAAGTCGTGACCCCATTCCGAAATGCAATGAGCTTCATCTATTGCATAGAACGACACTATTACATTCTTGAGAAATTCGATATTTTCCTCTTTTGTAAGTGATTCCGGAGCCACGTAAAGAAGCTTAGCTCCTCCGTTAAGCACATCTCTTTTAACACGTGCTATTTCTGTTTTAGTAAGAGAGGAATTAAGAAAATGAGCTACCTCGTCGCTGGTACTGAAGTTGCGCATGGCATCCACCTGGTTTTTCATCAGTGCAATCAGAGGGGAAATAACTATAGCTGTACCCTGACCCATAACAGCTGGTAACTGATAGCAAAGAGACTTTCCTCCGCCGGTCGGCATGAGAACAAAAGTATCTCTTCCTTCGAGAACATTCTTGATTATCTGCTCCTGGTTTCCCTTAAATGTGTTAAAACCAAAATACTTTTTCAGATAATCATGTATAATTGCATCACTTACCATTTTAGTGTTGATTGGCAAAAATAAATGCTGTCAAAAGCTTACCTTTTAAACAGTTATCCTAAATTAATAAATTTCCTGATCAAATACCAGAAATTTATAATTATTAACATATTTGTTTTCTGTAAATTCAACGTATAACAAGCATCATATTGTTTTGACCAATAAGTTTTATCATCTTTACAGGCTGAATTTTAAGAATAATATCTGTAACTATGGCTTTGGACTGGAAGAGCTGGAAGAAGGCTCAAGGTGAAATGTCATTCCTTGAACATCTCGAAGAGTTGAGGTGGCATATAATCCGGTCAATACTGGCAGTAGTAATTTTTATGGTTGTGGCATTTATGTTTAAGAATCTTATTTTCGATACAATAATCCTCGCACCTAGAAATTCTCAATTTATTACCAACAGGCTTTTATGTGGACTTGGTCACCTGGTAAATACCAGCCTCTTATGCATAAACACTCAGCCTTTCAACCTTATAAATATAAAAATGTCGGGGCAGCTGACCACACATATTGCTGTTGCCATGGTGGCAGGAGTGATACTTGCATTCCCATATATTTTATGGGAATTCTGGAGGTTCCTTAAACCCGCCCTCCATTCCAATGAGGAAAAACATACCCGCGGGGCAGTTCTTTCTGCTTCGCTTCTGTTCTTTGCAGGTGTTCTTTTCGGGTATTTTCTCCTCACTCCGCTCTCGATTCATTTCCTCAGCAGATATGAAGTCAGCGCTGATGTTACAAACCAGATAAACATAAGGTCATATATAGGTACGCTTTCTTCGATATGCCTTGCTACAGGACTTATTTTTGAACTCCCGATAATAACATTTTTCCTGACAAAGATAGGTTTGGTTACTCCGGCCTTCATGAGAAAATACAGAAAACATTCAATTGTTGTAATTGTTGTTCTTGCAGCAATAATTACACCTCCTGATGTGTTTTCACAGATACTTGTATGTTTTCCTCTTCTTATACTTTATGAAATAAGCATCATGATCTCAAAACGTGTTATGAGAAAAAAAGAAAAAAATCATACGGATTTTATGGAGGATAATGCTCCGGACGGCACTGAAAATTCTACAAACTAATATTCAGTATGAAACCCACATGTTTTTCAAACACAAACAATAATGAAAATATTTTTCTAAACATGTGGGTTCTCCCGCTTTGGCGGGACAGGCTATGTGACAATTAAGATAGATTATTTACACATGAAACTCTATACCAAAAATCTTGTTAAAAAATACCGAAACCGTACTGTAGTCGATAATGTGTCAATCGAGGTTGAACAGGGAGAAATAGTGGGCCTTCTTGGTCCGAATGGTGCCGGTAAGACAACTTCCTTCTATATGATAGTTGGTTTAATAAGGCCCAGGGAAGGAAGGATATTTCTTGACAACGAAGAGATTACAACCCTTCCCGTATATAAGCGGGCACGAAAAGGTATTGGTTATCTCGCACAGGAGGCCTCGGTTTTCAGGAATCTTTCTGTTGAAAATAATTTGCGTGCTGTACTCGAGTTGTCAGGTTTTGTAAAAAAAGAACAGGAAGAAAGAGTTGAGTCGCTTCTCAGTGAGTTCGGCCTCCAGAAAATAAGGAAAAACAAAGGGATCCAGTTATCGGGAGGCGAGCGAAGGAGAACAGAAATTGCGAGAGCTCTTGCACTGAAACCCAAGTTCATATTACTCGATGAACCTTTTGCCGGAGTAGACCCTATTGCCGTGGAAGACATCCAGAATATCGTTTCGCACCTGAAAAACAAAAACATAGGCATACTCATTACTGATCATAACGTACATGAGACACTTTCAATAACCGATCGTGCTTACCTTCTTTTTGAAGGCAGAATACTTATGTCGGGCACATCATCACAACTTGCTGAAGACGAACATGTAAGAAAGGTATATCTTGGAACTAAATTTGAACTTCGCAGATAAGTCATCCCGGTTGTTATTATTGTTATTTTCTATACATTTGCGAAAATTTTAATGCGGATGTGTCGTAATTGGTAGCCGAGCAAGATTTAGGATCTTGTGTCTTAATGACGTGGGGGTTCGAGTCCCTTCATCCGCACAACTGTGGCAAACTGCCCTTAACCTCTTTAACATCGTTTTGGCTGTTTTTTTAAAATGTGTATTAAATAATTAATATATGGATATTATCAGAGAAGACATTGATGATCTGAATGCGGTTCTGAAAATAAAAATCGATAAAGCTGATTATGAGGATAAAGTTGAAAATTTGCTGAAAGACTACCGGAAAAAGGCAAATATAAAAGGATTTCGTCCTGGCATGGTGCCTATAGGACTCATAAGAAAAATGTATGGAAATGCTGTAAAGGTAGATGAGATCAATAAAGTTGTCTCTGAAAATATACATAAATATCTCACCGACGAGAAACTGGAGATCCTCGGAGATCCCCTGTCAAAAACGGACGAGCTTGAAAATATTAACTATGAGACCCAGGAGGATTTCACCTTCTCTTTTGAACTTGGCCTGGCCCCAGCTGTAGAACTAAACATCAGCAAGAAAAATAAGGTCACTTCATATGATATTATCATCGACGAAAAGATGAAAAATAATCATGTGGATAATTATACCCGCAGGTTCGGGGAGTTCAGAAAAGCTGATGTCTCAGAAGACAAGGATATCCTTAAAGGCAGAATTGAAGCTATTGATGATAACGGGAATCCTTTGTCCGACAGCCACGTTACAGATGATTCCACCCTGGCTGTTGATATTATCAAAGATGATAATATCAAGAGGGATTTCATAGGTAAATATGTTAACGATTTTATCGATTTTGATGTTAAAAAAGCATTCCCCGATGAGAACGAAATTGCAGGATTACTGAAAATGAAGAAGGAGGAGGTCAAGGATATTAGCGGTAATTTCAGGTTTACCATCAATGAAGTATCAAGGTTTTACCCTGCCGAGATAGGAACAGAACTTTTTAACAGGATTTATGGGGAAGGTGTAATCAACTCCGAGGAAGATTTTATGAAAAAAATTGAGGAGGAGATTACAGCAAGTCTAAAGCATGAGAGTGATTACAAACTGATGCTGGACATTAAAGACCTGACGATTGAAAATACTGATCTCCGACTTCCTGAGGATTTTCTGAAAAAATGGTTGCTCAGGGTTAATGAAAATACTACCGGGGAACAGATAGAAAAGGAATTCGACAACTTCAGGAAAGATCTGAAGTGGCAGCTTATAAGGAATAAAGTAGTAAAAGACAATGAAGTAAAGATTACTGAAGAAGAACTGCAGAAAGAAGCTGAAAAAATCACCCGAGACCAGTTTCAGCAATATGGATTGTTCTACGCTACAGATGAACAGATATTAAATTATGCCAGGGAAACACTGAAAAAAGAGGATGATGCAAAAAGAATCGCCGATAAGATTCTTGAAGAAAAAGTCATCGGCTTGCTGAAAGAGATTGTTAAAATTGAGAGTAAGAGTATCACGGTTGAAAAATTCAATAAGCTTTTTGAATAGTAATCAGTGTATTGCAGTGATAATTATAATTTCTGTATCTTTGTTTGTTAATTTCAAAAAGAAAAAAATGAGCAATATTGACGATTTCGGAAAATATTCAAGAAGTAAATTTGGTATCAGCAGTCTGACACTGCACAGGTATTCATCGATATGGAGCAGTTATATATCTCCGACAATTATTGAGGAAAGACAGTTGAATGTGGCATCAATGGATGTATTTTCCAGGCTGATGATGGACAGGATAATCTTTCTAGGTCTGCCTATAGACGATTATGTAGCAAATATAATTGAGGCTCAGCTGCTTTATCTTGATTCTTCTGACCCTGGGAAAGATATACAGATCTATTTTAATACTCCCGGAGGTTCAGTTCATGCGGGACTTGGAATTTACGATACAATGCAGTATATCTCAGCCGACATAGCAACTATCTGCACGGGGATGGCTGCTTCTATGGGAGCAGTCCTTCTTACCGCAGGTAAAAAAGGTAAAAGATCCGCGCTGAAGCATTCAAGAATAATGATCCACCAGCCTATGGGCGGTGTTGAAGGCCAGGCTTCAGATATCGAGATACAGGCACGCGAGATACTCAAACTTAAAAAAGAGCTTTTTGAAATTATTGCTCTCCATTCAGGCAATCCTGTTGAAAAAGTCGAAAAAGATTCTGACAGGGATCACTGGATGACATCCCAGGAAGCAAAAGATTACGGGATGATTGATGAAATCCTTGAAAAAACAGAACATTAGGAAAAATGGATAAATGTTCATTCTGCGGCAGAACGAAAAAGGAGGCCAATATGCTTGTTGCCGGGCTGGAAGGTCACATATGTGACCACTGCATTGAGCAGGCTTACAGCATAATGAACGAAGAGCTCGGCACCAAAAAAAGTATCAGATTCGATGCAATTAACCTCCTTAAACCTTCCGAGATAAAGAGTCTCCTGGACCAATATGTCATCGGACAGGATATGGCCAAAAAGATTATATCCGTGGCAGTCTATAACCATTATAAAAGACTGATACAAAAACCGGATAATGATGATGTCGAAATAGAAAAATCAAACATTATCCTTGTTGGAGAGACAGGTACCGGTAAAACCCTTCTGGCCAGAACAATAGCAAGAATACTTCATGTTCCCTTCACTATAGTTGATGCAACGGTTCTTACCGAAGCAGGTTATGTGGGTGAAGACATAGAAAGCCTTCTTACCCGACTGCTCCAGAATGCTGAATATGATGTAAAAGCAGCTGAAAAAGGGATTGTTTTTATCGATGAGATAGATAAAATTGCAAGAAAGGAGGGAGATAATCCTTCAATAACCCGTGATGTATCAGGCGAGGGAGTTCAACAGGGTCTGCTTAAGCTGCTTGAAGGCTCTATAGTAAATGTACCACCCCAGGGTGGCCGTAAACACCCCGAACAGAAAATGATACCTGTAGATACAAAGAATATTCTCTTTATATGCGGAGGTGCATTCGTGGGTATCGAAAAAAAGATAGCCAACAGGCTTAATACGCAGATAATCGGCTACGGGGCTTCAAAGATCAGGGAAAAGGTCGATAAGGATAACCTGCTTCAATATATTGCTCCACAGGATCTTAGAGCTTATGGCCTGATTCCCGAGATTATCGGAAGACTACCGATTGTCACGCATCTTAATCCCCTCGACAGAGAGGCATTGAGATCTATCCTCACTGAACCTAAAAATGCACTTGTAAAGCAATATTTCAAGTTGTTTAAGATGGATAATATTGACCTTACCTTTGCTGACGGGGTTCTCGATTTCATAGTTGATAAAGCAATTGAGTTTAAGCTTGGAGCACGCGGACTAAGATCAATATGCGAAACAATAATGCTCGATGCCATGTACGAAATGCCTTCACAGCAGAAAAATGAGCTTACGATTACTATCGATTATGCATCACATAAGCTCGGGAGAATAGATGTGAATATGCTTAAAGCGTCGTAAGAACAAAAAGTATTCAAAAATAAAGCCGGAGAGAAGATTTTTTTATACAAAAATGGGATCGTACCGGCAAAAAGCATCAGCCAGTAATCCCCCTCTTCCTCTCATATATTACATATGTATACGGGATTAATTCAATTACCGGATTAAATTCCTCCTTTTCAATCACTTTCCAGACCCTGCGGTCTATTCTGGGGAACCAGGTATCTGCAGGATTTTTTTTATGGACATGAGTAACATAAAGCCTGTCGGCAAGAGGCATAAACTGGCTGTAAATGCTTGCGCCACCTATGATAAATATCTCTTCTTCCTTTTCACATTTATTCAATGCATCTTCAATAGAATATGCTGTTACCGCACCAAAAATATCTTCATATGGTATGTCGGTTATAATTACATTCTTTCGTCCGGGCAGCGGCTTTTTTGGTAACGACTCCCAGGTCCTTTTACCCATTATCACGGTTTTACCGTATGTGATTTTTTTAAAACGCTTAAGATCTTCAGGGATGTGCCATAAAAGCTCATTGTTTTTCCCTATTCCAAGATCTTCAGAAACAGCAACAATTATTGAGATCATAAATAAACTATATTGAAATCTCTCCCTTTATATTAGGATGAGATACATAATTTACAAGGTTAAAATCTTCGAAGCGGAATTTAAAAATATCTTTTACTGAAGGATTAATAATCATTCCGGGCAGAGAATAAGGTTCACGGGTAAGCTGTAATTTTACCTGTTCTAAATGATTAAGGTAAATATGGGCATCACCCAGTGTATGAACGAAATCACCAGGCTGTAGTCCTGTTGCCTGTGCTACCATAAGTATCAGAAGGGCATAAGATGCAATATTGAAAGGCACACCCAGAAAAATATCACAGCTTCTCTGGTAAAGCTGGCATGATAATCTCCCGGCGGCAACATAAAACTGAAACAATACATGGCATGGAGGGATGGCCATTTTCTCTATCTCTCCCACATTCCATGCACTTACTATATGACGCCGCGAATCGGGTGATTCTTTTATTGCACTTATAACGTTTGACAGCTGGTCAATTTTTTTGTTACCGTCAGCAGGCCATGATCGCCACTGGTAACCATACACTGGTCCAAGATTGCCATTCTCATCAGCCCATTCATTCCAGATAGTTACTCCGTTATCGGTAAGATACCTGATATTCGTATCACCCGAAATGAACCAAAGCAATTCATGTATTATTGATTTCAGATGAAGCTTTTTAGTTGTCAGCAACGGGAAACCCTCTTCAAGGTTAAATCTCATCTGGTATCCGAATACACTTATTGTACCTGTACCTGTTCTGTCGTGTTTATTAGTACCCGTTTTCAGTACATGATCAAGAAGATCGAGATACTGCCTCATCCCTATTGTTTTTTCTTTTTCCTCTTCTCAATCTCATCCCGGATGGCAGCTGCACGTTCGTAATCTTCTGTCTTCACTACCTCATCAATCATTTTATAGAGTTCCTCATCCGAATATGTAGCATATTTGGGACTCGATTCCTGTATATTATCATTTTCTCTTGAATTTGACAATTCAGTATCGGATGGAGCGTTTGTAAGCTGTGCCTTCTCAAGGATCTCCTCATTGATGTATATCGGACATCCGAATCTTAATGCTATTGCCACAGCATCGGATGTCCTGCTGTCAATAGAATATTCCTTCTCTCCATTGTTACAAACAAGTTTTGAAAAGAAAACTCCATCTTCCAGTTTATTGATCACGACCTCTATTATCGTTATGTCAAACTGATCCGCTATTACTTTAATAAGGTCATGAGTAAGAGGGCGGGGAGGTTCAAGATTTTCAAGTTTGATTACAATAGCCTGAGCTTCAAAACCACCGATAATAATAGGTATTCTTCTATCCCCGTTTTCCTCTATCAATATAAGCGCATAGGCCCCTGACTGAGTCTGGCTGTATGAAATACCCATCACCTTTAGCTTTACTCTTTTCATGTCAATTAGTTATGCGCCAAATAAATACATTAATCATTCCTGATTCATACCAACATAAAGATAATAGAAGTATCTGTACAGTCAAAAAATCTTTTCAACACCTTATGTAACCATCCTCATTCATGTAATGTCCAGAGAGTATGATAATATGTTTGATCCTGCCTTTATCAACATTTAAAAAATTCATATATAGGTTTGAAAATAATTGAAATTGTATATCTTTGCAGTCCGAAATTAAATACATCGAATAATAATGTACGCAATCGTAGAAATTGCAGGGCAGCAGTTTAAAGTAGAAAAAGGTAAGAAAATATTTGTTCACCGTCTTGATGCTGAAAACGGGAAAAAGATTGAATTCGACAAGGTCCTTTTAATTGAGGATGACGGGAAAATAACTATTGGAGAGCCTGTAATAAAAGATGCTGTTATTGAGGGAATGGTACTTGACCAGGTAAGGGGAGACAAGGTTATTGTTTTCAAGAAAAAGAGAAGAAAGGGATATAGGGTCACAAAAGGTCATCGTCAGAATTTTACCCAGGTTGAGATATTAAGAATCAACGAAAAGAGTCTGCCAAAAAAAGCCCCGGAAAAGAAAGAAACAGTTTCCGTTAAAGCTGAACCTGATGTAGAAAAAAAGAACGCTGATAAAAAACCGGAGGCAAAAAAGAGTGTAACCAAACAGAAGAAAGCTCCTGCAAAAAAATCAGCTGAGAAGAAAACTACTGCAAAAAAGACGGCATTAAAAAAACCAGCTGATAAAAAACCAGTAAAAGGGAAAACGTCAAAATAGATAGATAAATATTACAAACTACTTATAACCATGGCACACAAGAAAGGAGCAGGCAGTTCACGCAACGGTCGCGATTCGCAGAGTAAAAGGCTGGGCGTTAAGATCTTCGGCGGAAGTGTCGTAAAGGCAGGCAACATAATTGTTCGTCAGAGAGGTACAAAACACAATCCGGGCCTTAATGTGGGACTGGGTAAAGATCATACTCTGTATGCTCTGACTGATGGGGAGGTTGAATTCAAAAAAAGAAAAAACAACAAGACTTTCATTTCCGTTAAACCGGTAAGTAATTAAACTCTTATCTCAGGCTATAAGACTCCCGAAATTCTTTTAATATTGTTAAAAGCATTATCGGGAGTTTTTAATAATTTTACAGCGGGCATTCTTTAGCCTGCTTTTTTATTAATAAATATTTCAAGATGCTTACGATAAACCTTATTCGTGAAAAGAAAGATTTTATTATTGAACGTCTTAAAGTAAAGAATTTCGATGCCGGGGAAATAATTAATAAAATCCTTACTCTCGATACATCACGGCGTGAAATACAATCCCGGTCTGATTCCATGCAGGGGGAAATGAACAGGATCTCGAAAGAGATAGGTACCATGATTAAAGAGGGGCGAACAAAGGATGCTGAAACAGCAAAGGAAAAGACATATAAACTCAAGAATGAGATAAAGTCTCTTTTGGATAAACTAATCCTTGTCGACAACGAACTGAGGAATGAAATAATGAAGCTGCCCAATCTGCCGCATGAATCTGTTGCCGGGGGCTTCGGAGCAAAAAATAATGTGAAGGTACGGGAAGGAGGATCAATGCCCTCTGTTACTGATAATTTTCTACCTCACTGGGAATTGATAAAGAAATACGACATAATAGATTTGGATCTCGGGATAAAACTTACCGGCGCCGGATTTCCTGTCTACAAGGGTAAAGGAGCCAGGCTTGAACGAGCTTTAATCAGTTTTTTCCTCGATGAGGGAATCAAAGCAGGATATACTGAGGTTATGCCACCCATAATAGTAAACGAGGACTCAGGTTTCGGTACCGGGCAGCTTCCGGATAAAGATGGACAAATGTACTATGTTACTCAGGATAATTTTTACCTGATACCTACTGCCGAAGTGCCTGTGACCAATATTTACAGGGACGTGATACTCAGTGCCGATGATCTCCCGGTAAGGAACATTGCCTATACACCCTGCTTCAGAAGAGAAGCCGGCTCATGGGGAGCCCATGTCAGAGGACTTAACAGGCTGCACCAGTTTGATAAGGTCGAAATTGTTCAGATTGCACACCCTGATCATTCTTATAGATCTCTTGAGGAAATGGCCAGCCATGTCGAAAGCCTTGTCGTTAAACTTGCCCTTCCATACCGTATCATGAGGCTTTGTGGAGGAGATATGTCTTTTACTTCATCTCTTACCTACGATTTCGAGGTTTGGTCGGCTGCCCAGAAACAATGGCTTGAAGTAAGCTCCGTTTCAAATTTTGAATCATTTCAGGCAAACAGGCTGAAATGCAGGTTTAAAGATAAAGGCGATAAACAAACCCGGCTTACCCATACTCTTAACGGAAGCGCTCTTGCACTTCCGAGAATTGTAGCTGCTATACTCGAAAACAACCAGACAGATAAAGGGATCATGATCCCTGAAGTGCTGGTATCATATACAGGATTTAAAATCATCGATTGACGACTCCTTTTCTTTCACTCATATTCATACACTTTATCCTTCATGAGTCCGTTTACTATACAACTCTTGTCGGTCTGTTGTTTATTATTACAGGAATTTGGATCCGGAACCGTAAACCGGCAATGTGATAAATTATTACCTTTGAACCCGCTAAAGTATTAATTACAATAATGAAGAAGTTATTTTATCTCCTTCTTGCACTACTGATAATATCCGCCTCATGCAAAAAAGAGGAACCCGAACCTGTTGTCACTGACGATCTTCCGGCCCTGTCCAGGGATACATTATATTATATTATGAAGCATTGGTATTACTGGTATGACCTGATGCCATCAGTGACAAAGGAAAATTATGCTGATCCTTATACGCTGCTGGAAGCATTAAGATACAAAGAAATAGATAAGTGGAGTTTTGTAGCTGATTATAATGAGTTCATGGCTGAAATGGATGGAATATTTGTGGGACATGGTTTTAGAATAGGTCTCGACAAATCACTTAATGCCAGGATAGCCATGATCTATAACAACTCACCTTTATATGACGAGGGTGTGCGTCGCGGCTGGATCGTGAAACAGATAAACGGTTATGATATTGCTTCTATACTGTTAGCAAACGACTCAGAAGCCTACCTGAAAGCAATAGGCCCATCAGATGCAGGAGTAACGAACAACTTTCTTTTCCAGCGGCCTGATGGAACAGAAGTATCTATCTCCTCAACCAAACAAAGCTTTACCATCAACTCGGTGATCCTTTATGATACCCTCCACCTCTCATCCGGTATAACGGGTCATCTTGTGTTTGAATCATTCATCAAACCTTCTGAAAATGAACTTGATACCGCATTTGCTTTTTTCAAGGACAATAATGTACAGGATCTTATTCTTGATCTCAGGTATAATTCGGGAGGATACCTTTATATAGCACAACAGCTGGCAAGCTATATTGCAGGTAATTCAAATACAGGAGTGATATTTGCCAGTCTGAATTATAATGATAAGAACCAGGATTATAATGTCGATTATCCTTTTAAAACTTCTTCATACCCCCTCTCGCTTCCGAGACTTGTTGTTATATCCACACGCTTAACAGCCTCTGCAAGTGAAGCAGTTATGAATGGCCTCAAACCGCATTTAAACCTTGTAAGTATAGGTGATACAACAACCGGCAAACCTATGGGAATGAATGGATGGCCATGTGCTGATACATATTTTTTCTGGCCGGTCACATTTAAGATTGTGAATTCCATTGATGAAGGTGAATATTATGACGGCATTGCCCCTTCAAAAATATGCACTGATGATATAACCCATGATTTTGATGACCGTAACGAAGAATGTTTAAAAGAGGCTATATACTGGCTCGAAACAGGTTTCTTCCAGGCAAAAGGAAGCGAAGAATTCAGCCGGTCAGCAAACTTCTCCGAAAAACCATCATGGGTAAACAATACATTTGTGATTAAAAAATAAAAACCATTTATCAGGATGGGAAAAGGCAATGCTCAAGAGAGAATAATCCTTGGCATCGATCCCGGCACAAACATTACCGGGTATGGAGTGATAAAGGTCTCAGAAAATAATCCCGAACTTATTACCATTGGTGCAATTGACCTGTCAAAATTCGGCGATCATTACCTTAAGCTTAAACATATCTTTGACAGAACCATCGGGATAATAGATGAATACCACCCTGATGAACTGGCAATCGAGGCTCCCTTCTATGGTAAAAATGTACAGTCGATGCTTAAACTTGGAAGGGCACAGGGAGCAGCGATAGCTGCGGCTCTTACACGTTCATTGCCAATTTATGAATATGCTCCCAGGAAGATCAAAATGTCGATAACGGGACAGGGAGCGGCATCAAAGGAACAGGTTGCTGCCATGCTGGCATACATACTAAAATTTAAACGGCACGAAATGAAACTTGATGCTACTGATGGTCTTGCTGCTGCACTTTGTCATTTCTTCCAGTCGGGAACAGTGAAAAGTGAAAAAGCCTGTTCAAGCTGGAAAGATTTCATGAGCAAAAATCCGGGAAGAGTCAGATAATAGAGCTCTTCAGATGAGGGCTACGGCAAGAGTGGTAACACTTACCCTTACACCCTCTGTTTTAAGCAGCTCCGTCACACACGATTCAATGGTTGATCCCGTCGTTATCACATCATCAACAAGCAATATATGCTTATCCCTGATGCCTGCTGAGTCGGTAACGCAAAAAATTCCTTCAACATTTGTCCATCGTTCATATCTCGATTTTTTTGTCTGTGTGGCGGAGAGATTTTTTCTTGAAAGCGAAATCCTGTCAACAGGAATACCGGTGGCCTCAGAGATGCCCTGTGAGATAATTTCACTCTGGTTGAAGCCCCTTATCCGTTGTTTTGCAGGATGCAGCGGAACAGGAATAATAACGTCAATACCATCGGTAAAATCTGAATTTTTAAGTGCAGATCCATATATTTTCCCGAGCTCGTAGCCTATCTCTCTGATACCCTTATATTTAAGGTTGTGTATAAGATTCCTGATGCGACTGCCTCTGTTATAGAATGAGAAAGCTGCAGCCTTTTCAATCCTGCATCTTCCCCAGAATAATTGTTCCACCGGGTTGTTTGACTCATTATGATAATTAGCTCTGGGTATCAGGATATAACACTCAGTACAAATGAGCTTTTCATTTCTCAGAAGGTGGTTCCCACATGCATAGCAAAGCCTTGGAAAAAGAAGGCTTATAACATCATCCCACAAATCATACATATAACTCATGCAGCGAGCTGAATTATTTATGTAAAGATATGTTTTTTATAAGAAATGAAAAACTTACACCGAGAGCCACGGATTTCTTATGAGTAGCAAAAAGATTCTATTGCAAAACCTTCTCTCTTATCTTTTTTGCTATTTCCATAAACTCTTCATTGGTGAATTTAAGCTTGGGATTTCTGAAGTTCACATCCTCCATGGTATCCATAGGGATAAGGTGTATATGAACATGAGGCACTTCGAGACCTACAACTGCCACAGCTATCCTGTTACATGGGACAACTGATTCAATGGCCGCTGCGACTTTTTTTGAAAATATTATTAGTCCGGCCAGAAGATCATCATCCAGATTAAAAATGTAATCGATTTCCTGTTTTGGGACCACCAGGGTATGACCGGCCTTCAATGGATTTATATCAAGAAAGGCGAAATACCTTTCATCTTCAGTGATTTTATAACATGGGATCTCCCCATTAATGATTTTTGTAAAAAGAGTTGCCATGATCTGAATATTACAATGAGATAGAAATGATTTCAAAAGGAATTATTCCTGCCGGCACCTTAATCTGCACAATCTCTCCGACTTTTTTACCCATCAGTCCCTGTGCAATTGGTGAACTGATGGCAATCTTGCCCTCTTTGAAATTAGCTTCGCTTTCAGGAACAAGCTGATATTCCATTACACTGTTATTCTTTTTATTCTTTATTTTTATCTTATTCAATATCCTTACGGTTGACGTATCAATTTTAGATTCGTCAATTATCCTTGATTTGGCAATAACATCCTCAAGTCTTGCTATTTTCATTTCAAGCATAGCCTGTTCCTCTTTGGCTGCTGCATATTCTGCATTCTCGGTAAGGTCGCCTTTGTCCCTGGCGTCTGCTATCAGCCCGGCGATATTCGGCCTCTCAACAGTTCTCAGATTCTCAAGCTCATCTTTAAGCTTTTGAAGACCCTCTTCCGTTACATATAAAACCTCGGACATTTTTCCTTACATATTTTAAAAAAAGGAAGAATTCCAGGAATTCCGGAACTCTTCATCCACAAATATAAAAAACTTTTAAATAACTACAAAAAAAAAGCTGAAAATTAGTTGTTTACAGGTCCGGGACAGCCCAGCCTCTATTACTTATATTTCCTTCCTGCTTTTTTAGTTCTTGATGTACTGGTTTTCTTTTTATTCTTATATCGTGTATTTGCATCCTTTACATTTTGCTTCATGCGTTCCCGAACTTCAGGTGTCTGTATTTCTAATGATCTCTCGTGATTTTCCTTAATGAACTTTTCTGAGTCACGCTTCAGCTTCTTTTCCTTTTTAGCCTGCAATCTCCGGGCTCTTTTAACACTCATCGGTTTCCTGAGCTTTGTCCTTTTATTCTTTGACTGCTGACTAATGGAAATTTCGTTGCTCTCATAACCGGCTTTACTTTTAATAACCGGAAGGGCATTGCATAAAGTCATGCCCGATAGAAGGATCAATACTGTAAACATGATGAATAACTTGTTCATCTCGTTATAATTATAATATTAGTATGATAAGCATCGTTATATTTACCGGAGTAATACTAATTTTGTACCATTAATCATTTTTGAATGGTAAAAGGTTCAAAAATAAGGTTTTTTTTGTTTTTAATCCTATTTGTTTTTTTGCCGGCTTCCTGTGAAAAGAACAAAAACGATGTAATACCTGATGTTTATGTAAACTTTTACATGGACATTACCGGGGATATACTCTTTTCTGATCTTGCCGCAATTGGTAATCATGTTATTGTCACCTCACAGACCAATAACTGGGGTAGTAAAGCTGCCGGTTACGATAATAATGGCATTATTGTTTACAGGTCGAATCCGGATGAGTTTAATGCGTATGACCGCACCTGTCCTCATGACTATGCAGTGAACGGGCTCAGTATCAAGGTCAATGTTGATTTTACACAGGCTGTTTGCCCCCGCTGCAGCACCTGTTATGCTCTTTCTGCTTTCGGAATGCCTGTCTCAGGACCCGGCCAATATCAACTAAAGAACTATAAAACCCATTTTGACGGAAAGTACCTGAGTGTGTGGAATAAATAAAATCTAGTACCTGTAATGCTCAGGTTTATAGGGCCCTGTTTCCAGTACCCCTATGTAATCCGATTGTTCCTTTGTAAGCTTTGTAAGTTTAACCCCCAGCTGGTCAAGGTGAAGTCTGGCAACCTCTTCATCAAGATGTTTCGGAAGCCTGTATACACCTATCTTGTAATTATTCTTCCAGAGATCGATCTGAGCAAGTGTCTGATTACTGAATGAGTTGCTCATGACAAAGGAGGGATGACCTGAGGCACAGCCAAGGTTTACAAGTCTTCCTTCGGCAAGCATAAAAATAGCATGTCCGTCAGGGAACAGGTACTTATCAACCTGCGGTTTTATATTTATTTTCCTTACATCTTTCAAATCATTCAGATCATTGACCTGTATTTCGTTATCAAAATGACCAATATTGCAGACTATCGACTGGTCCTTCATCTTCTTCATATGTTCCACAGTTATAACATCCCTGTTGCCTGTGGCTGTAACAAAGATATTTCCTTCATCAAGAGCATCTTCAACAGTTTTGACTTCAAAGCCTTCCATGGCTGCCTGGAGTGCGCATATCGGATCAATTTCCGTCACAATTATCCTTGCGCCGTAGGATCGCATTGATTTTGCAGATCCTTTTCCGACATCACCATATCCGCAAACCACAACTACTTTCCCGGCAATCATTACATCAGTTGCCCTTTTAAGGCCATCGGCCAGTGATTCACGGCATCCGTAGAGATTGTCAAATTTCGATTTTGTGACTGAATCATTAACATTAATTGCAGGTACAAGCAGTTCATTCCGTTCCATCATCTGGTATAACCTGTGAACCCCTGTGGTTGTCTCCTCCGATATTCCCTTCATCTCGCTGACGGCATTATGCCATTTCCCGGGTTCGTTTGCCTGTATCTTTTTCAGTGTGGCAAGAATAATAGCCTCTTCCCTGTTGGCAGGTTTCCTGTCAAGAGTCGAAGGATCTTTTTCGCCTTTATAGCCAAGATGCAGGAACAGCGATGCATCACCGCCGTCATCAACGATCAGGTTAGGGCCTTCCCCTCCGGGGAATGAGAGTGCCTGAGCCGTACACCACCAGTATTCTTCAAGAGTTTCCCCTTTCCAGGCAAACACCGGAATGCCTCTTTCAGCTATTGCTGCTGCGGCATGGTCCTGGGTTGAAAAAATATTACAGCCGGCCCATCGCACATCAGCACCAAGCTCTGCCAGGGTCTCTATAAGAACTGCTGTCTGAATTGTCATGTGCAGCGACCCGGTGATCCGTGCTCCTTTCAACGGTTTTTCAGAAGAGTATTTCTTCCTTATAGACAGAAGTCCCGGCATCTCTTTTTCCGCTATCTCTATCCCCTTTCTGCCAGATTCGGCAAGAGAGATATCTTTAACCTTATATAGCATTGTCTTTTCTGTAACTAATTCCATTTGAAAAATATGATTAAGGATGCAAAGGTAATAAAAATCCACTTTTGTTTATTTAAGCAATTGCATGGCTCTTGCTTTATCTTTTTCCATTTGTTTGGCGAGTTGATCAGTATTGTCAAATTTTATTTCATCCCTTAACCTGTACCTGAATATTATTTCAATTTCCTTTCCGTAGATATCGGATTTAAAATTAAAAATATTGACTTCGATCGATCTTGATCCGGTTGTTTTATTTACCGTGGGATTCTTCCCTACACTCAGCATTCCCGGATATTTTTTACTATCTATCTGAATATCTACTGCATAGGCTCCGTCGCATGGTATAAGTTTATTCTGATCACACGGTTTTATATTTGCCGTCGGATACCCTATTTCTCTTCCTATTTTCCTGCCTTCAATTATCGTCCCCTTTAATGAATAATTGTAACCCAGCCATTGTTTTGCTTCATTCAGCCTGCCTTTTAATAATGCTTCACGTATCAGCGATGAGCTTATTGTCTCTTCGCCCGTTCTGAAGCCTTCTATCTGTTCAACTTTAAATTTCAGGGATGATACACATTTTACTATTGTATCATAGTTGCCTTCTCCATGATACCCAAGATGATGATCATGACCGATAATGAGATATCTTGTTCCGATTTTATTGATAAGTATTTTTTCAATAAAATCGCAGGCTTTAATCCTGCTGAACTGTTTCGTGAACCTTATAATTACCAGGTGGTCTGCACCTGCTTTTTCTATCAGCATCTTTTTTTCATCCAGGGTAGAGAGGAAGAATATCCCTTCAGTTTCTTTTTCCAGTACCAGCCGGGGGTGAGGGTGAAAAGTTATAACGACCGATTCTCCTTTGACCTTCCGCGCGCGTGATACTAACAGGTCAAGCAGCGCCCTGTGACCTGAATGAACACCGTCAAATATCCCAAGGGTTACAACAGGATTGGTGAACATAAGATTCTCGTATCCCTCATGAATAATCATAAAATGAAATTAGTCCTGTAAAATTAGCAAAGCGCCGGGATATGACATAATATAATGATTTTGTTTTTGTATTTTTATCGTCAGTCATTCAATCATACTACCAAATGAGGAACACCAAATTTTACAATGATGACAGCTGGCTGAAACCATTTACCGGTATTATTGATGCCCGTATCAATCAGTGTATTCAGAAAGAGAGGCACCTGGCAGGCAAGTCTTCACTTTCTGAATTTGCAATGGGACATTATTATTACGGACTTCATCGTACAGGTGATCAATGGATCTTCAGGGAGCGGGCTCCCAATGCCACAGATATTTTTATCATCGGAACTTTCAATAGTTGGGAAGAAAAACCCGACTACAGGTTAATAAAAATCAATCAGCATGGAGACTGGGAGATTACTCTTCCGTTAAATGCACTGAATCACATGGATCTTTTTAAGCTGTCTATCCACTGGGAAGGAGGAAAGGGCGAAAGGATCCCTTCATATGCCAGGCGGGTGGTTCAGGATGACAGCACCAAGATCTTTTCCGCACAGGTCTGGAGTCCTGATGAACCCTATAAATGGAAGATTGAGAATTTCAGTCACGAGGCCACAACTACCGTAATATACGAAGCTCACGTCGGGATGGCAACTCAGGAGGAAAGGACAGGTACATACCATGAGTTCGCCGAGAAGATTATTCCCATAATAGCCAGGGCGGGATACAATACTATCCAATTAATGGCTGTACAGGAACATCCCTTTTACGGATCATTCGGATATCATGTTGCTAATTTCTTTGCAGCTTCATCTCGTTTCGGAACACCTGAGGAACTAAAGGAACTTATTGACAGAGCCCATATGGCAGGGCTCCGGATTATAATGGACCTTGTTCATTCTCATTCAGTTAAGAACACGAACGAAGGGCTTGGACTCTTTGATGGATCTCCCGGTCAGTATTTTCATAACAACGAACGTAGAAACCATATCGCATGGGATTCCCTGTGCTTTGACTATGGAAAGGATAATGTAATCCACTTTTTGCTGTCAAATTGCCGGTACTGGCTTGAGGAGTTCAAATTTGACGGATTCCGCTTTGATGGAGTAACAAGTATGATCTATTATGACCATGGTCTTGGAAAGAATTTTACCACCTATGATGAGTATTTTGATGGTGGTCAGGATATTGATGCACTGGTCTATCTGTATCTCGCCAACAAAATGATCCATGAATTCAGTCCTGGAGCACTGACCATAGCAGAGGAAATGAGTGGAATGCCCGGTCTTGCTGCCGGTACAAACAGAAATGGATACGGATTTGACTACCGTCTCTCCATGGGGGTTCCCGATTTCTGGATAAAGCTCGTTAAGGATACTCCCGATGAACAGTGGGATATGGGAAAGCTTATGCATGAACTCACACAACACCGTCCGGAGGAAAAAATAATATCATATTGTGAATCGCACGATCAGGCTCTTGTTGGTGATAAAACACTAATCTTCAGGATGATCGATGCAGAGATGTATACCGGGATGACAAAATCACACCATAGTTTTACTATTGACCGTGGCATTGCGTTGCTTAAAATGATACGTCTTATTACATTCAGTACATCAGCAGGCGGATATCTGAATTTCATGGGAAATGAGTTTGGCCATCCGGATTGGATTGATTTCCCTCGTGCAGGAAATAACTGGAGCTATAAATATGCCAAAAGGCAATGGCATCTTGTTGAAGATAAAGATCTTAAATACCACTATCTTGCCAACTTCGACAAAGATATGGTGAAGCTCCACAACGATTTCAAGATACTCGACATCCCCTATATTGACAGGATATATGAGAATAGCCATGATAAGGTTATAGCTTATTCAAGAGGCGAGCTGCTGTTTGTTTTCAACTTCAATCCCGTATCATCTTTCACAGATTACGGGATCCCTGTTAAAAGTAAATTTAAGATCGTTCTTGATTCTGATGATCCGGCATTCGGGGGTTTTGACCGGATAGACAGAACTGCTATATATGCTTCTGTCAAAAAAGCGGAAAGGCTGACCCTTAATGTCCCCTTCTACCTGTATCTCTATCTTCCTTCCCGGACTGCTCTTGTCTTAAAGAAAGAACCTATAAGGAGAGCTACTGAAATTTAATCAATCCATCTGAGCAGATAAAAATCCTGTTTGTGGGGTAGATCTTTATGTTTAGGATAAATTCGTATGCCATAGAAAAATGTACCTGCCTTTTCAGGTACAAGACTTGCCCTGTAAAGGCATTTCCCGCTCTTGCAGCTTATTATTTCAAAATCCTCGCTGGCAACAAATTCATGTTCACCCTGTTTGTTCATGTGGGTAATAATAAATTCCACACCAACATTTTCTTCAGGAATCTTCTTGACATTGAGTGCAATTTCAGCTTTGTAGTCATGGCCTGAATGATATACATTTTCCTCCGGTTTTTCAAAGCTGTAATTCAGAACCTCAATATTATCCCATTCTTCAATCATTGTTTTCTTCCACACTGCAAGTTCTTTTGCCTTTTCAAAATTATTTTTCGTGAGGTATTTACTTCGCGTGAACAGTCTGGAATAATATTTTTCATAGTAATCATCCAGTTGTCTCTTCATAGTAAATTCCGGTGCAATCTTCACCATGGTGTTTTTTATATGGCTGATCCACTCAGCCGGAATACCATTGTCATCAAATGAGTAATATGCCGGTACTATTTCATATTCAAGCATATTATAGATTGTCTCAGCATCAATATCATCCTGGAGATCCTGGTTATCGAAGGTCCTCTTCTTGGGAAGTGCCCAGCCTGCAAATGCCCTGTAGCCTTCAACCCACCAGCCGTCGAGAACGCTGAAATGGATTGTCCCGTTCATTACTGCCTTTTCGCCGCTTGTTCCTGAAGCCTCCAGTGGTCTTGTCGGTGTATTCAGCCATATATCAACACCCCTGACAAGGTATTTTGCCATCTCAATATCATAGTTTTCAAGGAATATTACCTTTCCTGCAAACTGGGGCATCTGGGATACTTCAAATATCCTTTTGATAAGGTCTTTCCCCCCGCCGTCATGAGGATGTGCTTTACCTGCATATATAAACTGAACCGGTTTATCCGGATTATTTACAATACGGTCAAGTCTGTCGAGATCTTTGAACAGGAGTGAAGCTCTTTTATATGTTGCAAAACGCCTGGCAAAACCAATAGTCAGAGCCTTTTCATCAAGATGGCTGCTTATGTTAAGCAGAGTACGGGGACTCACATGTTTCTCCATCATGTTTGTCTGAAGCCGTTTGCGGATGTTTGAGAAGAGGTTCTTTTTAAGATCTTTTTTGATCTCATAAATTCTTCTATCATCGATAGTGTAAAGCTTTTCCCAGAGCGACCTGTCGGTCTGGTCAAAATTTATACTTCCTGTAAGCTCCTTATATACCTCTTTCCATTCCGATGCTGTCCATGTAGGATGGTGAACACCGTTGGTCACATACCCTATAAAAAGCTCTTCCTTCAGGTAACCTGGCCACAACTTATTGAATATTCCCCGGCTCACCTCGCCGTGAAGCTTACTTACGCCGTTGACCTCCTGCGACATCCTTGTTGCCAGGTAGCTCATATTGAATTTCCTGTCAGTATCGTTTTCGCATCTGCCGAGAGCCATCAGCTCTTCCCAGGAGATATTCAACCTGCTGTGGTAGTGAGATATATATTTCCTGAGCAGGTCCTCGTCAAAGGCATCATGACCGGCGGGAACTGGTGTGTGAGTAGTGAAGAGTGTTGAGGCTCTTACAGCTTCAACAGCCTCTTTAAAGGTAAGATGATGTTCATCAATCATTGTTCTTAGTCTCTCAAAGCTTACAAAAGCTGAATGGCCTTCATTGCTATGAAATACATCAGGTTTTATTCCCATGGCAACCAGGGCTCTCATCCCTCCTATTCCAAGAATAAGTTCCTGCCGCAGCCTGTTTTCATTATCGCCTCCATACAGATGATGAGTAACAGTCCTGTCTTCAGGTGTATTATCTTCATTATCGGTGTCGAGAAGTAAAAGCCGTACTTTACCGACCATTGCTTCCCATACACGTATTATTACCGTTCGGCCGGGCCAGACCAGGCTCACAGACAGGTTATTTCCATCCTGGTCCTTTATCGGATTGATAGGAAGCCTTGAAAATTCTTCTGCTACATATACTGCAAGCTGCTCTCCTTTAGGTCCCAGTTTCTGCTTAAAGTAACCGAACCTGTACAACAGTCCTATTCCTATAATATTGATATTAGAGTCGCTTGCTTCCTTGAGGTAGTCACCGGCAAGAAGACCAAGTCCTCCGGAATATATTTTCAGGCAGGGATGTATTCCAAACTCCATGCTGAAATAGGCTATACAGGGTTTTTCAGGATCGCCCGGGCGGTTCATGTATTCCATGAATTCCTTATCCGTCTTTTCGAGGTCGGTAACAAACTCTTCATCATCCTCGAGAACCAGAAGTCTTTTATAATCAATCTTTTCGAGAAGAAGCTTCGGGTTATGCTTTACATCTTCCCACTGGGAGGGATCCATTCTTTTAAATAACTGTTCAGCATTACTGTTCCATGACCACCATAGATTATTTGCCAGAGCATTAAGAGATGCCAGTTTTTCAGGAACGTCGCTCTGAACATAGATATCTTTCCACACCGGAACCTGATGAGGTTTTCGAACAGGTATACCCGGAGCCTCTATAAATCGGGCAAATTCTCTTGGTTCCTCTCTTCTTGGTGTGCTGTGTTCAAGAGCAATCTCATATGCCTTGAAGTAATACTCTACAAGACTGTCCCACATGGCAATCCTTGATATCTCATGAGCTTTTTCCCTTGCCTCCAGCACCTCTGCCTCAGAAAGACCGATAAACATAGATATGAAATCCTTAATATCTGACACGACCTTGCTTTCATTGTTGTCAGTACGTTCGATCAAGGCAATACCATTACCCGGATTTTCAAAATATTTTCTTACCCAGAGTCCAAAGCCTGACAATAAAGTTGTAACAGTAGGAATTGAAAACATCAGGCTTTCAAGGGGTGTATATCCCCATGGTTCATAATATGATGGAAATACTGACAGATCGAAGCCGATCAGGAGATCGTAATATGGTAAATTGAATATGCCGTCATTCCCATTCAGGTAAGAGGGCGCAAAGATTATCTTAACTTTCGACTTCTGATCATTACTCAGATTATTGGCATGAATCTGCTGCAGCACCGGGTCTGTACCAGGATAGTGCAGACTGTGAGTGAGATACCTGTCACCCCCGTTTGCAGGTCCATTATTGTACAGAATATCAACCAGGTCCTGGCGCGGCCCTTTATGGTATGCAGGCATCAGGATAAATGCTACACACTCCTTGTCAAGGTTCTCATTCTTATTGAGCTGACCAAGAGAATCAATAAAAATATCAATTCCTTTATTTCTGAATTCATACCTGCCGCTGTTTACAACAAGTACACAATTATCCGAAAGGGTGTATCCAAGAATAGCCTCTGCAACACTCTTTAGTTTTGACCTTGCGGCAACTCTTTTCTCATCAAAAACATCACTCGCCGGAATAAATGAATCTTCAAAACCATTGGGAGTTACGATGTCAACATCCTTTCCCAGGAAATGGCTGCACTCTCTCGATGTTATCTCACTGACTGTAGTAAAGACATCTGCTACTGAAGCTGATAATTTTTCAAGTGACTGTTTTGCAACAATGTTGAACTCACGGGCTATCTGTGCGGGATTATATTCCTTCATCTTCCCGTATAATGGCCGGTTGTTGCCGGCAATACATCTGCCAAGGACTGTTGCATGAGATGTAAAAGATGTGGCAATCCAGGGTACCTGCTTTTCAAGATATAAAATCCCTGTGCCGGTCATCCACTCATGGAACTGGGCGACAATATTATTATAGTCAGGATAAAAAGAGGTAAAACTCTCTATAAGCTTACCTGCAGCATATCCGAAAAGAGCAGGTTCAACATAATCCCACTGACCTGAAATACTATCAAGCTTGTAGGTTTCCCAGAAGTATGCAAATATCTCATTTTGCTGTCCGAAATAGGGAGTGAAGTCAATAAGAAAAACAACAGGTTTGCCGGCAATATTCCACCTTCCAATCTTGACTCTTAATCCTTCCGATTCTGCTCTTCCTTTCCATTCGGCATACAAAGATTCATCCGGTATGAATTCCGGGTTTTTAACATCTTCTCTCCATACATCCGGACCAATAAGTATATAGTTATCACCGATTTCGTCAACAATATTAAGTGCTTTTGTTGAGATGACAGTATGTATGCCTCCTACCTTGTTGCATACTTCCCAACTGGTTTCGAAAATAAAATCAGCCTTCATGGTAAGTGTTTCATAATATGTGATTCAGTTATTTGGTTTTTTTTGTTCCACTACCGGTTTTTTTCGATGTGGTTTTCTTTGCAGCAGTTTTTCTGTTTGATTCTGTCAGCAGTTCATGAGCCAGTTCCTGTAAAGAGGTCTTTGGTTCTTTTTTTACAGCTGAGGGTCGGCCGGGTTTTATTTTTGGAGTCCTCCGTTTAGTTAGTTTTTCAATTTCATCTGACTGCTGTTCAATGATTTTTTCCTTTTCCACCAGCAACGCTTCGAGTTTTGAGAGCTGTTCCTTATCATCTACGGCAGGAAGGCTTCTGTTAACCCTTATTTCAAAATCGCTCAGCACGTTCATATAATTCATAAATGCATCATACGGCGTCTCATATGGATTGAAATATGCATGTACGGCGCCATCTGAAAAGAACTTTGTTGCCATGTAATAAAAGTGGTCGCTGGACTGAAGGTATTCAAAGTCCTTTGCCAGTTGCTCATCGTTATCGCAAATCTTTACCTTTTCAGATAATTCATATAGCTTATTGAGAGCGGCTACCTGCAGTTCATTACCAAGCCATGCAGTTATATCACGCTCTTCATCGGCCCATGAAATGGGTGAAGGAACACTTATGGCAGAAACAGGCTGTAATGTGTCAGCAATTTCTGTCGGGGTCATAAACTTAAATGGTGTTTTTTTAAGTATTGCTCCCGGCAGATGGAGAAGAAAATCAAATATCCCTGTCTCCTTCCAGTTATGTTCTCCAAATGTTTCATAGTCGAGAAAAATATTTATCAGCTCGCTTTGGGGTGCAAGTTTACTAATCCACGAAGCATATTTTTCTGCTGTCAGAGGCCAGGCGCTCCAGTTTCTATTTGAGAATCTGAAAGCTATATCATCGCTCAAAACGAAGTTCCTTAAGAGTACCTTTAATCGTGGATTTATTGAGTTACAGTACAGATAATTAGGGCTTTTCCATCCCAGTACATGCTTGGCGCCTTCAGTAAGCATCGACTTGAAGCCCATATCAGCAACCCATGAACCGATTTGATCGGAATATATTAACTCTGTATTCCTGAATGATGTGGTCTCAACGCCCAGGTATGTTTTCATCATCTCCCTGTGGATCCTTACCTGCTCTTCAAACTGAGCCCTGTCTTTCAGTGAGGCCAGTGAATGGGAATCTGTTTCGGCAAGAAATTCCACCATCCCGGTTTCAGCAAGCTCCCTGAAAGAATCAAGTACTTCAGGGGCATATAACCTGAACTGGTTTATAACTATTCCCGAAAGGGAAAAAGTCACCTTAAACTTCCCTTTGTGTTTCTGAATGAGATCCATAATAATCTTATTGGCAGGGAGATAACATTTCCCTGCGATTTTTCTCATTATTGACTCATTCGAGTAATCATCATAATAATAATGATCAAGGCCAAGGTCAAAGAACCTGTAGCGTTTTAGTCGGAAAGGCTGATGAATCTGAAAGTATAAGCATATTGCTTTTTTACCTGCTGCG
>Ga0307419_10000209_pt1 | contig 27464 bp, 24 predicted proteins | sample SalMarWE160230MG_2_FD_202512 | JGI IMG/M metagenome (GOLD analysis project Ga0307419, IMG submission 202512) | Salt marsh sediment microbial communities from the Plum Island Ecosystem LTER, Massachusetts, United States - WE1602-30 | ecosystem: Environmental > Aquatic > Marine > Intertidal zone... | reverse complement strand
GTTGCACTATTTAGAGCCGACGGCAATTGATTTACTATGGGTTATAGCCCCCCTTGGGAGCCTTCCGCTATGGCGGAACAGGTCGTCCCGCATTAGCGGAAGGTTGGGGGGTGGTTAAAGGGTAATAGCGTAATAATATTTATTTGTAGCAATCAGGAATTGTGATTTGCTGCCATCATATTCCCAGGTATGGAAGGTAATATTTCTCCTTTTTAATATACGTAGAAGATCACGAACTGTGTTTTTCTCACTTTTTCTGTTATAGTCATCCATGATTATGATGAATTCATCTTCATCTGAGAATTTCTCTGCCAGCCAGCAAATATCATATCTTGAATAGTGCCTTAGTGCAGTTGGCCCATCTATAATATAGAGATCAAAAGTCTCATTGATCTTCTCTTTTATATCCTTATAGCAGTTTACATTGAATCCCCTGACCTTTTTTCTTACCAGGTCAAAGTGCATTATCTCTGAATTCTGCGACAGTGAGAACCTGGAAGTAAAGTTCTCTGTCCACTCCCGGCTCTCTTCAAGTATCAGATGTTTTGAGTTATGTAGTTCATTTTCAATGAATTTTGATATAAGTTTTGATGATTCTCCCAGACCGAACTCAATTATTTTTTCAGGTTTATATAGTTGCAGGATTCTTACCAGTAAATAGAGCATTGAGTAATTAACAGCCCATCTGCCCGGATAAATTGCAACCTTATCCAGCCATCTTTTATCCCTGATGGAATCATGGTATACATTGGCCCATTTTGCCTCTCTGGCAAATCTTTCGGTATCAGTCATGGTAATTGCGGATTTTGGATTGTGGATTGCGGATTTATTAGAAGTAAAAATAATTATTAAGGGGATAGCATCGGAGGAGATTTTAGATGTTTTGTTTTTAAAACCTTAAGGATATTATGCTTTATACTTACCGTAATATCGCCTGAGAGTTCAACAGGTTCACCATCAATATGAAACCTGATTTCAGTGGTATGAATGGTGAAAGATTTATCTGTTTTTATATATCTGATATATTTTGAATTCTTCAGTGTTCCTCTTAACAGACGCCATGCGAAAACGGGCAGCATGATCTTTGGGAAGGGTTTGACCAGCACTATATCAATTATACCGTCATTGGGACTTGCATCAGGTGCTATATATGCATTGTTCCCGAACTGTCTCGTGTTTGCAATTGTCATAAAGAACAGATTTTCTGAAATATTTTCTTCTCCGGGAATTTTTATTTTCACACTGACAGGCCGGAATGTAAAAAAATTAATCAGGATAGCCCACACATACGACCAGAATCCGCGTGCTTTGAACTTGTCGAAGGAATGGGCAACGAAGCTGTCAAAGCCAACACCGGCAACATTCAGGCATACCTGGTTGTTCAGCATAATAACATCGATATTATGACTTTCTTCTTTCTTAATATCCTTCAGCAAAGAGCGGATATTTGTTTTGAAGCCCAGTTCCCTGGCAAAACCATTTCCAGATCCGAGAGGCAGGACACCGAGTATTTTTTTGCTTCCGATAAGCTCTGTCGCTACGCTTCGGACTGTACCGTCTCCTCCGGCAGCGACGAAAACATCAAATTTGTCGAATGATTGTTTTATATGTGATCCCGATTCATCTATGCTTAACGACTTAAAATAGGATAATTCATTCTTGCGTCGCTGTAATTCCTTTGTAATTATCAGCTTAACAGGAATTATTCCTGCATTCGGATTAAGAATGAACAATGATCTTTTTACCCCTGGCGATTCCATAATGGAATATATAACCCCGGTCTAATAATATAAGATCACGAAGGTTAGAAATTTATCTGATGAAATCAAATTAAAAAGATATTAACCAGCAGGACGGGACAGGTTTTTCGGTCATGAATACGGGATAGTTTACCTGACAATATTCTTATTTCATTGCAGGCTTTTTCAGGATCTGGTTTTTTGAATAATAAATCATATTCTGAAGTGCCTTATCAAGTTCTTCTGCTGTTGTAGTATTTGTATTTGAGAAACAAATATATCCCAGGTTGTTTTGCTTATCAAAAACTGCAATGGTATTTACTCCCGGATCACCTCCTGTATGCCCGATATAATTTTCATTGTTTAATTCTTTCACGCACCAAAAGATTCCCTGATCATGTGTAGTATTTTCTTTAAGCATTTTGTTATAACTCTCAGAAGTAATAATATTATCCTCACCATTATATCCTTTGATGATTGCTGCCAAATATTTGGAAAAATCGATGACATTGGTTATAAATCCGCCATCAGCTATCGTTATAAGTTTATACTCAGGAATCTCCATATAGAAAGGATAGAATTTTGATTTTTCTTTTGTATCAAAATCTTTTAGATCCCACCCCGAATGCGTCATTCCAAGAGGTTTTAAAATAAAGGTATTAACGAAATCGGGATATTTCATACCTGAGGCTTGCTCAATGATCAAAGAGGCAATGGCAGCTCCATTATTTGAATAAGAATAAACATCTCCCGGAGGATCTTTGCAAAAACTCTTTTTACTATACCATTCCCCCCCGGGGAGATATATATTTCTCAGGAACTCTGTTAAAGGCATTTCTTCATTCTTATTATACCCTTTTACAATTCGTTTAACCATAAACCGCCACAGACCTTTTTTGAGAGGGAAAACGGGAAAGTTCTTATGAAGCTGGGGTATTCGAGTATCAAACACATAGGATTTCTCATAATGTTTTGTGTCTCTGAGGCTTGAGGTATGATTAGCGAGATATCTTATTGTTATCACTGAATCCGGATAACGTGGATTAACAATATTAAAAGGCAGGTATTTATTAATATTATCATCCAGATCAAGCATATTCATTTCCTGAGCCTTCATCAGCGAAATACCAATCAGTGTTTTTGAGATTGAAGCAATTGGTTGTACAGTATTTGTTGTATAAGGTATTTGATTTTTCAGGTCAGAAAAACCAAAACCATTTGCATAAATTATACTATCCTGATTTAGTATAGCTACTGCAAATCCGATAAGTGCGCTATCACCGGCTAATGTTGATAGTTTATATGTTAACGAATCCTTTGCACTTTGAGAATGAAGCAAATAAGGGAACAATAAAAATATTAAGATTATTCTTTTCATGTGTATTCTGTTGGTCTGGGCAAACTGATCGTGAAAAAAGCTGATATTTATTTAATAGTAAAATTTAAATCATATGCAGTAAAACTTATCTCACAATTTGCATCCGGGGCGGTACTATTTTCAAACTGAGTATTGCTGTCTTTTTCAATATATAAGAAAGGCTTATTTGTAAATCGTTCTTTCGGATAATTAAGACTTCCATATGTCTTCTGACATGATAATTTGTAATTCAACAAAGGATCAGCGTTTAATGTAACTGTTCCATACTTGAAGTTACCGGTAAAGCTTGAAAATGTTTGTGGCAATTTGTTGACAATTAATTGAATATCATATACATCAGGCATTTTAATGCTGGTGGCTGCAACGCCAAGATAAATATCATCGTACTTGGATTCATTGCAGGTAAAGTCGTCTACATTATCTATTTTAAGAGTGCAATCATAAATAACATCAATATTTAAATTCCCTATTTTATCAGCAATTAGTTCAGAATATTTTGCACTATAATGTAGTGATTCGTAACTGCCCCCCTTAACATCAGAATCATAAAGATCGAAACCGGAATTTTTCATCTGTCCTCCAAGCAAAAAAGAGGAGTAACTTGCCTTTGCCTGAATACCGGAAAGACTTTGAATATCAAAATCGTCATCATACGATTGTACCTTTACCGAATTTACTGATGAAAATGCCAGGGTAGAATATTTTGATTCAATTTCAAGATCTTTCATATTCTCTGCAGTAACATCGCAATCGTAAATGTCAAATGATGTATTACCGCCATTTCCCAGTATAATTGTCGAATATTTGGCAATAACGGTAGAATTATCACCAAAGTCACCTGTTCTGATATCAGTATCGTAAAGGTCAAAATTGAAAATCCCGGCAAAATCAGCTATCTCAACATCATTATATTTACTTTTCAACTCAAATTCAATATTTTCAGGAATCCACAGAGTATATGATGCCTTGAATTTGGTTACACTGACCTTTTTCCCGTTTTTAAGTGAAATTCTGTTTACAAATCCAATAGATATAATATTTTTCCAGAATTCTGTATTGATATCAAGAAAATTGGTTTCACTCTTTACTTCAGGTTCTTTAAATGCTTGTATCAGCGATTCTCTTTCTTCAGTTTTACCACCGGTAACAATGATCTCTCCGACCAGTTTAACTTCATTATTCTTCCAGACATTTACTTTCAGATCAGAATCATATACTCTGAAAGCAAGTTTACCGTCATGGTTCAGTTTATAGGAGCTTTCAAAACGAGCTTCTTTATCATCCTGGCTAAATGAATATGCAGCAAATGAGCTGAACAGGATAAGTAATGAACACAGTTTACATATTGATTTTACGTTTTTCATGGCTTTCATTTTTTTCAATTTCGTTTAACATTCTGTTCAAGACCAATATTTTTTTCTTATACAGATCTATCAGGGAATTAATTAACCTGGGATTTGGACCGTTTTGTTTTAAATCTTCAGAATAATAATGTATCAGGTCATCTATATATTCTACTTCTCTGTTTCCCGAAACCAGCTGATCAACATTAAAACCAGTTTTTTTAATCTGTTCAGAATAATCATCTATTTGTCTGAGAAGTATAACCTCCTGTTTTGCCAGTTTAGAATCGACATTTACTAAGATCAGATTATTATGCTGATTTCTTCCAATAAAATATGCACCTATAATTACCAGTATTGTAATGGCTGCCACAGCGGCAGCTGACCGGCTGATTATCAGACGCCGGGGCTTTTTTAAAGACCCCACTGCTTGTATTATACCTTTCCACAGATATTTTTCATCAGGTTTTTCCACATCAAGAGCCTTCCGGTTTTCTTTTATATATGATTCTAATTTCATAACACACAGTAATTTAACATGATTCTCCTTTAATATGATCATACTCTCTTATAAGGATTTCTTTTAATAACTTTTTTGCCCTTATGTATTGAGATCTCGAAGTGGATTCAGAAATTCCAAGTATCAATGCAATCTCTCTGTGAAGATACCCTTCAAGCAGATAAAGATTTAAAACAACTCTTGCCTTATCTGGCAATGACTTAATACTATTATGAATAACCTCCATCGGGATATCAGGAAAATCATCATCCTCAGAATCCGTATCATCAATTTGTATCTTATCTATATCAACAAATTGTATTTTCTTATTTCGGATATGGTTTATAGAATTATTTATAACAATACGCTTTAACCATGTTCCGAATGAAGCCTCTCCTCTGAACCCTTCAATGCCTGAAAAGGCACTTATGAAAGATTCCTGAATAATATCTTCCGCATCATTCTTATTGACCACTATCCTTATACACGTGTTATACATCGCGGGCAGGTACATCCTGTAGAGCCTGAACATTGCTTTCTGATCGCCCCGGCAGGCTTTATCAATAAGTATGTTATTAATATCAATTGTTACTGTCTCCAAATCCGGATTTCTATTTAAGTGACACAGAAAAATCAAAAAGTTGGAATAATTTAGAATAAATTTATTAGTTACAATAATATTTATAAACTGATACTTTTGTTAATTTGCTTTTTTACAACGATATAGATAAATTTATACAATGTTTTCGAATTAAATTATATAATTAAAAAACTTAAATATGTCAGAATCAAAATTCTATCATTTTACAACCAAGGGATTGTTTTACGGAGTCGGGTCAGCAGAAGATGCTGTTGAATCATTAAAAGATGGCGGATTTATCTGGCTGGATTATTTTAATCCCGGGAAAGAAGAACTATATACTCTGATCGACACGATGGGAATTCATCCTCTCTCTGTGGAAGACTGTTTGGATAACAGCCAGTTGCAAAAGATTGAACATTTTCCGGGTAATTCCTTTATTATATTCAATACTTTTACATACAGGGATAAAATCTTCTCTATTGATGAGATTGACATTTTCATAGGAAAGAACTATCTTATTACAGTTAGCGGCGTTAATTCCGAAGGACGAAAGCCACTGAAAAATATTGTTCAAATTGTCGAAAACGATCCGGGACTGGCAAAAAAAGGTCCTGCTTTTCTTATGCATATAGTTCTCGACTATATTGTTGATGAAAAACTCCAGGAATTTGAGTCCCTCGAAGATGAACTGGAAGAAGCAGAAAATGAAATAATGGATAATACTGCCACATTTCAGCCAACCAATCTGATGAGATTAAAAAAATACCTTGTTACTCTGCGAAAAGGTATTTTTCATGAAAGAGAAATACTAGTCAAGATTTCGAGAAGAGACTGTCCGTTTATTCCGGAAAGTGCAATTGTTCATTTCCGCGATATTTATGATCACCTCACCAAATTTTTTGAGCTGACAGAGACCAATCGTGAAATTGTAACCAGTCTTATGGAATTGTATTCTTCCCTTCTGAACAACCAGATGACCAAAGTATCAAATGAAACAAATACCTCTGTAAGAAGGCTCACTTTAATTGCAACAGTTTTTATGCCGTTGACCCTTATTGCCAGTATAGGAGGTATGTCGGAATGGACAATGGTAACAGGGGCCTCAAACTGGAAAATAGCTTATCCCTTATTTCTGCTTGGATTAACAGTCATTGGTATAATAAACTATTATCTTATCAGGAGAGTTGAAAAGGGTGATTTATTGAAGCGATACAGGTTTACTAAAAAATAATAGATTTTCTTGTAAAAATTAACAAAAGTAGTCCTGTCCGTCGATTCCAGACTTATTCGGGATCGACCAGATTCTCGGGCCGGGACATTTCATCGTAGATTTTGAGTATCTCTTCCCTGAATTCAGGAGGTGCATCTAATTGACCCCATGCAGTAGATGTTTGCCATAATCCATCGTATGCCAGATCATGAAATGAACGGATAATGTGTGGGATATCTTTCTCCGTTAATATCTCGTCCAGAAGATTCGCTTCAACAGCATTTCTTATAACAAGGATTCTGACAGTGTTTTTCATTTCACCCGATTTTCAGTAAAGGTAAGATAATAACGTACCCACATCCGTCCTGAAAGGGATCACGGCATCACCATCTCCATTCTCAGTTTGGCAATATAATCACTGATCTTGTTCAGGGTCTCCACTGTAACATCCATTTTAGCTCCCGAAGAGCGCAGAACCTGTTTTGCCGTGTCAATCTCAAGATCCCCTTTTTCGAAATAGATCTCGAAGGTATCGAAATAATTTTTCAGGTATTTCAGCTTTTTTGTATAGTATACTACCACGGGATCATCGTAATAGTTTTTCATGAAGCTTAAAAGAGACGTAAGGGTATATTTTTGTTCCGCGATTCTCTGAACGACCTCAGCATCGGGATTTAGCGGGTTATAAACCAGTTGTGTTGCTATGAACATAGCCTCGACCCATCCCCCCATTATCATCAGTCCTGCGGTGCTTTCTCTGCCGCTTTGCCGGAGGTGATCTTCAATATCAATGTAGGCATTTTTCATCAGGATGGTGATAGTATCCGGGTCGGCCATATCGGCCTGTACTCTTTTTATAGGGTCGGTGAGCATTTGATCCGGTATGCCGAGCTTATTGCTCATGTCCCTGATAGTAACCATATAATCAATAACTTCCTGGCCAAAGCCGAACATCTTCAGATAACCGAAATCAACTCCATAGATACCTGTATTTATTGCTGCCTGTGAATTACTTAGATAAAGATTCCTGTTTGAAACAGGATTAAGAGTTGCATCATTATAGGGTACGGCAAGCCTGTTGAAAATAACACCGACCTCCATTGGAGTGAGAAGTCCGTAATATGTCTCACTTTTAGTATTAATATCTGCTGTCCCTGTTGAATCGGAACCGTAAGTGGAAAACCTCGGCACAAAAGTGTCTTTTTCAGGGGTCCTGGATTTACAGGAGAAAAGGACTAAAAGTATTATAATAAACAGTAAAGAAGGAAAGCTTTTCATAACAGGAAGTTTGAAATCAAAATTAATAATAATAATCACAACACAATCCTATTTCCAAGCTTATCCGAGATCATCTTTAATGCAATCCTCAGGTTCTGGTCTTTTTTCTGAAGAGCGAGAATTCTCTCTGTATCGCCTGTTTTTGCTGCCTCTTTAAGTTGAGTCATTATTTCCTTGAGCCTGCTTTGGATCTTGTCGCTTTTGAATTTGAGGACGGCATCAGGGACAATATCTTTTATCTTCATATCCTCAGTTTCAACATATGTCTGCTTATTTATCCATATTCTGCTAAGCATATGAGGCTCGGAAAGAAGATCAGCAGAGGATCTTGAGATTGCCGGATCCTCGTGTTTAACGAAATATTTATCTCCGGGGAATATACCCTGCTCAGTATGGAACCTGAATTCTTCAAAGATCTTTTGCCAGGTGTCGTAATCAAATAGCAGATCATCGGAAACGATCTCCCTGACAATATAATCCGACACGGTAGTAACCTCCTCCTGACCATCCTCGCTGCGTATTTCTCTTTCAAATTCGGCGCTTCCGAATTTCAGAAGAAGTCTTATTACCTCTTTTTCAGAATAATAGGTTACAACATCCTGTTCTACTGGTTTTGGTATTACCGGTGGAGGAACGGGCAGATCCTCCGGCCCGGGGTATTTATTCCTGCTTTGGAACGAGGCCTGCTGCCGCAGTTTGTTTACTTCATGGTAGAGTACCTCTTCAGTGATCTCAAGCCGTGTACTGCATTCTTTAATGTATACAGTTCTGGTTATTGTTTCTGGTATTACGGCTATGGATCTGACTATGTCACGGATAAGGTTGGCTTTACGCACCGGGTCATCACTGGCCTCTTCGAGAAGAAGTTCTGTTTTGAAGTGAATAAAATCCCTCTCCTTATCTTTAAGATATTTCAGGAATTCTTCATTACTTACTTTTTTTGAATATGAGTCAGGATCCTCCCCGTCGGGAAGAAGTACTATCCTGACATTCATTCCCTCCTCAAGTACGATATCTATTCCCCGTATCGAAGCTTTTATTCCGGCAGGATCACCGTCAAAAAGAATGGTAATGTTTTGTGTGAAGCGTTTGATAAGGCGTACCTGCTCCTGGGTGAGCGAGGTACCTGATGAGGAAACCACATTTTCGATACCTGCCTCGTGAAGCGACATTACATCGGTATAACCTTCAACAAGATAGCACCGGTCTTCCTTGCTGATTGCTTTCCGTGCCTGGAATATTCCATAAACAATACGGCTTTTGTGGTAGATCTCCGATTCGGGTGAGTTTACATATTTTGCTGTTTTTACATCCGATTTCAATATCCTCCCGCCAAAACCGAGAACCTGTCCCGACAGGGAATGTATTGGAAACATCACCCTGCCGCTGAACCTGTCAAAAACACGTTCTTCATGCTGGATGGAAAGGCCTGTCTTAATCAGAAAATCCTGCTTATAACCGTCATCCAGTGCCTGTCTTGTAAAGGCATCACGTTTTTCAAAACTGTATCCTGTTTCAAACTTCTTAAGAGTGTTTTGCCGGAAGCCCCTTTCCCTGAAATAAGAGAGACCTACCGAAATACCCTCATCGCTCTGAATAAGGTTTTCGGAAAATTGCCGTGCAGCATATGCAGTCAGGATCAACAGGCTCTCCCGCTCATTCTGCTTTTCCAGCTCTTCAGCTGAAAGCTCTTTTTCAACGACTTCAATATGATATTTGCGAGCCAGGTATTTGAGCGCTTCGGGATATGACAAATGCTCATGCTCCATGATGAAATTGACCGCGTTTCCTGCTTTTCCACATCCAAAGCATTTGAATATTTCCTTTGAAGGTGAAACTGTGAATGATGGTGTCTTCTCATTATGGAAAGGACAGAGGCCCAGGTAATTAACACCACGTTTTTTCAGCGGAACAAACTCCTGGATGACATCAACGATCTGGGCGGCGTCGAGGATCTTATCTATCGTGGGACGGTCGATCATGATGTAAAGATATTCAAAAAACACCCCCCAACCCCCCTGAAGGGGGGCTAATCTGTAATTATTGTTGTTTTGGGTTAAGGAGATTGCTTCGTCGTCCCACCAGGGCGGGATTCCTCGCAATGACGGTACATTGAAGTTAGTTCAGGTAATCATTGATACAGGAATAATAATTGAGGATACCGTCATTGCGAGGAGTGAAGCGACGAAGCAATCATACACCCTAAAATGAGAAATTTACCGAATAATCGCTACCTTTATTTTTTACCTATGAAGAAACTGGTAATCCTAACCGGTGCGGGCATGAGTTCCGAAAGTGGAATACGTACTTTCAGGGAAGCCGGTGGATTGTGGGAGGAGTACGATGTTACCGAGGTTGCCTCACCGATGGGATGGTGGAAGAACTGCGACCTTGTTCTGAGATTTTACAATGAGCGGCGTGACCAGCTGGAAAAATGTGTACCAAATGCAGGACATAAGGGTATAGCAGATCTGGAAAAATACTTCGATGTTACTGTGATAACCCAGAATGTCGATAACCTGCATGAAAGAGCCGGAAGTACAAAGGTTTTGCATCTGCACGGGGAGCTTACCAAAGCTAGGAGTACAGCCGATCCGTCATTGATCTATGAAATCGGATATAAGAAAATAAAACCAGGAGATACCTGCGAAAAAGGAAGCCAGCTGCGTCCTCATATTGTCTGGTTCGGCGAAGCTGTTCCGATGATGGATGAGGCAGTCAGAATAACCGCTGAAGCAGATATCTTTGTTGTAATAGGCTCATCATTAAATGTGTATCCTGCTGCAGGACTTATTGAATATGCACCACCGGGAGCTTCTCTGTGGCTCATAGATCCGAATGATGTGATAATTCCGGCCTACAGAAAGGCTGAGGTGATAAGGGCTAAGGCATCGGGGGGAGTGAGGATTCTGAAGGGGAAATTGATGCAAGACAAACAAGGAATTTAATTTTGAAAGGATTTGTATACATATTGACAAATACCAATAATTCAGTATTATATACAGGAGTAACAAGTTGTCTGAAGGATAGGATTAATCAACATAGAACAAAAAAGCATACTAAGAGTTTTTCAGCGAAGTATAATATTTGTAAACTGGTTTATTTTGAAGAATTTGATAATATGGGAGATGCAATAAAGCGAGAGAAACAAATTAAAGGAGGGAGCAGGAACGACAAGATAATGCTGATCAATTCGTTAAACCCCGAATGGGATGACTTAAATAAGATACTGGACAAAGGTTAAGATTGCTTCGTCGTCCCGCTGGCGCGGGACTCCTCGCAATGACAGAGGTAATTTGGTGGTTGGGGATAAGGATTGCTTCTCCGCCAACTGGCGGATCACAATGACGGTTTATTGAAGGTAGTTCAGGTAATCATTGATACAGGAATAATAATTGAAGATACCGTCATTGCGAGGAGCAAAGCGACGAAGCAATCTTAATACTAATTACTACCTTTATTTTATAAAATATTTTATATGGAAACAACTGTTAGAAAAATAATCCTTGCCGTCACCGGTGCCAGCGGTTCTATCTATGCAAAGACCCTGCTTAACAAATTGCAAAGCCTGAAAACCCCTCTGGAGGAGATCGCAGTGGTCTTTTCTGATAATGCAAAAGAGATCTGGGAGTATGAACTGGGGGAGAAATACAAACCGGCAGCGCCTGCGAAGGAATATAATAATAATTCATTTTTTGTGCCATTCGCATCGGGCTCATCAGACTATGATACTATGATAATTTGTCCGGCATCGATGGGAATGCTTGGCAGGATAGCCAATGGAACATCAGAGGACCTTATAGCCCGGGCTGCTGATGTGATACTTAAGGAGAGGCGAAAGCTGATTCTTGTTCCGCGCGAGACACCCTATAGCCTGATCCATATAAGGAATATGGAAACCCTTACTCTTGCAGGCGCGATTATTTGTCCGGCAACACCATCTTTCTACAGCAAACCCCGGACAATAGATGATCTTGTTCTGACAGTCGTTGAAAGAGTCCTTTCTCTTGCCGGATTTGATACTGATACTTACCGTTGGATGGAAAATGATTGACAGCCGGATAGTAAAATTCTTCAGGAGGCATCATGTTCTCACAGTAGCCACAACGGCAGATAATGAACCATGGTGTGCCAATTGCTTTTATGTTTATATGGAAGATGAAAATACGCTTGTATTCACAACAGATACAGATACACGTCATGGAGAGGAATTTCTAAAAAATCCCCTGGTAGCAGGCTCTGTGGTGCTTGAGACAAGAATCATTGGTAACATACGGGGCATTCAGTTCCAGGGGATTGTCTCGGAACCCGAAGGAGAAATGGCAGAAAAAGCTCAAAAAACCTATATACGGCGATTTCCAGTTGCAATGTTGATGGATACGCATTTATGGATTGTCCGCCTTACTCACATTAAGATGACCGATAACAGGCTGGGGTTTGGAAAGAAGCTGGTGTGGGATTTACCCCCCCCAACCCCTCCCGATACGCTTTCACTGCGTTCAAGCTATCGGGACAGGCTCTAAAGGGGGGCTATAAACCCTTGTAATATGTTATTTAGTAATTTGGGTTTTAAGCCCCCTTTAGGGGGCATTCCGCGCAGCGGAAGGGGGTTATCTCCCCATTTGCTGCTTCACGATCTTCGCAATATACTTCCCCAGTATATCAAACTCAATATTCACCACCGTCCCCTTTTTGATCTGGTGAAAGTTGGTAACATCGTATGTAAAAGGAATTATTGCCACCTGGAACGATTTCGGCTGAGAATTTACTACTGTCAGACTGACGCCATTTACTGAGACAGACCCTTTTTCAACGGTGATATAATCATCCTGAAGAGGCTCATATTCAAAGGTATAGTACCAGCTACCTTCTGCTTCTTTCACTTCGGTGCATATAGCAGTCTGGTCAACATGACCCTGCACCATATGCCCGTCAAGACGACCGTCGAGCTTTGCACTGCGCTCCAGGTTCACCTTGTCGGAAACCATGAGGAGCCCCAGGTTCGATTTCTCAAGTGTCTCCCTGATGGCAGTTACTGTATAGGTGTCTCCTTCTTTTTTAACAACGGTGAGACAAACACCGTTATGTGAAATGCTCTGGTCTATCTTCAGTTCTCTGGTAAAAGAACACTTCATAGTTATATGAAGATTGTCCTTTTCTTTTTCAAGCTTCACCACCGGCGCGGCCTCTTCTACAATTCCTGAAAACATAACTTAAATTATTAAATACTGTACAAAAATAATTGTTTATGATACTTAACCACACACAAAGTACACACGAAGGTACACAAAGGAATTTCCATAGATTTTCTATCGCATATAATACATCATCTATCTCCCTCTCGCCCTCGCCCCCTCTCGCCCTTCCGCCCTCTTCCTTATCCTCGACTTATCCACCGGAAATCCATCTTTCTTCCATGCAATTATTCCCCCATCCAGGTTATAAAGTTTCCGGAAACCCTTATCATAGAAAAAGAGCAAAGCCCTGACACTTCTTCCTCCATTATAACAATAACAGAATAACGAACAGTTCTTATCAAGTGTATCAGCAACAGTTTCAAAACCTTTGGATGGTGGCATAAAAACAGATCCATGAATTCTCGATCTCCTGAATTCAAAAAACTCCCTTGCATCAAGCAGTAAGGCAGAATCTTCCCTTAGGTACTGAAGATGAAAGTCATACGGCTCAAGTGAATAGTATTTTAAAGTATCAGAAAGCTGTGCTGTAAGCGGGAAGTAATTTAAAAAGCAAAATATGGCAAATAAGAATTTCTTCATATTCCTGTAAATTCAATCATAAAAATAATATTATTAGTTGACAACAGTAAAGGCTTTAAAGATTGCTTCGTCGCTTCGCGGGATAGCAATGGCGGAGATAATTGAGTGGTTGGGAATTAAGATTGCTTCGTCGTCCCGCTTACGCGGTACTCCTCGCAATGACGGGTTATTGAAGGTAGTTCAGGTAATCATTGATACAGGAATATTAATTGAAGATACCGTCATTGCGAGGAGTGAAGCGACAAAGCAATCTTAATCATTTAAACAAAAATAATTACAGAATTAACCCCCCTTTAGGGGGGCAGGGGGGTATTTTTTTTATCTTTGTCCGTTTTCAACAACAATAACAAGCTGATCCCATGGTAAAACGGTTTCCTGAATATAAAAATCTTGATCTGCCGAAGGTAAACAAGGATATTCTAAAGGTTTGGGATGAAAATGACACTTTCCGGAAAAGTGTTCGCGAGCTGAACGGAAAAGGAGAATTTGTTTTTTATGAAGGGCCCCCTTCAGCAAATGGCATCCCGGGGATCCATCATGTTATGGCCCGTACTATTAAGGATGCGGTATGCCGTTACAGGACACAGTGCGGTTATGAAGTAAAACGCAAAGCAGGGTGGGATACACATGGTTTGCCGATAGAGCTTGGAGTGGAAAAAGCCCTGGGCATAACCAAGGAGGATATCGGTACAGAAAAGATATCAATAGTGGAATTTAATAATGCCTGCCGGAAGGATGTTCTGAGATACACCGACCAGTGGGAGGATCTGACGCGTAAGATGGGTTACTGGGTAAATATGGACCATCCCTATGTAACCTATGATAACCGTTATATTGAGACTCTTTGGTGGCTCCTGAAACAGCTTCATACAAAAGGTTTTCTTTACCAGGGATATACCATCCAGCCATTTTCACCGGCAGCTGGAACCGGACTCAGCTCTCATGAACTAAACCTGCCCGGATGCTACAAGGATATAAAGGATACAACCTGCATTGCACTCTTCAGGGTCATACGGGATGAAAAATCAGAATTCCTCTTTAGTTATATTGATACACCCTCTGTCCATATTATGGCATGGACAACAACACCCTGGACGCTTCCTTCAAACACTGCCCTGGCTGTTGGTGAAGAGATTAAATACATAAGGGTTAAGAGCTATAATCCTTATTCGGGGGAGCCCATCACTGTTGTCATCGCTAAAGACCTTCTCCATCAAATATTTCCCGAAGCTAATGTGGGTCTTCATTTTTCGGAATACAAGCCGGGTGATAAGAAGATACCCTATAAGGTACTTGATGAATTTTTGGGGAATAAACTGGAAGGCATTAATTATGAGCAACTTATCGACTGGGCAAAACCTGATGATGGAGCCTTCAAAGTTCTTACCGGAGATTTTGTTACCACCGAGGACGGGACCGGCATTGTCCATATTGCACCTACTTTTGGAGCCGATGACTATAAGATTGCAAAAGAGTATGGTATTCCGCCGATGATGCTGAAAAGAAAAGACGGCTCGATGGGACCAATGGTTGATAAAAGAGGTTATATGGTGCCTGTTTCCGATCTGGATGAAAATTTTGTCCGGGAACGTGTTAATACTGACACATATAAAGATTTTGAAGGACGGCCGGTAAAAAATGAATATGACGATAAAATCGCCCCGAAAAATGATACTCTTGATGTTGACATTGCCGTAATGCTTAAACAGAGCGGGAAGATATTCAGGATCGAAAAACAGGTTCACAGCTATCCTCACTGCTGGCGTACCGACAAACCGGTTCTTTATTATCCGCTTGATGCATGGTTTATCCGCACCACAGCCCTGCGCGACAGGATGATCGAACTTAATAATACCATTAACTGGAAACCTTCTTCAACAGGAACAGGAAGATTCGGCAAGTGGCTTGAGAATCTCGTTGACTGGAACCTCTCCAGATCACGGTTCTGGGGTACTCCCCTGCCAATATGGTTGACCGAAGACAGGAAAGAAGAAAAGTGCATGGGATCGGCAGAGAATCTGAAAGAGGAAATTGACAAATCCATACAAGCAGGATTCATGAAGAAGAATCCGCTGGCAGATTTCATTCCGGGGGATAACTCACAGGAAAACTATGAGAAGTTTGATCTGCACCGTCCCTTTGTTGATGAGATAATCCTTGTGAGCCCTTCAGGAAAGAAAATGTTCCGCGAACCGGATCTTATTGATGTATGGTTCGACTCGGGCGCTATGCCGTACGCCCAGGCACACTATCCTTTTGAGAACAAAAAGAATTTCCGCGACATGTTCCCGGCCGATTTTATTGCCGAAGGTGTGGACCAGACAAGAGGATGGTTCTTTACACTCCATGCAATAGCGGTAATGACATCCGATTCCGTGGCATTTAGAAATATCATATCAAACGGACTGGTACTCGACAAGAATGGTAACAAAATGTCGAAACGCCTTAAAAATGCTGTTGATCCTTTCTCAACAATTGAAGAATATGGTTCGGATCCCCTCCGCTGGTACCTTCTCACTAATGCACAGCCGTGGGATAATCTGAAATTCGACTTCGCGGGGGTTGATGAGGCTAAACGCAAATTCTTCGGTACACTCTACAACACTTATTCCTTCTTTGCCCTCTATGCAAATGTCGATAATTTTAAATATGTCGAAAAAGATATTCCGGTAAATGAACGACCGGAAATTGACCGATGGATCATCTCTCTTCTAAATTCACTGATAAAAGAGGCGGGGAGATGTTATGAGGATTATGACCTCACCCGTGCAGGGCGGGCAATACAGGATTTTGTTACGGAGAATCTCAGTAACTGGTACGTGAGGCTTAACAGGAAACGTTACTGGGGAGGCGATTATGACCAGGACAAAATAGCTGCTTACCAGACCCTGTATGCATGCCTTGAGACGGTCAGCAGACTCGCGGCTCCTATTGCTCCTTTCTATATGGAGATGCTCTTCCGCGACCTTAATCTCATAACCGGAAAGCATAAGGAAGAATCAGTTCACCTGGTGCTTTTCCCCGAATATGATAACAGCCTGTTAGATAAGGATCTGGAAGAGAGGATGGACATTGCACAGACTATATCTTCAATGATCCTTGGATTAAGAAGAAAGGTAAGCATAAAAGTGCGTCAGCCGCTTGCAAAAATAATGATCCCCCTTCCTGATAAAACCTTCAAAAAGAAATTTGAAGCCGTTAAGGACCTTGTACTTACAGAGGTGAATGTCAAAGAAGCAGAATATATTGATGATACTTCATCCATTCTTGTTAAAAAGATCAAGCCGAACTTCAAAACACTCGGTCCCCGGTATGGAAAACTGATGAAGGAGATAAGCAATGCCATATCAGGTTTGTCGCAGCAGGAAATAGCGTCCTTTGAGGTTAACGGATCACATAAAATAAGTATTAAAGGGCAGCAGATCATACTTACCGATGAAGATGTTGATATCATCTCTGAGGATATCCCCGGGTGGCAGGTCGCCAATGAGGGAAGACTCACTGTAGCCCTCGACATTACTGTCACGGATGAACTTCGTTACGAAGGCATTGCCAGGGAGTTTGTTAACCGTATCCAGAATATCCGCAAGGAGAATGGCTATGATGTCACCGACAAGATAACCGTACAGATCGAGGATCATGAGTTTATCAGGGAAGCTGTGAAAAGACATGCTGCGTATATAGGCCCACAGACGCTGGCAACGGCGGTTACCCTGTCTGGCAAACTTGCCGGCAGCGATGTCAGGGAGGTTGAGATTGATGAGGTTGTCATTAAAGTGAGTATCAGCAAAATATAAATGAATGAAACGTATATTAGTAACCGGCGGCGCCGGATTCATCGGTTCGCATCTCTGCGAAAAGCTTCTGAACATGGGACACGAGGTGATATGTCTTGATAACTTCTTTACAGGTTCAAAACAGAACATCATACATCTTCTTGATAATCACCATTTTGAGTTAATACGTCACGATATTACAATGCCTGTATATCTTGAGGTTGATGAGATATATAACCTTGCCTGTCCTGCTTCACCGGTACACTATCAGTATAACGGTATCAAGACAATAAAAACCTCGGTAATGGGAGCGATAAACACTCTCGGACTGGCAAAGAGAACAAAATCAAAAATATTACAGGCATCAACGAGTGAGATTTACGGAGATCCCACTGTGCACCCACAGCCGGAACAATATTGGGGAAATGTAAATACCCTGGGGCCCCGGGCATGTTATGACGAGGGAAAACGCTGTGCCGAAACCCTTTTCATGAACTACCATAATCAGAATAAGGTAAGAATAAAAATTGCCCGGATCTTTAACACTTACGGCCCGCGGATGAGTTCTGATGACGGCAGGGTCATCTCAAACTTTATTGTACAGGCATTAAAAGGTAACGATATAACCATCTTCGGTGACGGTACTCATACTCGCAGCTTTCAATATGTGGATGATCTTATTGAAGGAATCGTAAAGCTCATGGTTACTCCCGACATTTTTACCGGACCCGTGAATCTTGGCAACCCAATTGAGATGTCAGTTAATGATCTTGCACAGACGATCATCAGGATCACCGGTTCAAAGTCGAAGATTATCTATTTGCCTCTGCCTGAGGATGATCCGAAACAGAGAATGCCGGATATAAATCTGGCAAAAAAAGAATTGAACTGGGAACCGGAGGTAGGACTGGAGGAAGGATTGGAGAGGACGATAGAATATTTCAAGAGTCTATAACCCCCTAACCCCCCTAAAGGGGGGCTATAAACCCATATAATATGTTATTTCACTTCTGCTTCATCTTCGCATCAATACACAATGTGGCATGGGGAACTGCCCGTAGTCTCTCTTTAGAGATAAGTGTGCCTGTTTCGCGGCAAATTCCGTAGGTCTTGTTCTCTATCCTCACAAGAGCAGCCTGCAGGTGCTGTATGAACTTCAGCTGGCGTTGTGCCAGTCTGCCGGCTTCTTCTTTTGATAAAGTAGTCGCACCCTCCTCAAGAACTTTAAAGGTAGGAGAAGTATCCATGGTATCATTACTCTCTTCGTGAGTTATGCTGGATTTCAGTATCTCATAATCTTTCCTGGCCTTATCCAGCTTCCCCAGGATGATCTGCCTGAATTCCTCAAGCTCGTCATCCGAATATCGTGTCTTTTCCGCCATAACCTAACGGTATTTGTGATGCCGCAAAGGTAGGATTTTTTAATTAATATTAAAATATAGGGGAAATTCCCCTGAATCCCTTTTTTAATATACTTCATTAATTAAAATTTGTTTAATATGTTGCATGTAAATATGTTATATTGTTATAGTTCATTTCTTTTGCTCCTCCAAAAGAAATGAACCAAAGAAAAGGAGGCCGGAAATGGTGCGAAATTAATGGCTTTGGGCCATAGTTCGGGTTGGCTTGTGTGAAACAAAGCCATTAATTTGTCGTTTCCGGCGCCTTTTCTTTGTTACTTTCTTTTAGCGTTAAAAGAAAGTAAATAAAAGGATTTGAATGATTTAAAAATGGATAAAAATAAACAAATAAAGTATCTTTGAAATTGTTTTTGATATTGATAAATGGCAGTAACAGTCCATCCGGAGGAAATAAATAAAACCACTATTTTAAAAAAGCAGGTAGTACCAAAGTGGTACGCCATCTACACCCATCCCCGTGCTGAAAAACAAGTCCATGCAAGACTTATCGAGATTGATGTCGAAACATACCTTCCGCTTCAGAAGACCTACCGCCAGTGGAGTGACAGGAAGAAGCTGATAGAGAAACCGTTGCTTTCTTCATATGTCTTTGTAAAGGTAATACCTGTTGAGTTTCCAAAAGTGTATAAGGCCGACGGTGTTGTTAAATTTGTCTCCTTTGAAGGGCATCCTGTTGCCATACCCCAGAAACAGATAGATAATCTGCGGCTTCTTATTGACAGTAATGCAGAAGTCGAAGTCACCTCTGAGAAATTCGAAAAAGGCGATAATGTGGAAGTTATGACAGGATCATTGAAAGGATTGACAGGCGAACTTATCAAAACAGGCCGCAAGAAGAGAGTTATCATCCGGATAGATAAGCTTGAACAGAATATTGTCGTTACTATACCTGTAAGTTTTTTGCGGAAAATATAATTTAGTCTTAACGTTCCATTGGCGTGGACTGTCTTTAAGTCTTTACGTCTCGCTTACGCGGTACTCCTCGCGCCGCTCACCGCGTAACGCCATACCGTCACACCTCTCTTATATACCCAGCCCCTTCACCCTTATCCTGATCTTAAACGAATTAGGTATCTCTTTTTCACTGATAAGTATCAGGTATCCTCCTCCTCCTGCACCTGACAGCTTCCAGGCCAGGGCTCTTTTTCTGTACACATCTATGATTTTAGCAATTTTAGGATTCACCATTTTCGGGAACATTCTCACCTGGGAATGAAATGAATCAAGAAATCCTTGAGAAAATTTGTTAATGTCCTTTGAAATAAGTCCTTCCCAGGCCAGATCTGCTGCAGATGTAAGGAGTTTTACATTCTTTGTATTGATATTTGTATTGGAAAGTACATCAAAATTAACAGGACGTGGCCAAAGGGTTACCATAAACAGTCTGTCCTCAAGCCATTTTATAATATCAGGATCTGAGATAGTTTCAAATCTTGACGGCCAATATTTACCTTTTTCATAGTAGAATTTGTTTATGCCGGGCATAGTTATCCCTATTGAATCCTGTGATCCGCTGACTTCTTTGGTTCCCGGGTCGTTATCATACCTGAATAGTGTTTTGGCAAGTTTTTCCGGCTTTTCCGGGGGGAGATGATCATTCCAGAGTTCAATGGCTTTTTTTCGGGTTGACGTTGCCATTCCCGACCGTTCATTGAATTCAATCGTGGGCTCTATTGATGCTGTAATAGCCGATCCCGGGTAATATTTTGAAACGTAAGGCTGATCTATCCATGTACCTGCCAGGTCGATCCTGTAGGGCATTGGCTTGACAGTCCTGAGGGCAGTAGAGGAGCGTGAAGGAAGATTCGTATGAGGTATTCTCTTTAGAACCTTATATTCAATTCCCATTTCCCTGCATAGCTTCTCTTTGTCAGGGGTATGTCCGTCTTCATTAACAATAAGGATATCAGGCTTCACTTCTTTTATTGTCACCAGAAAATCAAGAAGTCCGCTCCCTTTATTGATTATAACTTTCTTAACGCACGCCAGTGCGCTGAGCATATAAGCACGTTCATCTTCAGAGTTTATGGGTTCCCGACCCTTCAGTTCCTTTAATGTTTTATCAGAACCCAGTCCGATATACAGGTCTCCGTATCCGGCAGCCTCCTGTAGGAATGCAACATGACCTGAATGAAGCATATCGAAACAACCGGAAACAAAGACTTTCTTTTTTTTTATGCTGCGCATAGCGATATTTTTAATTGAAATTTTCTTAAGGACAAATTTAAAAGTTTTTTTAATCCCCTCCTGGCTTTGCTCACCGAATCCGCCAGTTGGCGGAGAAGGTGAGGAGGGGTCGGGGTGGGTTATTAATTATATTATTTTTTATTTGTTCATTTGACTTCGTTGAACTCGTAACGCTAAAGCGGCACTCGGTTGTAATCCATGTTATTTAATGTTATTTGTTCTTTCTTTTTGCTTATATCACACGTACTCACCCCTTCCCTTCGCTCCGCTCAGGGTATCCCCCTCTCTGCTTGCGCAAAGAGGGGGAACAAATCGCTGATTTATTGGAGTTTAAACAATAATATTTTTCTCTTCCGCTACCTCGGATTTGCCTGCGGCGAGCTCCCTTCGGTCGGTTGGCTTTGTCGAACTCGTAACGCTAAAGCGGCACTCGGTTCTTTTAGCGTTAAAAGAAAGTAAAAGAGAATCTTTGGGTGAACAAAAGAACCGGAGCGAAGCGGAGTTCGCCAAAGGCAAATGAACAATCTAAAAGACAAGCAAAAAATGAACAAGAAATTCAATAAATTTAGACTTTATTAGAAACTAATCCAATATATAAAAATATGAAAGAATATTCAAAAGAACCAAATCATTCAACCTACAAACGTTACTGTAAAGTACTGAAACTACGGGACAATAAGAACCTGATAAAGAAATACATCAATATCCATAAACCCGAAAACATCTGGCCCGAGATCCCGAAGGGAATTAAAGAAGTCGGTATCGTTGATATGGAGATCTATTTACATGGAAACATGGCATTCATGATAATGGATACTGTTCCGGACTTTGAACATGACAAAGCCATGAAAAAGCTGGCAGATCTGCCGCGGCAAAAAGAGTGGGAGGAATATGTTTCTCAATTCCAGCAGGCAGGGGATAAGGCGGATACTCCGGAGAAATGGCAACAAATAGAAAGGATATTTAAACTATAAATAATAGTCCTGACGTCCCGCTGTCTGTCTCTGTGCTCCGTCTTTCATTGACTCCCAACACCCCTTCTGCACCTTATAACCCCTCACCCCCCCGCTAATGCGGGACTAATACACTATTAATACTTGTTTAATTGGTTGAGATTGCTTCGTCGCTTCACTCCTCGCAATGACGGTATCCTCAATTAATATTCCTGTATCAATGATTACCTGAACTACCTTCAATAAACCGTCATTGCGAGGATTCCGCGCAGCGGAAGACGAAGCAATCTCAATAGATGGCACAGCATTAAAATAAAAGCACCGTACCGTCGCACCGTTTCACCGCCGTACCTTCCCTCACCTACTTCTCGCATGCCGGAAAAATATATTCCACCACGATTTAAAGAAATACCTGAAGTCTGTCAGAAACGGATGTCTGTTATATGAATCAAGATATTTAAGTTCCGAAAGCTGGATTTGATCAAGATCCTCAGGCATATCGGCATAGAAAGGGGGGATAAGTCCGGGTTTATATTTAATTCTTCTTTCCCTGACCTCCTGGTCATACAATTCAAAATATTGTTTGCTGAGCGGACGTACACCGACCAGCTTCATATTGCCTTTAAAGAAATTAATAAATGTAGGGAACTCATCGAGCCATATCTTCCTGCAGACAGCCCCCCATGAAGTTACCCTGAAATCATTCTTAAACTTACCGCCATTCTCAAGGTCGTGTAAATGATAAACATAATCCTGGATATATTCGGAATAGGGGTGCATGGTCCTGAGCTTATATACTTTTATCATTTCACCGTTTTTCCCTACCCTCATGAGGGCAATAAGGGGCCCGTATATATTTTCATTTTTTGGCAAAGGCTCTCTGGTCTTTTTTGCTTCAATGCAAAGGTAATTCCCGAGGAATGACTCCTGCCGTATCCTGAATCCTCCCCTGCAGAGACGACCCAGTGCCTCGGCACGGGTTATTACTAAATTATTGCCGTGGGTTAAAAATAAATATAAAGAACGGGTGAATTTCAGCTTGGGAAGTACACGCTTCACCAGGAAATCGCCTGTATAGTATATATAATTCAGCACAGGCGGAAATTTCTTCAGGATCCTGCTTTTGCGCTGATCCTTGGTCTCGACACAGCAGAAAAAATATCCCTTATCCTCCAGCTTCCTGTTAACGGCATCAATAAAATCATCAAGCCTCTTTATGTCGTTGATCTTATGGAGGTTTATGATATACTCATATTTATTCTCACGGAGACTGGTTATATTAAAAATTGTTGTAGTTGAAAGGACCGCGGTACGTCTGGTTAATTTCGGCCCGGTCATTTTAATTATTGCCTCTGCCATTTCGGGGCCCGCCTCATCTTCAATGGCACCGGCGATTCCGGAAGGAATCTCCGGCACTTTGTCAATATGCTTGCCGTTACCGTTTATCTCACTTACAAGATCATATTCGCTCGGCTTCCTGTATGACTTGTATTTCTCATAATCCTCAAGGTCCTGTATGGTAGCTTTCTTATATGCTATATAGACTGATCCTATAATAAGTTCAAGAATTGTCGCGACAATAACAGTTCCCAAAACTATCATCCTTGAGTAATTATAATCCCTGAAAGTATACATTAACAGGGCAGTGATTGACAGGGAGATAATATTGCTGCCTATCACCTTGTTAAACAAGGATGTAAAATTGACGATCTTGCCCCGGTGCATCTTCCCGTTTATCAGTGAAACGACAATCCAGATAACTGCAAGACTTAAAAAGAATATACTGTGTGACGGGAGATATGATTTCAGGCTGGCCGGTTTTGTCCATACCATAGCCAGGAACGATATTGCCAGGATGATAATATCGGCAAACAGTGTTATAATCCTGAATTTACGCTGCTCCATCTCGGTTTGCGATCAGCTTTGGGAATGTGAAGTAAGTAAAAATCTGTTATTCTTGTTCTGTAATGACTGAATAATTGTGGGGATGGTTGCACTTTCTTTACCCCCCAATCCCACTGACACTTCGATCAGCGCAGGTCTAAAGGCCTGCCTGCCTGACGGCAGTACAGGCAGGGGGGCTAATCCTCTGGTAATACTTGTTTCAAATGATGAAGATTGCTTCGTCGTCCCGCTTACGCGGTACTCCTCGCAATGACGGATTATTGAAGGTAGTTTAGGTAATCATTGATACAGGAATAATAATTGAGGATACCGTCATTGCGAGGAGCGAAGCGACAAAACAATCTTAATCCCCAACACAGAATTTAATAAAAAGATCATCCTGTTTTTGAGGCTGTCTATATGATTTAATCTATATCCTGAATTTAGCTACTATTAAGGATCGATGCCAAGCAATAGTAGGGGGTCAGAACCCAATAGTAATCCCGGCATTCAAAGTATTCTTCACTCCCTGAAAATACTCCGGGCTCCACCTTGTGTCTCCATCGGTTTCACTGTAAACATAAGATCCCCAAACATACAGATCATTGATAACCTGATATGAAGCCCTTATTCCGACTGTCCTATTCTGCCAGTTTATCGTATCCAGTGGCGGGTTTCCCAGACGCGAGCCCCCGAGCTCATTATAATCCGGTCCCCGTACGGCATCAGTAAAGTAGAGTTTGATATCCAGTGTCCTGACAGGTCTGTAATCCAGCGCCACGTACCACTCTCTTGAGTTGTCTTTAAGATAATGCCCAAGGTTATAATTGTTTGATTCAAAGGTTATTGTGGGGACATAATGCTGATAAGTCAGCGGGTAAGAATATGTGAATTCTGTTGTAAGTGACAGGTTTTGAACAGGGAAATTGCTTAACCTGAATCCTGTTTTCCAGCTCACAAAATTCCATTCATCTTTTTTAAAGATCCTTTTTACTGACAGTTCATCAACAAACAATGTTGCATAAAGATGCAGATGTTTGATCTGCCGTGAGCTTATATCGAAGAACATCTGGGAATTCATATTGTCAATCCCGGACGATACAGAATGATCGACAGATTTATAGAACAATAGCGGAATAAGGAACGCCGGATTGAGTGTTGTATTATCGTATATTATGCTGTTTCCGGCAGATATGTTCAGGTATTCAAAGGGAGTAAATGTGAACAGATTGGCGGCGATGAATTTCCTGTGATAGACCTCACGGTAATCGATTCCGTAGCTGTTTGTGACCCAGAATGATCTTGCACTGTCAACAACCATAGAATTGAGCCAGCCATGTAAATAATTAAAGCTAAACCACTTAACAGGATAAAGTTGCAGCCTGAGGTGTACAAACGATGGGTTATTTCCTCCGAAGATATTTGCCCCGTTATAGTTATTTCCCAATACGAAATTATCCTTTACGAGACCTGCATTACCCCATTTCCATGAATAAGTAACGCCACCCTGCATCTCGCTCCAGTCTGTTGATCCTTTTATATGGCCACCCTCTCTCTGCGTAAGGAATTCCGGCAGGCCGAGGAGAGGTTTCTCATGGTTATCGCGAAGTGAAGCATAAAACCCCCATTTCCCAACATAAGCCCGTGCTTCAACCCCGTTCCGCCAGTAAGTTGCTTCTCCCGAGGAATTGGTAAATACCTCACTTCCAAGAATCGGATTCACAGTCAATGAAAAAAGCGAATCCCTATAGTAAAACAGATCTATCCGTTTTTTTATCTCTCGCCCTCCTTTGTCCTCCGAAGCTTTAGCAAAGGAGGATCCCATTCTTTTTCCGCTTAGCCACTGCGCCTTTACATCTTTGCGCCTTTCATCTTCAAGCTCTTTGCCAAAGTCAAGCAGGTAAAACTCAAGCTCCTTCTGTTGCCTCAAGCTCAGCTGATCTCTTTTTTCTTCAGCTTCTTTCAGACAATTGGCTATAAATGATCTTGAATAGGGTTTTATAGCAGAATTTATTGTTATTACCTGGCTGTTGGCCAGTTCATCAAGGAACTCATAAACACCAATATTTTTAATAGGATGGGGGACATCCTGGGAGAATGAATTAATGGAAATTAATCCAAGGATCAATATAGCAAGCTGCTTATAGAAGCAGGAGTTTTTCATCGGGTAATGATTTGAAAATCAAAGATAGGATTTTTAGTTCTTTCTTTTGCATTGCCCCCAACTCGCAATGACGGGTTATTGAAGGTAGTTTAGGTAATCATTGATACAGGAATAATAATTAAGGATACCGTCATTGCGAGGATCCGCCAAATGGCGGAGACGAAGCAATCTTAATAGCCAGTACAGCATCAAATTCAAGACCGACACCATCAACCCGTAAAACCCTCAAACCATCGAACCGTCATGCCTCGCACCGCACGCCAATTACTTATTCAACATTTTCTTGATATTGGAATATTGCCCTCAGGCAGCGTTCTGCCGTCTTCCCATCCCACAACTCCGGTCTCACCGGAGTACGCGGCTTTTCCAAAGCTGAATGATATTCCTTACGGATCCTTTCTATGTTATTCCCTACAAGCACACTTGCGCCGCCATGTTCACGCAGAGTAACGGGACGTTCTGTATTCCATCTCAAAGTAAGACAGGGTGTCCCCAGGATGGTACACTCTTCCTGAAGGCCGCCGCTGTCTGTAAGCATAATACGTGCATCCATGTTCAACCTGAGCATCTCGGGATAACTCAAGGGCTCCAGAAGTATTAAATTTTGAATTTTGAATATTGAATCAAAAAGACCGAAAGTCTTAAGCATTTTGCGTGTCCTGGGATGCAATGTCCAGATCACCGTTCTTTCGGCACAAAGCTCATCAGTAATGAACCGCACTATCGGTTCCAGTATCTCCTTCCTGTCAACATTGGAAGGCCGGTGCAAAGTCATAACCGCAAAGTCGTTGATTCCAGATTCCAGATTCCAGGTTTCAGGTTTACCACTCTTGAACTCCCCCGTTGAAGAGCCTGTCCCGCAACAGCGGGAGGACTGGGGGGATGTTTTTCCTGCCGCCTTGGATTGTATAATAAGATTCTTCTCTATAATATCATTTATCTCCAGGCGCTCTGCCTTTTTTCGATTTGCCTCCAGCGTATCAATCATAATATTACCCACAAACTTTATCTTCTCCTCCGGCACTCCCTCTTTTCTTAGATTATCTGAAGAGATAAGATCTGGAGTAAGTAATAGATCTGATATCCTGTCGGCAACGAGCCTGTTTATCTCTTCAGGCATTGACATGTCACCCGAACGAAGGCCGGCTTCAATGTGACAGCATTTAATATGTTCCTTTTTTGCAGTAACAGAACATGCGAGTATAGCATTTACATCTCCTACCACAACTACCCAATCGGGTCTTTCAGCTTTCAGGATCTTCTCAAACTCTA
>Ga0307419_10000208_pt1 | contig 27483 bp, 26 predicted proteins | sample SalMarWE160230MG_2_FD_202512 | JGI IMG/M metagenome (GOLD analysis project Ga0307419, IMG submission 202512) | Salt marsh sediment microbial communities from the Plum Island Ecosystem LTER, Massachusetts, United States - WE1602-30 | ecosystem: Environmental > Aquatic > Marine > Intertidal zone... | reverse complement strand
GGGTATTTTGTCCTATATGGTATAATACTTACCTATCTCCAGAAAAGTTTAAAGAGTTCCATTTCCCTTATATCAAACAGATTGTAAACGAACTAATTGAAGCTGGTTTTACACCACTAATGAGCTTCCAAGGTAGAAGTGATCATCTATTGGAACAGTTAAAAGAACTTCCAGAAGGTAAGGTAATCATGTGGTTTGATAAAACTGACCTTGTTAAAGCAAGAGAAATAATGGGCGATAAGTATTGTCTTGCGGGAGGTATTCCGTCTTCTCTATTAATTAGCGGCACACCTGATAAAGTAAGAGAGCACACGAAAAAACTTATTGATAATTTGAAATCAGGAGGAGGCTTAATTGTTTCTACTGAATTCAATGGGATGGGAGACGCAAAAGTTGAAAATGTAAGAGCTTTAACAGAAACAGTAATGAATTACGGAAAATATTAATACAGGAAAAGAATTATATTCTCTATTTTTTTTTTTTATTTAAAGCAAGCTAAACCAAATCTATAAGAGTACTTATTAGAGGGATATTCAATATTGAATCTATCTCTTAGATCTCGTACTGTACTTATTACTTCAATTCCTGCAGCTTCCATAGAGAATCTTTTCTCTTGAGGAAAACGACATGGTTCTCCAGAATCAAAGGTACAAGCTCCTGCATCCTGGATTTTACAGTACTTGCATGTTCCGTCATACAACAGAAGTCTTTTTTTATATTTCTTATCATATTGTGCTAAAAATTTTTCAAATTCATTTTCCAAATCATTGGATTCGAAGCTTTTAGTTAATAAAAATGTATTTTTGATGAAAAATTCAGATCTGCTTGTTCTTTCCTTCTCTTTTTTAATATAACTTTCTAGATCAAACATGGAGTAAATTAAGTAGAATTCCGTATATGTTGATAAGGCTTTTTCAAGATAAGGCGAATTAGGAGGACAACTCCATGAATGCCCATAGAAAGGGCACTCAAAACTAGGTGATATACACATCTCTTGAACTTTGGGATCAAAATGAATGTCTTCGTATTGAATTTGAGCAAATGGCATCTTCAGATCGAAAAAGTTTGAAGGAATTTTAAATTTAATTGTTCAGAAATATTAGATTAACTTTCTTATTATTATTATATAGAATTACTTTATACAAAACATCTAATGGATTCATTTGATCGTGTTCATGCTGCATTGAGGGGGCGATCAGTAGATAGACCCCCAGTCCTTCCTCAAATCGGGGATCATGCGGGTATTATAAATAAATTGACTTATAATTTAATGTACCAAAATGCAAAAAAAGCAGCAGATGCTCATCTTAAAGCATTAGATTTATATGGATACGACATAACAACAATACAAGTAGAACCAAGCTGGCCAGTTGCTGAAGCTTGTGGAGCAGAGGTTAAATATCCACCTGATAAGAATCCGTGGATTACTAAGCCCCTAATATATTCAGAAAACGATTTAAAAAATCTGGAGGTACCAGATTTTATGGCAACAGAGAGTTCAAGAGTCATGATAGAAGGTACAAGTATTCTTGCTAATGAAACTAAGGTTCCGGTTGCAGCTTACATGACCGGACCAATAACATTTAGTTTACAGTTAATGCCATATACAATTTTAATAAAAAATATAATAAAAAATCCTGAATTCACTCATAAATTAGTTCAAAAATCTATTTTAATTATCAAGGAGTATATCAAAACACTAAAAGATGTCGGTGCAACAATATTGGTGTTATGTGAACATGATATTCAGATGCTAAAGCCACAACTGGTTAAGGAATTTAGTTTGAAATATCTACAAGATATTTTTAAGATTTTTGATTATAATATCCTTCACATGTGCGGAAAAGTGACCCCACACCTGAATTTTTTAGCTGAAGATCTTAAAGGTATTAATAAATTAAACACACTGAATATTGGGCCAAATGTTGATATTTCCAAAACTCAGGATTTACTCGACCATAAAATTGGAGTGGCAGGAAACATTGATCACGTTAAATTACTCCCACGTGGTACTCCAAAAGAGATTGAAGATGCCGTTCATCATGCTATAAGAGAGAGTCATAATGATCCTCACTATATGGTTGCCCCAGGTTGTGAGATTACAGCAGATACTCCAATTGAAAATGTAAGAGCCGTTGTTAAGTCCACTAAAATTTATAATGAGCAATAAGTATATTTTTATATTCAAGAAGAATGAATTAAATTCAAAAACTCATTTATATGAATTTAATATCCAAATAAATTATAGATGTTTTTTCGTGAAACAACTCTTTCACGAAATTTTATTTTTGGTATGAGTTGATAAATGGAGAAAAATCTAATTTATCTGCATTTAAAGAGGAATATCTTAGATTTTCATTCAATTCCTCCACATTTTTGACGCCCATTAAAACAACTGAAATTCCTGAAAGTGATGAAACATAATTTAAGCATATGGATGAATTAATATCTGATCGATTTTTTGCTTTTACGCTTAATCCTCCTGTTTGATATTTAGCTATTTTCACCGTACGATTATTCATTAAGAGATTTCCAGCTGCAAATGGCTTAATTGCTACTAAACCAATATCATTGCTTTTGCATAAGTTTAGAAATTCATCTCTCCTAGGGAGAACATAATTTGCTAAATTAAACGGAAACATGATCACATCAATTTTACCCGTATTAATTGCTTGTATCGCCACTGCGATATCATGAGTACTTATACTTAGGAACCGAGCTTTCCCTTCGCTTTGGAATGAAATCGCTAAATCTAAGAGACCCTTAGGTTTGAAAATATTTTCATATTCATTTGCTTTTACGGATTGAATATTAATAATGTCTACATGATCTGTTTGGAGGTTTTTCAATAATTTTAAAAATGCTTCTTCTGCTCCTTTGATTGACCTCATTCGTTTTGGTCTTTCTTCAAGTTCAGAGGTCCCTAAATGTCCAGTAATAATTACTTGATCTCTATATGCTTTGAGAGGTGAAGCAAGTTTTTTTAAATAATGTTCGACTGAAAATAACACGTCAAAATAATTAATTTTTTTTTTAATAGCCTCCGTAATAACTGAATCTACAATATCTTTAGGTTGTCTGAATAAAAATTCTGTACCTAATCCTATTTCACTCACTTTGAAATCTGTTCTTCCTAGTTTTCTATAATTCATATCTGTCATCCATTTAAGAGCAGTATACAAGAATTAATAGCATTAAATTAATAAATTATTAAAAAGTTTAATTTTTTTTCACAAAGATTATTATTAGACTTTTGACTAATTTATGATAAAGATTTATTAAATTATTAGGTTGATAAATTGGATCTAATAGAAATTTTAGACCAAATTCCAGAATATAAAGAATTCATGGCAATTGATGAATTAAATGCTTCTAGTAAACAATTAGTGAATAATTATGATCACGTAGATTTGTTAGAAATTGGCAAATCACGAGAAAAACGACCCATATATTGCCTAAAAATTGGGGAGGGGAAAAAAAATGCTCTTCTTTTTGCATTCCCGCACCCCAATGAGCCAATAGGAAGCATGAGTTTGGAATTTTTATCACATTTTTTAGCAAGAAACCCAAAGTTTACTAAAGAAACGGGTTATACTTGGTATATAATTAAAGCGATTGATATTGATGGCGCCAAGCTTAATGAAGGGTGGTTTAAAGGAGATTTTACTCCGATAAAATATGCTAGAAATTTTTATAGACCTGCGGGTCATGAACAAGTTGAATGGAGTTTTCCTATCAAATACAAAAAACTAATATTTGAAACACCACCCCCCGAAACTCAAGCCTTAATCAAATTAATGAAAGAGATAAAACCTCAATTCATGACTAGTCTTCATAATTCGGCATTTGGTGGCGTATATTTCTACGTTACACGCGGTGTTGGGAATATTTTTGCCGATCTCATTGATTTTGTTAAACAAGAAGGATTACCACTACATCTTGGAGAGCCTGAAACACATTACATTAAAAAATTACACAATGCTGTATTCGAGACTTTTGGTATCCAAGAAATGTATGATTTTGCAGAAGCAAATGGCATTGAGAATCCTCAAGAATTTATTAAATTAGGCAATAGCTCATTTGAATATATCAAAAGTATTACTTCTGAAGATTCTTTTGTCCTAGTTTGTGAGATCCCTTATTTTTACAATGACTCCATAAATGATACTTCTTTAACAGACTATGAAAGAAGAAATCTCTGCATTCAATCACTAGAATACATGAAGGAAATTTATAAACATTCAAGGAAATTTTTTAATCAGGTGAAAAAATTTTGTGACAGAAATTCACGAATATATACCGCCGTAGCTGATTACATGAGAAGAACGCGTCCAAATTTAGATATGAGTATAAATGATGCTAAGACTTCCTCTTTATATGATGGAAAAGCAACTGTTTCACAGAGATTTGATTTTAATATTGCTAGTAGGTTTTATTGTTTATTAAATGCTTCAATGATAGCAAGATTATGCCAAGAAGCGATTTTAATTCACCCTGAAAATAAAATTAAAATAGATGAGATTAAAGATTTAGTCCAAAAATGGATTACACAAAAAATTGATGACTTACTCCAGGGAATTGAATTTAAAGTGATTCCAATCGAACAATTAGTTCGTGTTCAAATAGGGAGTATTTTTATTTCACTAGAAAATTTGGCAGAATAGTATTAACAGAAGAGTAAAATTTACTTTAGTGTAATATTTCTTACTAATTTTTAAATAAGAAAAGAGGTATGATTATTGCATGGAAAAAAACCCTTTTGGTGCAATGGAATTTAGAGAATTAGTCCAAAGTGTTAAAGAAATTGTGTCAGAACTTAAAAAATTGAATTCAAATCTAGATAAACTCGAGATACGTAAAAAGGACTAATTCTCTTAAACGATTTATGATTTTTTTACTTTTTTTAAAATTTCAATTTAGTATAAATAGATAATAAATTCTTAATTAGCAGTCAAAATAGGAACCCCAAAAAACCCAAATATTACAATCAGGAAGATTATATATACTAAACATATCATGGTTGAAAAGAATTTACTATAGTCTTCTAATTGAGCCTCATTTCGACCGGTAATTTTTTTTCCACAATCGGGGCAATGATTTGGAAGTTCTCCAGTTAAAAAACTTGCTTTTCTAAATACTTGATTCTTCGGAAAAAGTTTGACCCCACAATTTTCACATCGTGGTCGTTTATATTTCAATCTAATTTTTACCTCACCATACTATTAATTCAATCAGATAAATTTATTGGATTTTTCAAAAAAAATTAGTTAAAGTAAGTATAAAAATGTTTCTAATCAAAATTAAAGAGCGAATAAAAGGAAGAGGTCGGATATAAAAATCCTTTATAAGAATATAATTCAATAAAAATTTAATAATCTAATCGATTTAAGGAAAGGACCAAAGAAGTAAATAAAAAATGGGAACCGAGGGAATCTCCGAGCGTTTGACATCCAAAGGCCCTTTTGAACCCCCGACCTACAGGTATCCGCGCGCAATAAGTTGCTTATAGGATCTGGAGCCTGTTGCGTTCGGCTATTAGGTTTAACGTTCACTCTATATACCGGGCTACGCTAGGTCCCCATGTGGGAATAAATTAATAAAATATTTCATGAAATTTATATTTTAAGATTAAAGTAGTTTCCCTTCATTAATCAACCAATTTTAAAGTAAAATAAATATGATTTGAAAGATTAGTAATTAAAATGAAAAAGCTGGGGCAACTAAATTTAAAGTCAATTACATTGATTCAGATCATTGTTGCAGTTATAATTTCGTTAATATTCCAATTCATCATTCCCCTTGCGTGGCAGCCACTTGATGCATTTGAAGCGGGAAAGTTGATCCATCACGGTGATGAGGGAACCAATATCATAATTTTTACTGTAAGTCAATGGTATTTCTCTTTTTCCGTATCTTGGCATCTTAAGCGTGATAATAAATACATAAATAATTTTTTAGTATATTCAATTCCGGGATTATCTTCTATAGTTTTCATAGAATTCTTCATTTATGGATTGTATTACGATTACATTCACCTACTAACTTTGGTAACAGCAATATATATTATCATAAAGAAAAAATACACTCTAATTCCCATACAAGCAATACCAAATTTTATACTTGTAACTTTCTGGTTATTTTCTGTATATTTCTTAAGATTAGCTTATTTTAATACTCCATTTACTGATTACTTTCTCAGATTTGTGGTTACTTCAATTGCTAATTTTGGAATATGGTGTTATATCATAATCATACATAGAAAGAAAAATGAAACGGATGGAATTTCAAGTAAGTTTTGAACCACAAAATTCACAAAATCGCAAGTTTTCTGTATCTTTTAGACTTGAACCACATTTAGGGCAGAAATTGGCTCTTCCAGGAAGGGGTGCTCCCTCTTGGATAACGATGTAATCTTGTGTATCTTTTTCTCTTGGTGGTGAAGTAAGAGGAGTCCTACAATTCTTGCAAGCAAAGTTTTCAGTTCGTTGTAGTTTATCACAGTTTGGACACCGAATTAATAGATCCAAACCACAATTCTTACAATATTCAGCATAATCACTAACGGGGTAATTACAACGCTGACATCTTTTCTGTGAAGGTCCTGAAATTCGGTTTATAATTAACCAAAGTAAGGGTAAAATCATTAGAAATATGAAGATAGCAATCAAGATGTTAAACATCAAATCGGAACTAACATAATCCAGCAAGAATAGCAACACGAGAATAAATATTACGAAGATTGCACTCGCAAATATGATTATTATTCCAGTTCGGTTGCGATGGTTTCTAATACTCATTATTATAATGATAGTGTTTGGTTATTTTTATTGCTTCATATCCTTATAATTATCTTTTAAAATTATAGAGATTAATCTATTTCTACATGACAATAGGGACAGATTAAGGTACCGGGATCAATTTTTTCGCCGCACGCAAAACAAACTACTTTATCATTACCAAAATGTATTTTTCCGTTTTTTACAACTTCTGGTTTCTCATCAGCATTCTCATTTTCTGACATGATTCCAACTCATTATATTTTATCATATTACTTATCTAGGTAAAATAGGATTATGACTTTAAAAGAAACGGAGACCGATTTTTGATTTAAAATAAGTAAAATTTAAGTTATTAGAATGATTTTTACTATATAATCAACTGAATTATTTAAGAATTATCAATAATTGTGAATAAAAATGCCAGGAAGTCATGGTAGCTTAACTAAAGCTGGAAAAGTAAGGCAACAAACTCCCAGAATAGATAGATCTGGAGTAAATTCTGTTAAGAAAAAACCTCCAAGAATGCGCTATAGAAATCTCTATGAAAAGCGAGTGAGAAAAGGGAAATACTCGGGTCAAACTGATAGTATTGGAGCCAAGAGAGCCTCGTTCTCTCGTTGATACTCAAATCAATCTTTTTTTAATTCATTGTACAAATGGTTTTTCTTCTTTCGTGTAAAAAAATTTACTTATTTTATTTACTGATTTAATTTGCTTAGTTTTGATTCAAACTTCGGGAGCATCTTGTGGATATTTTTTTCCACTTTTTCTTCTTTCCCAAACCAAGGCATATTTTCTAGGTCCTTTTTATTGTAGAAGTCTAAGTCTTCTTTGTGAGCTTCTATATATCTCAGATGTTCCTTCTGACTCTCAATAATGTATGGAAGAATTTTCTTCTGGAAATCCAACCAACGCTCCTTAAACTCACTCTTGCTCTCACCGGATTTATCATTATATTGAGGTCGAAAATCCAAATACGAGATATAGACGTGTTTATAGTTATTAAAGACATGAGTTTTATAGAGGGGTATTTTAAAAAATCCCTCCATTTTATTTTGATGAGGTATTTGAAAGAAAACAACGTGCTTATTAGTGAAAATAAATGGGGTCTTCCATCTATAAACAATTTTTCCAACCATATGTGCGATTAGACCATAAGTAGCATAAACTACATCCTCATCAGAAGGAATAAACTTTTTAAAAATATCCAAATCGTTACTTGTAATATATATATCTGACACTTTGACCAATTTGAATTTTTTTTTGATATTGTTTTAAAATTGCAGTTTAAATTTTTCTTAATTATACTTTACCTTTCTTGTATTTAATGCTAGCGTTTTAATTCATTGCTCCAATCTTCTTGAGTTGGTTAATTAAAATTTGTCCTTGTTTGTAGTAATAACCAGCATTTTTGCTGTCTTTAACAAGAATATCGAAAAAATCACTCATTAAAAGATTCCATCGAATTGCTCTTTTAATTCCTGAAATTTCTTTCATTTTTAGAGGGATATGATTTTCAAGGCTTTTTAATAAGAATAAAGCTTTCCTTGAGTCGATTCTTTGATGGATATAAAATTCTGCTAATTCTAATACTAAATCAAAAAAGATTAATTGATTTTTCTGATCATCAAAATCTATTCCTACTGCATCAATTCCAGCTTTAAGGAGTTTTTGAGAATGGGAAAGATTACCTTCATCTTTAAACTGCTTCGCTCGTAAAAGAAAATAAGTTAATTTCACTTTTATCGATGAATTCGCTAGCTGAAAAGCTTTTTTATATTCACTTTTAGCAAGTGCCAGTTGACTCTGCTCATCATGAATTAATCCCATATATAAAGTTGCCAATCCTATGTATTCTTCTTTATCAATTGAATGTTCCTCTTTTTCAAGGAAATTTACGATTACATTGAAATGGTTGAGAGCTTGAGGCATATTTTTTCTTTTAAAAAAATATTTTCCTAATTTATATTGTATTTTTAATATATAATCAACTGGAACTTCTCCTGATTTTGCAATACCAAGAGCAGTTTGTAAGTAATTAAGTGCAATTTCATCCTGATTTAATAGAGAGGCAATGTGATATAGCTTTAAAAGAATCGATACTACGATTTTCTTCTGACGATTTTTGTTAAATACTTTCAGGGATTGATTCAAGAGTTCGGTAGCGTCATCGAAACGATAATTTTTAATCAATTCCTCAGCTTCAGTATATAAATTTATTGTTTCCAGAACTTCGAAGTTCATTGGAGGTGAATTGAATAGATCATTATGAATTTGAAAAAGTTCTCCTTTCTTTATTAGACTCTCATAATGAAGTGCTGAAAACGCAAAATTATTGATATTTCCCTCAAATTCATTATTCTGTAATTCCCTTTCTACATTAAATTGTATGAGATCTTGTTGATTAATTTCTGCTAAATCAATAATTTCTATCATTGAATTCAACATCATTCTAGCAAATTTAATCCAATTATCAACTAGAAGCTCTAAATTAACGCTCGTAGAGTTTAACAACCGATAAATAACATAAGGGGTGTAAGTATCAAATCCAGAACGAATATAAAATTTTTTGTAATCTAAATCTTTAAAATACGTGAAAAACCCTTTCTCAATAATAAAAAATTCATCAATTGGTTCATCATTCGAGAAAAATAATGTTTCTGATGCTCTAATTTTTGGTACTCCACTTTTTAATTCCCAGGGTAACTTAAATGTTGGAAATAACCCGGATTTATTTACAGCAGGCAATAATTGATTAACAATAGATTGTTCTTCTTTTTGGAACTCATCCCGTTTGGACATGAGAGAGATCCTAATTTTATTTTTCCACGAATTTTCATTTTCGCCTTTGATATATTCTGGGATTATCATATTAAGTAGATTTACTATCTCAATTTCTCTTCCCTCTACAGGAAACGAATGTTCAATGGAGATTTGGATGGCTAAATTTCTCAACATCTTTAAAAGATAAAGTATTAATTTGTTTGTCGTTTGATTTAAATCCCAGATTTTAAAGACTAAAGATAATCTAAAATTAACAATTTCTAATGGAACATTAATCCTTAAAGGAAAGGCAACTGGAAATTTTATATTGAATATGATAACTTTATTCTTATTTAGACTATACCTGAAATTGTTCTCTAATGACGCATTTCTTTGCCATCCATTCTTTTCAATAACCGTTTGTAGATTTTCTATTTCATTTTCAGAAAAAGGTCTTAGTGACATGAATTAACTGATGAAAAAGTATAATATACGTTAAAAATCTAATAACAATCCACATTATTAACTTTTAACAAAATCATATCAATTTTAAATAATTAGTTTTACTTGTTGAAGATATAAACAATTAAAATTGGATGTGCTTCAAACATAGACATTTCTAAATTTAATAAAGAATTAGGCTATCGGGTTGCGAAAGCTCAAGGATTAGAAAAAAATAATAGGATAAAAGAGGCTATTAAGGAGTGGTTAGGCATTTCAGATTTAGTATTAAAAGTCACAAAAACCCCTAATTTGAATTTTTCATACAAATCGATGCTCATTGAGAAAATGACACAGATTATGGAACACGCTAAGATGCTAAAAGCTCAAATATACGTTCCTAAAACTGAACCGATTAACCTTGAAGAAGAAGTTCCATCCGAAGACTTGATAACTTTAACACGACAAGAAAAAGAGAAATATCTATTGGAACCAAGTCTCTCTATAAAAAAGTCAAAGACTGAAAAACCTAAGGTCATTGATGACAGTGAATTTAAAAACATTCCTAAAGGTTTTAAGGAGATTGAAGCCCCAAAAGATTTTAAAATCATTACACCTCACGATGAGGATTTTATTAAAAATATCCTAAAAGTGGACGTTGATTTGAATGGTTCAGAATATGATGACCCAAAAAACGTTATGCAAAATTCTAGAACTCCATTTGAACCATCTAAAGAGGATAAATCAGAATTTTGTTTCGCTTGCGGTGCAGAAGTATCACCAAATCAAAAAACCTGTCCATCCTGTGGAACCAAACTCAAGTGAATGAATCAGATTATTTAAAAATTATAGAATTTATTTGCCTCTTCAAGGTGAAAGATTCCAAACCGTTCCTTCCTCCTTCTCTTTAGTGTTTCACGCCCCATACTTGAATCTTTCAGGCATAATTGCGTTTTATATAACCCCATTATGTCATATAATCTATCACGATATCTTGCCATTTCTATTTTTATTTGTTTATCCATTGAGACTTTTAGGACATTATAAATAGCATAAACATAGAACTCAGCTTGTTCTAATCCTAAAATAATAGCAGCATTTTTTGCCATAATATGAGTTGCTTGATGATCGACATGGTTGTTATTATTACTTGGTAAAACAATCCGATTAGCATCCTTAATAATGTTAACTGCCAATTTAACCCCATCGTCAATTCGGTTTGAAGCTCCTTGATCATGAAATTTAAACAGATGAATATTTTCTTTTTTGAATCCAAATGATTTCGCAACTTCCTCGGCTTCTTTAAGACCTATTTCAGCAATTTCATCTTCATTTAAATTAGAATATCGTTTTGCCATCTCCTCGATCAATTGATCATGAGCTCGGCCCCAAGAAATCAACACGCGATTATCAGTAACATATATTATATGGACCTCATGACCTTCATCCATCCATTTTAAAATACTTCCCCCACATCCATAAATTTCATCATCTGGATGTGGAGCAAAAACGATAATTTTCATAATCAGCTAAATATCTCCTTGGGATTTATTTTATCATATCTTTAATTATAAAAATTTGATGTTTATATCGAAATAAGAATCCTTTTTATCTTCCGCGACATAAATTTCCTTAATATTACAAGATACTTCAGATTTTAACGCTCTAGATAAAATTCCTTCAGTTATACCACATATAATATAAACATGATAAGTATAATCCTCTGAATCTTCTAAAAATGAAGAATTATTAAATCTAAACGTCGCGCTCTTACCTTTCAAGTCACTATCAATTATCGAGATTTCAATATTTGGTTGAAAAATATCATAGACGGGATAAAAACTTTTGAAACTCTCCAAATGAATTCGTGAAATGGGAACATCCTTTAGACTTTTAAGTTGTTTGTAAACATTAGGACCAAATGTAAATTTAATTTCCTTTACTGCTTCGCGACCTACTTTTTTAGCTAATTCTTCAGTTCCAGGCAAGTATTGTTTAAATCTTTTAATTAATGCCTTATAATATGAAACTGCGAAGTCTAATGGAATATAGCTATTCTTTGTTGTAAAGTAAAGATTATACACTCCAATTTTTTTTTGAAATATTTCTTTCTTGACTTCCATAATGGAAACATACTTTGATATAGTATTTCTTGAAAAACCAGTGAATTTAGCTATATCTGATACAGTTATTCCTCCAGGATGGTTTCTAATGCATTTTAAAACTTCCTTTTTATAATTTATCTTTTGATTTTTAATTGATATTGTGTTTCCACCTTTTTACATTTAAATTTTACCTATGATCATCACGACTGATCATTAGTAATTGATAGTATTTTTATTTAAAAAAACTATTAGGAAACAAAAAATAAATAATTTTTAACTTTTTTCTTAAAAATCTCAATTCTTTTATATGAGGATTAGGAATGATAAGAAAAGATTTATATATTAATTTATCAAAATTGATCATTATATGTAATCAATACTGCTCAAATTTTTTAAAATGATAAAAATGTCGCGAAGAGGTTCAATCACACTGATATGTCTTTTAGCAGTTGGATCAGGATTAATACCAGCTGGATTGTTTATCAACAACAGTATTTTAAATGAAGTAGCAAATTCAATTGATGAAGGACTTTTAGGAATACAAGAAGAAGCTCTTCCAATGGTTGAATCCATGATCACGGAATCAGGAATACCCAGAGCATTACGAGATATCAGAAAGATAGGATTAAGTGAAACTGAAGCGATTGTAAATGCCACATTTTTTATGACTGTATTAAACATGACTTTAAATGAACCAGCTGTTCTTGGTGTTGTTCCAATTAATTTACTATTTGATCGTTGGATTCAATGGGTCCTCATAATTCCAGTTACGTTCAGTTCTGCAATGCAAAGCTTAGGTTATCCTCCTATAAAAGGGATTTCAGAATATTTTCAACAAGATCTATGGTATGGAAATGCGAAATATGTTTTGATGGAAGGAACAAAAACTCTTCCAGGATTGATAGGAAATAACTCATTAGGGACGGGAGTATTAGATTTCTTGGATTTATATGATCATGCTATTGGTAATAATACTCTTGAACAGGAGTTATCAAGTGGTTACAATACTACTTGGAATAAAATAACTAAATTAACAGAATATTATCGGAATTATTTTGTACCATTTGCGATCCCAATGATTGTGGCAAATTTAGATATCTTAATGCCGAAATATTCTGGAATGGATACAAAATCTATAGCTGAGATGTATTATTTTGCTCAATGGGCAAATTGTTCAATGTTTGAAGAAGGAATTGATTTAAGCACCATGGTTGATGACTTAGATAACTCAGTATATGGTTTTGAACTTGATAGATTATATCCCTCAAATATAAGCAAATTATCATGTGAATTGTTATGGGAAGATAATCATCCTTATTCACTTACAAATGATACAGGAATTAATGAATGGATAAAAGCAAGAGATAATAAGACTATCTGGGAAGATTTAAAAACAGAATTCTTCTTAGAAGATTATCAAATCAAAATGATTGATCATTGGTTATGGAATGCATCATTTAAATGGGATATCATGCCTATTCTCATAACCCTTGCACCTCCATTAGGAGAGGGGATGAGTCTTTCAGATTTTGCTTTAGTTATATCTTTGGAGGTCTGGACAAATGGGACAGCAGATGGTAGAACCCTATTTCCATACGGATTCCCTCTTGAATTGCAAGCAACAACGGTTTATGGGTTTGAAATTGGATATCAGAGTCAAACCAAACCAGTAATCTCAACGAACATATCACTTACTTCAGCACGATCTTTATGGAACACCTCAAATCCATATTCACTAGTCACAAAAAATGGTATAGCAGAATGGTTTAAAGCAGTTAATAATCCCAATTCGGCAGCCGCTTATGGTTTAAAAATAGCAAATGGATTGGAAGATGAGCAATTACTGATGATTCTATCTTGGTTACCTCGATTTAAAAATAATGTCATGCCATTTCTAGCTCAAGAGGAAATGAGTTTACCTTTAGACTCAACAACACTTGGAAATACTATTCAAACGAGCATGGTAGTAGCAGGAGGCTCTGTGATAGGTTTAGCAGGTGTTGGGTTCATAAGGAGAAGTATAATAAAGAAAAGGTTGAGATAATTATCTATTATTAATTGATTCTTTATATTTTTCATATTTTTCTATAGCAATGTCTCGCCATTGAGTATTCCATTTTTTAAAACCTGATTTTACATATTTTTCTCTTTGATAAAAATTACGAGTAAGCCAATTAAAAAGGACAAAGTAGCGTTTTGCTCCACTTTTTGTTGTTAATTTTCTTGAACGAATTCCTAGATCATTTCTTAGATGTTTAATTAACCTTCCTTCAACAGCATCCTGTAATTTTCCTTCAATAATCGCAGGTTCATGAATAATGCCAACATCATCGAAATATTGCCTAACGTGATCAAAGATATTTCCACGGCATAATAATATTTTTTCATTTTTCTTATCAAAATTTAGTTCCCTTAATCCTTCCTTAACTAAATCCACGGTCATTTTATATGGTTCTTTATTTTTCCAGTTATCCCCTTTAAATAAATCCACGGAAAGAGTTTTGAATAGCATTTCTCCTGTCTCTTGTCTAAGGAATCCTATAAAAGCGTCACCAACTAAATCTCCAGTTCCACTATCATCAATTTCAATAGTCATCTTCGTATTTTTGAAAATGAAATCTATAATTTCAAATTTATTAATATTTAGGTTATAAATTTTCTTCTATTTCAGATCTGCGGAGTAGTTTCAGCTCACTACATTCTTTTACTTCTCTTGAATAATTTTTTAATGGAATTATCCAAAATAATGATCCAAATAACCATATAAATAACACAAGAAATATCGCAAATGGTAAAAAGGCAGTATCTTGTTGGATTAAAGAAGAAAGAATTAGATTTCCTATAATTGCGCCAATATTAGTCATTACGCCATTAAATGCATTTACCGTGCTTCGGGTTTCGGGAACACATACTTCTGAATAAATCGCGAAAACATTCCCAGAATACAAGCTCGAAAAGAAATTTCCTAACATACCAAGAATAAGAAATAGAATCCAAGATAGAATTATTTCTAATGGATTGCTGCTAGGAATTGGTAATAAGTAAAACAGCATTAGCAAACTTATACCAACAATTAGACCAATTAAAGTTACAATAATCCTTCCATTTCTTTTTTTAGCTTTAACATATTTATCGCCCAATTTTCCTCCAACAACTGAACCTGGAAGAACTCCTATACCTGCTAGTAAATAAAGAGTTGTAGCAATCAATCCAGGGTCCTCGGCTATAATTTTCTGAGATAAATAGAAAATTGCCCAATTTCCTAAAGTAGCTGTTGCTATTCCATTAGTAATGATAAAAAGAAGTATTCCCCTTACGGTTCTTTTTTGAAATATGTTAAGAACTGATTTATAGGTTATTTTATAGTTATAATTGATTATACCTTCAAAATTTTCAAATTCCGGTTCTGATCTTCCCCTTTCAGGATCAATACCTCTTATAGCATATACAATTAGTCCTAAAAAACCTAAGATTGGTCCAAATAGATACGCCCAACGCCAACCTTCGGGTCCCGTATAACTCCCTAACAACCCCCCAAATAATAATCCCATCCCTGAACCTAAGTTTAGTCCAAGAGCCATGATTCCATATTTGCTTCCTCGTTCTTTGGGAGGAAATAAATCACCAATGATTGAAAATCCAAATGGTAAAAAAGCACCACTCCCTATTGAAGCTAAAATCATAAAGAACAAATAATATTGATAATTTGATGCCACAACATTTAATCCATACGAGAGAATCCAAATTAAATTTGTAAAAATGAAGAGTTTTTTTCTTAATATGGTCTTTGATATTTTTTCACCAAAGTATCCAAAAAACAGTAAGCTAAATGTCCCTATAGACATTTGAATCACAATTACCATTCCTATACCGAATTCCGTCGTCCCTGGTAGATCTAAAACCAAATTATCAATATTTACAGGTAAGATACCAATGCAGAAATACAACATGAAATATAGTATCCATATTGATTTAAATGTCCAATTTTTATTCGATTCAGATTTCCTTTCCATAATCTTCAATCATTCTATGTAGTAATATATTGATTATTTGACTTTTATCTATAAAAATGTTTAAGGTGATTTTAATAAAACTATTTATATTTTTATAAAATATTCTTTAGAAAGAATTCATTTCTCTTTTTATAGATTATGGAGTAATTAATATTGGATGTCGAGATTTTAGTTATAGGTAATGAAGTACTTATCGGTAAAACTCAAGATACAAATTCAAATTGGATGGCTAAAAGAATTACAAAATATGGTCATAGATTAAGGAGAATCACAACTATAGGCGATAGCTTGGAAGAAATATCACATTCAATGCGAGATATTTTGAGTAGAAATCCCGATATAATTATTACGTCAGGCGGGATGGGACCAACATTTGATGACATGACGCTTGAGGGAATTGGATTAGGATTGAATAAAAAATTGAAGCTGAATGATCAGGCGTATAACATGATAAAAAAGTCATATGAACAAGCCCATAAACAAAAGATTCTGAAATTAGAAGGCATGACAAAAGAACGTACTAAAATGGCTTACCTACCGGAAGGTGCAACACCCTTGCCTAACATTAGAGGAACCGCCCCAGGAGTTAAGATTGATGCAACCAATACGACTACAATTTATGTGCTGCCGGGAGTTCCTTCTGAAATGAAAGCAATGTTTTCAAATAGCATTACACCAATTTTAAAAGAAAATGAAGGAACATTCATTGAGAGGGGATTTATATTTGAAGGAATTGGTGAATCCCAAATAGCTCCTTATGTTACAAGTTTAGAAAAGAAATATCCACAACTTTGGATCAAAACACATCCCCGTATTGGATTAGCTGTTGAAGTTGAGTTATCAATCACTGCATTTAATTTAGAGAATGGAGAAAAATTAGCTGAAGATGCATTAGAAGAATTAAGAAAGGTAATTATAGAACTAAAGGGAAAAATAAAGCAGTAATACTCCCGAGCATTAAACCAAAAATTAAAATGGTTTAATTAAATTAAATGAGAAAAAAGGATATTTGGCAAAAAATCAACGCCGTTTTGCAACGGTATTCTCAACAAGCACCCACACACGTGTTTTAGCTTATTTCATTGACATCTTTATATTTTGGTGATTTCTATCTGTTTAACTTTATCCGATATCCTAACAAGCTCATGTCCGACACTATCAATACGACCAACAGTCCAATTCGAGATGCCATTACTAAAGAGAGCATTAGAAAAATCATCTATTTTTTTGGAATCAATAGATAAAAGCATTCCTCCAGCAGTTTCTGAACATAAACACTCAGTAAAATTGTATCCAAAGTCATTGGAAAGATCTTTAGAGAGTTTAATTGATGGGATAGCATCGATTATAGCTGATAATCTTGAACTTAGTAGCATTTCTTTTAAATGTCCAGATAACCCGAATCCAGTAATATCAGTCATTGCATGAATGAAGGAGAAATCTTCATATGAGTGTATAGTTTTAACAACTCCTCGATTTGAAGTAATCATGATTTTAATCGCAAGATCAATAGATTTTGTAAGTTCTTCATGAGAATACCCCTCTAACATCTCAGGAAAATCTTTTAGCATCCGGTATGCAGCCATTACAGCCTGTAATCCAATTGGTTTTGTCAAAAGCAATTTATCTCCCTTTTTTACACCTTGTTTCTTTATGATTGAATCCTTATTTACAAACCCGCTTGCTTCCCCACCGATCAATGGCCATTCGCTGTAAATTGTATGACCCCCCACTATTTTGGAATCGATTTTTTTTTCCATGAAGCGCTTAATTCCTTTAAGGATTCCTTCTGCGATATTCATTGGTGTGTTCGGATTTATAGCTAAAAACACGAGCATTCCTGAAATATCTTGAACATTCATGGCAAAAATATCATTCGTTACATTACAAGCAGCTATTTCACCCATAATATCGGGTTCATCTACAATCGGAGTAAAAATGTCTATATTTTTTACTTGAACTAGATCTGTATTTGGAATAGAAACGACAGCAGCATCTTCATAATTTCTATATAAACCCGTTCTCTTCAATAATTCATTTAATTGATCTGAACGAAGTTTACATGATCATCCATAGATTTTTACTTGTTTTGTGAGCCTGTAATCATTTTTTTCCATTTTTCACCTCATACTTTACATTTTTTTGTTTTTTATTATATCCTACCATTATTCTGTAATAATTATGGGATGTTTATTTAATTTTTTAATCGTATTTATTAATAATTTCGATAGGTCAAATGAAAAAAGATATTTTCACCTAATAGAAATTCCTAATCTATAGTTATTGAGAGGATTAAAACACTAGTTGATATAAGTATCGGTATGAAATTTATCTTAAAAGTTTCATGGAGATATTTGTAATAATGAAAAATTGGACTAGGTATCATTTTTTAGGGTGTATTTTTACTATATTATTACAGGATATGTAAATTTGAATTATGATTAGAGTGATTTCTTGTTGACAGGATATAAATTGAACTATTGTCCCTATTGTGGTAAAAAATTGGGAACATTTAATGGAACAATACCAAATTTTTGTTCTAATTGTGGGAAAAAACTAAAAACAGCGGTGATATCTAAAGAAAAACAGGTTCAATGTACGATTTGTCATGATTTTATCTTAATAGGAACAAAAGCTACTATTAAATGCTCTTTTTGTGGGAGTAAATTTCATAATTTATGCGTGTCTTCTTGGCTTATGGAGCATAATTCATGTCCAATGTGTCAAAATGTATTCTTGAATCCCACATTAATTAATAATGCTAGATTTAAGAATATTTAAACAATTTTATAGTAAAAAAAGAAGATACTTACAATGCCGTATTGCACCGGAATTTTCAATAAGCAATCACTTAGCGTGTTTTAGCTTATATCATTAACATTGCTAGATTGTGGTTATTTCGACATATTCAACATTTTTTGAAACACGAACACGTCGAGGATCGTTTTGGTTATCGATTGATCCAATTATCCAATTAAGTACATGAAATTCATTTTCAAGCCTTTCAGAAAACTCTTGAGCGTGCTTGTTATCAACCGCAAGTAACATACCCCCTGCGGTTTCAGACATTTCACATTCATCAAATTTATAACCGAAATCATATGATAATTCTTGAGTGAGCTTAAAAATAGGAACATTTGTAATTTCTGCAGAAAGATCTGAATTTTGAAGCATTTCCTTTAGATGACCAGATAGACCAAAGCCAGACACATCTGTCATTGAATGGATAAAAGATATATCATCGTAAGAATGAATAGCTTTTACAACGTCACGTAATGGTAAAGTCATATATTCTACAGCTAAATCAATAGATTCATCAATTTCAGCTTTAGAATAAGATTTCAGAAGGTCGGGATTGTTTTTTTGGAGACGATAAGCAGCCATGATTGCTTGGTTTCCTATAGGTTTAGTGATTATTAATGTATCACCAGATTCTACATGATCCTTTTTAATGATTTTGCTTTTATCAACAAATCCACTTGCTTCCCCACCGATCAAAGGCCATTCAGAATAAATGGTATGCCCTCCTAATACTTTTGAATCAATCTTATTTTCAATAAAATTTCGGATACCTTTCAATATCCCTTCTGCGATTCTCATAGGCATATTTTTTTTCATACCAAGAAATATCAGCATTCCCGAAATATCTAGAACATTTAATGCAAATACATCATTAGTTACATTAGCAGCAGCGATTTCACCCATTATTTCTGGTTCATCGATGATTGGTGTAAAGATGTCGATATTTTTTACCATCACTAAATCTGAATTTGGTACGGGAATTATTGCAGAATCTTCTATATCTCCAACCAAACCAGCGTTATTAAGAAGTTCATTTAACTTATTGGAGTCTACTTTACAATTTCAACCGAATAATTTCGTTTGGAGCGTCAATCGATAACTCTCTTCTACTTGCAACATTCACCTCTTGGTTATAAACTTAATTATCGTAAATTTATAGATGATTATCATATATTAAGAATTTCGTTATAAATTATTCCTTTTCTCGATAAATAAGCAAAGATTAACATTAAACTAGGCAAATAATCAAATAAAATATTAAGATAATAACAGATCTATTTTTTTAGATATTTTCCGGGTAACATTAAATGGATCCCGATAAAAGAGATTTAAAGTAATCTCATCCGCACCAGGATCTGATAGTCTTTTTTCAACCAATCGATTCATTTTTACAACATAAGAGAATTTTAGAGCGCTTCCAGGCTTTAATTCATTCACATAGAGATTTCTAGGAAAACTTTCACTCTTCTCAAAGATCAAATATACAGGTATTCGGAGTATGATTTGTAGATCCTTAAAAGTGAGGGTTGTTGGATTGCTTAACTTAAAATCAAGATGGATTTTATTACCAATCGTTTTAACTATTTTAAATAGAAGGAGATCTTTTGATTCATTTAAATCTTCTAATTTAGGTGAATAAAGCGTATCATTTATGATTTTCCCGCTTAATTTATTTTTGTTTATGAAATTAAGTATATAGTCAGTAAGTTGGTCAATTTCCAAATCGATATATGATGCTAAATTCTTTAATTTAATAGGATTCATTACTTCTAAGTAGTATTTAATTTGATTTAGGTAAATCTTTTCAAGATTCTTTTGTTGGAAAATTTTCATCTTATTTATGAGCATTTCTTTTGAAGAAACGAATCTAGTAATGAATGGCCGGATATACAAATTGAATATGTTATTATCATTCGTGATTTTACCTATGATTGTATCAATCTGATTTTCATAATCTTCGATAAAGTTCTGAATCTGCTTTTGATTCATATCAATAAATTTTTTTGCGTCATTAAATTCATTCTTTTTTATTAATTGACTAACTTTTTCATTTAATTGTTCATATTTTTCATTGAATTTCTTAAATCCTTCAATTCCTTGACTTATAATTGAATGTATATGTCCTTGGAATAATTGGAATCCGAGTTCATTAGTGATGTCTTTGATTTTATCAGTTGAAAATTCTTCGCGAGTTTCAATTTCAATGAAATAATTAATAAATTTGTCCTTGATTACCTTAATTTTTTTATCAAGTCTACTCAAGTATTCTTGGATTTCAATTTTTAATTCGACCCAATTCCTAAGTAATTGCTTAAAAATGTCAAATTCTATGTTACTTACGATAAGATCTCTAATTTCATCATCCAATTTAAACAAATAATTTCTCAATTGTGTGATTTGAGTAAATTTTTCTTCTAATTCTTCATTTTGTTCGTTAGACAAGATGATCTCATCTAAATTATCTGGAAATTCATAAAATTTTAACGCTTCATATTGAATTCTTAAAATATTAATACGATCCTGAAATATCTTTATTTTGCCTTTCAATCCAGAAGAGAATTCCATTTTTTTCTCTTCAAAAATTTCATGAATAAATCCTTTAATAAGACTGAGTTCATCAATTATTTGTAATTTAGTTTCCTCCCAATCTTCAAGTAAATTAAATGCTAATCTTTTATACTCGAATTTGTTGAGCTTTTTATTGAATTTCTTAATTTTATTTAATATCTTTCTGTAAGTATTGTTCAACTCGATTTCAGTTTCACTAAATTTGAATTCTTTTATTAGAGCGTTCATCTTTTCGCGAAATTGAGCGGGTGCTTTCTGAAATTCTCTGATTTTATTTGTGAATAGCTCCAATTCATAATTAACTCTTCTAATTGTCTCATCTATTCTTTTAAAATTGCTTTTAATACTCTTTAGAGTAAAAATAATCTCATTTTTTACATCTGGATCCGTTTCATCTTTCAGTACTTTATCTAATTCTATGAAGATCCATACAGCGATCTTCTTAATGTCTAGAATAAAAATCAAATTCTGGAGAAGAGCAGTATTTTTTTTTCTTTCTCTCCAATACTTCGACTCTAATCGATATAATATCTTTGTTATTTCATTCTCAATCTCAACTTGATATTCTTCATATAACCTTTTGAAAACTAATGCAACACTATCTCTCACAATTTCTGAAGGACTCTCTAATTCCTCAAAAATATAGGTAAAAATATCAAGAATATTATTTTGGCTAAGAAGATATAAAGCATTAATTATAGTATTTCTATAATCTTCATCACCAATATCCAACGAATTTATTAAGTTTGACCATATTTGATCGAAGTTATTTTTGGATATGCTTGCAAGTGCATCGATTACTCTTTGTTGGATTCGGTAATCATCTTCCTTTAACAAATTGATTAATTTAGGAATTATTGGAATAATTTCAGACGATTTTTCTTTCCCGATCTCCCCAATTAACCAAATAATGAGTTCTTTTACTCGCCCTTCCTCATTGTACAGCAGATTCAATAGAACATGCATAATTTTATCTTTTGATAAAAAATAAGTTCCTAAAATTTTCAATAATTCTGCTGAAGATCGAGCAACATCCTCGTCTAAATCGCGTAAATTAATTATCACGATTGAAAGAAGAGGCTCTAAATCGGGAATTTTAGAAAAATCTTGGTTCAAAATCTTTTTAAGAGTTTTGATTACTTCTAATTTAACTTTCCAGTCATCATCGATTAATTTGTTGATAAATTCCTCAAATATTATTTGGATCTCTTCTTGGTCAATATGAAGGGAAACTAATAAATTTCCCATTATTTTCACGGCTAATCTTCTCACTGTTGGTTCATGATCAAATTGACGAGTGCGAATTTTTTCTATTAACTCAATTAAGAGATTGGGGCGATAGATTGAAATCTGATAAAGAATTTCTAATGAAACTAAGCGAATCCATGAATTTGCATCGTTTATTAGAAAAATTATGAACTTTACAGCACGTAGAGAAATAGATGGTGTTTTATCACAAATATTATTCAACAGATTTAATGTTTTGTATATTATTTCCTTATCCAGGCTATCTCGATTTTCGATTAAATCAAAAATAAGCTCAGCGGCCTCCTCATAATTACCGCTATATATCAACTTCTCTATCCGTACTTCATCTAGGGTCAAAATCGTCAAGCTAAACCTTATCTAAAAAATAATTTTATGTTTTATTTTTGGCAATAAACTCTTTTGTCGTAAAACTATAAAAATGTTTTTTTATTAAATCAAAAAATACATAACACTTCAGTTTTTTAAAATTAATGAGTTTGGATTATTTGATTTAAATTTTGATGTAAAAAGCAAAAATAATAAGAAATCTAGAAATACAAAAAAAAGAAAAGATTGTAAATTAATCATATAATTCTATAGTTGCCGTTCCAGGCATTGATACTCTTTCTCGAAATGTTAAGATTCCATTATCTACTTCTTTAGTTTTAACTAGGTTTCGTTCAATATCTTTTTCAGAAATATAACCCCTTTCTCCCGCTTCAAATTGTTTAATGATGTTTCCATCCTTATCCTTAATATCGACATTAGTAAACGTTGTTTGTGTTACGTCAAAATAGACTCTTTTCCCTTCTATTTTTGTGACTTTTGCCTCAGTGACTAAGGTATCCCCGCATCTTACCATCCCACGCATCTCGATATCAATATCGATTAGTTTTCCATATTCTTCTTGATTTAGAAAATCTTCAAACAACTTGGATATGAATCCGAAACTAAAAAGACCATGACCTATTATCCCCTTCAAACCTGCCTTTATCGCAATTTCGTCACTTGTATGAATTGGGTTCGTATCTCCTGATGCCTTCGCATATTCTTTTAACAATTCTCGAGTGATTTGATTAAATTCATTCTTAATAACTTGACCAACCTTGATATCTGATATTTTTACCACTTTTTTTTCACCTCTTTCAATATCCTCCAGGTCTTACTGCAGCCGTTATTAAAGGCTTGCATACTAACTCATCATTTTGATTTTTAACCAGTACTTCTATTTCAGAAAAAAGAACCATTGTTTTTTCAATGACCCATACTTTTCCGAATTTTGCAGTAATTGATAGTTTATCGCTAGGTTTAACATCCACACATCCCTCCCAATCATATTTCTGACCCCCGTGTAGTAGCTTGTTAACATTCAACATAAAAGGTCGTTCTACACCATCTTGAACCAGTTTCATTCCGAGCAATAATTTGTATAGTGCTTTAATTGTAAAGTGATTCGCAAATGCGTGACATGCTACAATCCCATTTTCCTCGGGACCTACATATTTAGGATCAGTTATGCCATATATTTTTGCGAAATTAACAAGAGTTTTATACCTTATTGATACTGTTGCTTTACCAGGTATTTCCATTCCAACCAGATTATTTATTAGAAAATCTGCATTTTTTTTCATTTCTGTCTCGTCCATCTTAATTCACGATATTATCATGTATGTTTTGAATTATTATTATTAAATTCGTGATTAATATAATTAAAACTTTGATTTTGAGATTGAATAATCATATCTTTATTTATCCAAATCTGAAGGAATGAGTCGAGTATTACATGAATCACTATTTTTTAAGAAATAATCAGTGATTCTTGTTGATTCAGCTCCATTTAAAATTACACAAGGTAATTTATATTTGTTAATTAAAACGGGTAAATAATCATCAATAGGTGTCGAGCTCTTCTTGTTGAGCTTATCATCTTCCATTTTTAATAATTGATTTTCATTTTTTAAATTCTTAAATTCTTGAGTAGAGATTTTTCTTATACAAGAATTATCTTTAAGTATTATTCCGTCAATATCTTTTATCAAAAAAGCGCATTCGAAGTTTAATTCATATGCTATGGATAACGCAATAGAATCAGAAGTTACTTGCCAATTATGTGGTAAAAAATCATTATTTTTTAGATATTTGAAAGGAAGAAAAATTGCGAATATGCGTCTTTTTTTGTTAATATCTTCAATTTTTTCAATAACTTCTATTTGCTTATAACACACTGCTAATTCTTGTCCATTAAAATCCATGGCATGAATTGCCATCCAATGAGACTTTTCTTCCCCCAAATTCATTTTCAAATCGAGGTTTCTAACAAAGTTAGCGAGTGTTCCCCCTCCTGGAACAATTATTATTTTATCAAGAACGTTGTTAACGAAGAGATTGGTTAATTGTGAAACAGATTTTTCCAAACTTGCTTTATTTTCAAGAATTTTACCCCCAATTTTAAAAAGGGCATATTTACTTATCATGATATTCATAAATCCTGTATTTGATAATAAAGTGCTCCTGCAACTGCAAATGCAGATGAACTAACCTTATCAGGTATTTGTGTAAGAGATTCGTAAGATAAAATCTCATTATAACCCATTTTTTGAAGATTTATTTTTATGAGGTAATCTGCTGATAATCCTGTTATTATAAATTTAGGTTTTCTAATTAGGTCTGGCTCTCTTAGCTCTAAATCATGAAGAAATGATTCAATTTCACTAGCTATTAAACTTAATTGTTTTTTATAGATGTATTTCGCTATTTTATTCAATTCTTCTATTTCTAGCATAGTATTATCAGCACAAATTATTCGTGCTAAACGAGAATAGCAATTTTCTAAGGAAGTGGTTCTATTATCAGCGGTATCATTGATATATTGGCTTTCAGTAATATTATTTAAGATAAAATGAACATCAGAAACTAAAGCAAATTTTTCAAATGAAATCTGGATCAACTTATGTTTATATGGGACTTTATGAGTAATTGAAGGGATTGTAGCCCTTAAACCCCCAGTATAAATTAATTCATGATGCATTAATCGATCAACATCTGTTTTCCCTTTTGTGATCGGTTTTCCATCTTTTATAGGGATTATGTCGATCGTAGTAGATCCAGAGTCTATTAAGATGCAATTAGGAATAAACTTCCCTAAAAATAATGCCGTAGACACCCAATTAGCTGCTGCTACTTTAATATGATCTTTTCTGGCTTTTTTATCTGAAACAAAGATATTATCTGTGCTCATAAAGAATAATTTCTCGCATGGAAAAATCAGTGCCAATGCATCTATAGTTTTATTAATCCCTTCCTTTTTGGTTTGAAATGCGTCAGAAAGTTCACACGTCATGGTGATGGCAAAGTATTTTACTTCTTCTAATGGGAGATTATTTTGAGTTAATAGTGCATTTGTAATGCGAGAAAGCATCTCTGGAATATCCTTGAGAGTTCTTTCCCAAAACGGAAAGTATTCAATAGCTGAAGATGCTTTTATTATTTTACCCTTCTCAAACTCCAACAGAGCTGCTTTTGTGTTAGCGCCTCCAATATCTAATCCTATAATAGAAATATGACTTTCTTCATGCATGATAAAGAATGAATAAATGTTGTTTTAAATTAGGATTTATTTTCATACTTCTGCTTGAGATAATTTATTAGCTTATCTATATTATCTCCTGTTAAAGCGTTTGTCATGAAAAAATCTCCTTCATTTAAATCTAATTTCTCTTTCAAATAATTGATTTCAGTAAGACTTGCTAAATCTTTCTTGTTCATAATTATTGACATTTCTATTTTTCCATCTTGCGTAAAATTATGTTTTATTTCATTGTAGAGATCAATTTGAGAATCAATGGAATAACCACAAGCGGGTGTCGGATCGAAAACAAAAATAATCAAATCAGAGATCAATCTTAATGCCAAAATTGCTTGAGCTTCAATATTATTACGCATTGACATTGGTCTATCTAAGATACCCGGAGTGTCCATACATTGAATTTTGATTGTATCAAATTTGCGTTCTATATGTAAATGTCCTAAAATTAATTCTTTTGTAGTGAATGGATATTCTTGAATTTCAATCTTCTTATTTGTTGATATATTAACTACTAAACTACTCTTCCCTACATTTGGGTAACCTGCAAATACAACACAAGGCATTTCATAATCGATGGAGGGTATTTTTCTTAACTTTCCTCTTATATTATTTAAATATTCAAGATTTTCATTTTGTTTTCTTAAAATAGAAGAAACTCTTCCAAATACCGAACGACGTATACGATCTGCTTCCTTAGGTGTTTCGATTTGCGCGAGCGATTTAAAACTATCCCTTTCAATTTGACTAAGTATGGGCAATATCCCATTTAGTTTTCCTAATGTAAGCCTTAACTCATCTACATCAACTATTAAAGATGCTAATTCTCTATAGAAATCGGGTAATTCTTCAATCATGGGAACGCTCTTAATTATTTTTAGAATACGCTCAATTATCTCTTCAATCACAACTTTTATTCGTTTTTGCTCCTTTTTCTTTGCTTTTAAGAGAATGGGAGCATTCTTCGATACTTGAGCGGAACTTTTCATTCCTCGTTTGAAGGTGATATCCAATAATTCTTTTGTGTTTGGAACATGGTAAAATTCCAAGAATGGGTTTTTCATGGTGATGTGAATAATTATATATTTATAAAAAATAAGGATTGATTCGATATTACTTTTTCTCTTTTAATTCCATCAATTTTTGCTCTGTTGCAATAATCTCACTGCTTAGATCAATTG
>Ga0307419_10000206_pt1 | contig 27520 bp, 28 predicted proteins | sample SalMarWE160230MG_2_FD_202512 | JGI IMG/M metagenome (GOLD analysis project Ga0307419, IMG submission 202512) | Salt marsh sediment microbial communities from the Plum Island Ecosystem LTER, Massachusetts, United States - WE1602-30 | ecosystem: Environmental > Aquatic > Marine > Intertidal zone... | reverse complement strand
GGAGATGATGCCTTGCTGGTGAATCAGGGCTTTCGGATTCGGTTTGGCATCCAACATGCGTTGTGCTACTGCTCGATATCTCGGATCGAGAAATTCCGATCCACTGGGCGTGGAACGACAGCAGAAAAATTGTACCGAGGGGAGCAATGGCAGATCCCCAAGAAAATACCGGCACATTTGAAAGTGCCGACGGCCTGAAGATATTCTACAGAGAGTATCAGGCAGTTGTGCGCGCGTATGCCGATGATTTCCTGGTGCATGACCGGGTGAGCGCCAGGTGGTTTACGGAAATAGTCCGGAGCATGGAAGACGTGAACAGATCCGCCTCAAAGGTAACGGTACCCATATTGATGCAACTTGCCGGCGACGATCACCTGACCAACGCAGCACGATCAAGGGAATTCTTTGACAGGCTGAGCGTCGATGACAAGCGCCTGCATGTTTATGACGACTTCTATCACGAGATCTATAACGAAAAGGAAGAGCTGCGGATGAGACCTCTCGCCGACCTGGAAACCTGGGTAAGAGATTATGGCAGCAATTGAGGAAATTCGTATGACACTTACAAAGAGTCAGCTCATCGACACGATCTGCAGGATTTTAGGGCATGTTGACATCAGGACTACTGAGAGGTATCAGCATGTGAGGCTAGAGGACAAAGAAGCGGTGATGAGGAAGTAAATGGTTTTTACAAGGTGTATACATTTCGTCGTGAACAAAAACAAGCATTTATGTGGCTGGGGGACGAGGATTCGAACCTCGGTTAACGGGGCCAGAACCCGTCGTCCTGCCACTGGACGATCCCCCAGCGAAGCCTATATTCTCCACAAACAATTGGTTGAAGTCAAGCCAAAAAGAGCAAGTTTTCAGAGGAAAGGGGCCTTCCAGCAGCGGACGAGATGGTGCTCTCCCATGGGAGAAAAGGATATTTCGTCCCGGCAACACCGTGATTCCACCAGGGGGCATCTTCCCTGAAACCTACATCCCGGCGGGGGATCGAGGGGACTCGGCACATCGCCGCTCAACGGTGTGATGTCGCGAGTTTCGCCGGGAACCGGAACTGATGAGAGCAGGGCCCGGGTGTAGGGATGGCGAGGGTGGTCGAACAGTATTTCTCCAGGGCCGTATTCCATAATGTGGCCGAGATACATGACCGCCACCATGTCGCTCATGTACCCCACGACATTGAGATCATGGGAGATAAAAAGATAGGAAAGCCCGAATGATTGCTGCAGGTCCTTGAGAAGGTTCAAAATTTGCGCCTGGATAGAGACGTCCAGGGCGGAGACCGGCTCATCGCAGATAACCAAAGAGGGCTCAACGCTGAGGGCGCGGGCGATACCAATCCGCTGCCGCTGCCCGCCGCTGAACTCATGAGGGTAGCGGTCAATGCTTTCTCCTGCCAGACCCACGAGCGCCAGGAGTTCCTCCACCCTGGCCCGCCTCCGGCGCCCGTTAGTCATCTCTATGGCCCGGAGACCTTCCTCAATTGCCTGCCCCGCGGTCATGCGCGGGTTGAGCGATCCAAAGGGATCCTGAAAGATGATCTGAACTTCTTTCCGGAGCCTCTTTATCTCCTTCCCATAAAGGGAGTTAATATCACGTCCCCGGTAGAATATCCGGCCGCGGTCCCGTTCGAGTAACCTGAGGAGCAACCGGGCCACGGTCGATTTTCCGCACCCGGACTCTCCCACCAGACCGAGTGTCTTTCCCGGTTCCACCTGGAAATCCACGCCGTCAACCGCTTTTACCCATCCGGAAGTGCGCTGAAAGAAGCCCCGCTTTACGGGAAAATACTTCCTCAGGTCGTGCACCTGGAGAAGGGCTTCTTTTTGCGGTGAATGAACCGGCGTCATGGGTGAGCACCTCCGGTGGAATTCCCTTCAAAAAGAACCGGACAGCGGCTGAAGTGTCCGTCACCGTAATCACACATATCGGGAAATTGATTCCTGCATGAATCTATTGCATGGTTACACCGGGGGTGGAAGGGACATCCCGCGGGCTTGCGGGAGGGATCCGGGACTGTTCCCGGTATGCTGGGGAGCCGCTCTCCTCTCTTCAGCCGACTGGGAAGGGAGGCGAGAAGCCCCTGGGTGTACGGATGTCTTGGGGATTTGAAGATATGTTCCGTCTGTCCCTGTTCAACAATCAGCCCGGCGTACATGACGTAGATCCTGGCGGCGATATGGCTGACCACGGCCAAGTCGTGGGTAATATACAGGACCGAGGTGCCATGTTTCCTCTGCAAAGAACGAAGGAGTTGAAGAATTTGTGCCTGGATGGTGACATCCAGGGCAGTAGTGGGCTCATCGGCAATCAGGAGCTCAGGACTGCACGAGAGGGCCATGGCAATCATCACACGCTGCCGCTGTCCGCCGCTCAACTGGTGGGGATAGTCCTTGACCCGCTCCTCGGGTATGGCAATACCCACATCCTTGAGGAGTTCAAGGCATCGCTGATGCACCTCGTCCCTTGGAAGCGGTTCGTGAATTTCAATGGCTTCAGCAATCTGGTCCCCAACGGTGAAGACAGGGTTCAGGGACGTAAGGGGTTCCTGGAATACCATGGCGATCTTTTTTCCCCGGACGGCACGAAGCTTTTCTTCATCCAGGTCAAGAAGATTTTCTTCGTGGAAGAGGATCCTCCCAGCGGTTATCTCGCCTGGTGGAGAGGGGATAAGTCCCAGGATACTGAGGGCGGAGACGGTCTTGCCGCATCCTGATTCCCCCACGATACAAACCGTTTCTCCCTGGTGAATTTCAAAGGAGACGCCGTCCACTGCCCTTGCCAAACCGTCGCCACTGCGAAATGAGACGGCCAGGTTTTCTACAGACAGCAATATATCTTCTCTGGTCACTCTCAGGACCTTTCGCGCAGTTTAGGATTCAGGATATCCCGGAGCCCCTCGCCGAAGAGGTTAAACGAGAGCACCACGATGAGGATGGCGATGCCGGGAATGAACGTGAGCCACGGCGCGTCAAAGATGAAGCGTTTTCCGTCAGACAGGATGTTTCCCCAGGTAGCATGCGGAGGCGGCACACCGAACCCGAGAAAGCTCAGACCCGCCTCGGTCAGGATGGCGGAGGCGATCCCGATGGTGGCGGAAACGAGCACCGGGCCGAGGGCGTTTGGCATCATGTGCCTGAATATGATGCGAAATTTACCCACCCCGAGGGCCTTTGCCGCGGTGACAAAATCCTGTTCCCGGAGGGAAAGGAACTCCGCCCGGACAAAGCGTGCGGCCCCCATCCAGCTGGTCAATCCGATAATGATCATGATGTTGTACATGCTGGCCGGAAGGATCGCCACCACTGTGAGAATCAGGAAAAAGCTCGGGAAACAGAGCATGATATCTACGATGCGCATGATCAGGGTATCCACGGTCATAACGGGGACGGAAAGCAGGGCCCGGAAAGGAGCCTTCCCCGAGTTCCTTTCCCCGGGAGGACCATGCACGGCTGAAACAAGGAAAAGCCCCCCACCGGCCGCGAGAAAAATGAACGAGGATGCCCACATCCCCATACCCATCAGGACAAATCCGGCGCCTGTAAAGAGGACCGCGAGGGTGTGCCCGGAACGTACCTGTTTTTCGCCGAAATAGCCGGCTATTCCGCCCATGAATATGCCGATGAGCACGGAGATGCCCACGGCAACAAATCCGACGGTGAGGGAAACCCAGGCGCCCTGGAGCATCCTGGAAAACACATCACGCCCCAGATCGTCGGTGCCGAGAAGGTAGATCCCCAGGGCCGGAATCTCTCCGGGAGTAAGGGCTTCGACATTCGGCGCGGAGAGGGGAGGCCGCAGTTTTTCCTGCAGCCGCACCATGGCAGGGTCAAAAATCGGCTCTGTTCCCGAGGTGAGGAAAAGTCCCACGAGGGCCACGCAGAAGAAGATCAGGAATATGACAAAACCCGAGACGGCAAGGCGATTTGCCATGAAGAGGCGGTAGGATTCCCGGAACCTTGATTCCCTCGGGCTGGAAGGCGCATCAAGGTCCTGGTTCCAGGCGAGCGGCGTTTTTGTCTGTTCCATCACAACCGTATCCTCGGGTCCACCAGGAGATAGAGAAGATCAGAGAGAAATGTCCCTGCCAGCACCAGGACAGCGGAAACAAAATTGACCGTCAGGATAATGGGATAGTCCCTGGCAAGGATGGCTTCATAGGCCATCCTCCCCATGCCGGGCCATGAAAAGATGGATTCTATGATAACGGAGCCGCCGATGAGTCCGGGGAGAATGAGCCCGAACATGGTGGCAAAGGGCAGAAGCGCGTTGCGCAAGGCGTGTTTGTAATGGACCTGGTCCGGCGGGAGTCCTTTGGCGACCGCCGTGCGCACATAGTCCTGTCCTTCCACTTCCATCATCTGGCTTCTCACGTACCTGGAGAGGATCGCGATACCGCCCGTGGCGCCCAGCACAGAAGGCAACAAGAGGTGCCATACCCGGTCCATGGCGACAGGAGGCCAGGAGGTGGCTCCCAGCCCGAAGGTCGCCATGCCGATGACCGGGACGTGGAAGCGGGTCACCACAAAGATGATGAGCACGTAGGCAAAGAAAAACCCGGGGATGGAGATCAGCAGGTACGAGAAAAAGGTGCTTGTCCGATCAAAGATCCCCCCCCGATGGATGGCGGATCGTATGCCCAGGGGAAACGAAAGAGTCCAGGTGAGGAGCGTCCCCACGATAAAGAGGGGGAGGCTGTTTAGAAAGCGAATCCAGATCTTTTTCAGGACCGACTGGTTGTCTTTCCAGGAAACGGTTTTCCCCGTGAAGAGGCCCTTGTAAAAGAGGACGTACTGGACGTAGAGGGGTTTATCCAGATGAAATTCCTTCTGGAATCTTTCCAGGATTTCCGGGGTGAATTTCGGGTTGAGGGGATCGATCTGGCTGGGTTTCCCCGGGGCCAGGTGAATAATCAGGAACGAAACGATGGAGACGAAAAAGAGTGTCACCGTTTTCTGGACAATGCTGCGGCCTAAGAATGACAACATGCTACGATCCCTTTCGCTCTTACCCTTCCTGGGCGAAGGTAGGTACCTCAGGAAGCTTGATCCATTTGTTAAAATAGAAGGTATAGTCCCCGGTTTTTGTTGGCTCGATCTTGCGGTAAAAAACCTTTCCCGCCTTATCCACTTCCTTGATGACGATGCGCTTGTCCAGAACAGCGGTCCACTTGCTCACGTACAAGAACGTATACGGCTGTTCCCGGGCGATGATTTCATGGAGTTTGTGGCAGTAGGAGACCTGTTTTTTGTGGTCATACTCCTGCCTGATCTTGACAATCAGGTCATCCGCCTCCCTGTTTTTAAAGCCCACGAAGTTGAGCTGGTAGGGATGTGTCTGGCTGGAATGCCAGATCTGGTAGAGATCCGGCTCAATGCCCATCTGCCAGCCCAGGATGAGGGCGTCAAAATCCGCCTTGTCCACCCTGTTCTGGATGAACACGGACCATTCCAGGATATCGGTCCGCACGTCGATACCGATCTGTTTCCAGGCATCCTGGGCAATGGCCAGAATCGCCTTGCGCAGGTCATTCCCACTGTTTGTGATGAGCGTAAACTGGAGTCTCTTTCCGTCCTTTTCAAGCCATCCATCCTTGCCTTTTTTCCACCCTGCCGCTGCAAGGAGCCTCAAGGCACCGGCAGGATCATAGGGGAGGGGCTTGATATCCTGGTCATAGTAATCGGTCTGTTTCACAAAAGGGCCGGTAATCCGTTCCCCCTGTCCGTAGAGGACGTACTGGATGATCTTATTGACATTGATGGCCATTCCCAGGGCCCGGCGGACCCGAGGGTCACGAAAAGGTTTTCGCCGCATATTGTACCCGATGTAGGTATAGCCGAAAGAGGTGCCTGAGAAGCTCTGGTACCTGAGGTCCGATTTAAACCGCTCCACCTGGTAGGGCTGGACACTGTAGTTGTCCACCGTACCCGCATAGAACTCCATCTCCTGGGTAAGGAGATCGGAGATGATGCGAAAATAGTATCGTTCATAATTAGGCGGTCCTTCCCAGTACTCATCAAAACGGGTGAGCGAGATAAACTGATCCGACTTCCATTCCTCAAAACGGAACGGGCCGCTCCCGATAGGATGGCGATTGAAATCGCTCTTTCGAATGGAAAACGTGTCAGGGTTTTTTCCCCGCCTGATGGCCTCAGCTCTCATGGCCTTCCTGTTGAGGAGGTGTTCCGGCAGGATGCCCATGCCCCATGTTCCCAGAGCGGGGGAGTAGAGCCGCTTGTAAGTGACTTTAACCGTCAGGGGATCAATGACCTCAACCTTTTTTACCGGCTCATAGTCCGAGATGCGCGGAGACAGGTTCTTGGGATCCATGATGGCCTCATAGGTGAACTTGACATCCTCTGCCGCCAAAGGATGGCCGTCGTGGAACCGGATACCCGGGCGCAGGTGAAACACGATGACGGGATTGTGCTCGGTTGCGGGAAGGAGCAGGCGCGCGTATTTGGAAAGGGATCGCTCATCCAGTTCCGGCGTGGAGCGTATATATTGCTGCGGGCGGAACGCGCTGAAATAGTCCTGCCCGAGCAGGAGCTTCAGGGTGTTGAAAAGGCTCTGGTCAACATGATCCAGCACAAGCCGGATCCTGGCGGGCGCATGGACAGTGAATCGTATTTTCCTGGATTTCCCCTGCTTCCCCGGCAGTTTTTCTTCCTTTGTCAGGGAATAATCCTTCGGCGGCACGAGAGAAATATCGCGGATATGTTGCAAAGGGTTTCTGAGAGGTTTATCGTGAGACCGCGATTTGAGCACCTGCTGCAGGAAGCCAAGGAGACCTGCACCATCGAGTTTCCCCTTGCGGGGAATGGGAGCACTTTCATTGACAAAGAAAAATGCCTCCTCGGAGATATCCCACGAGCGGGCGACTCGCCCCCTGAACTGCAGGTCCTTGTCACGGTCAAGAAGACCCTCGAACACGAGGGATTCAATCTGGCTGCTGGCGGAATCGGCGGAGAGAACAGGGTTCAGGATACTGGCATCGCCGATGGACGCGGAAATATACTCGGTAAGCCGGGCAGGATTGCCCCGGGTCTGTTCCTCATAAGAGGGCACCCAGAAATAGGACTGGATGAGGAACACTGACAGGATGGTGGGGGCGAGAATCAGTATTTTGCGAATAGTCATGACAGGTGTCCCGTGGAGACAAGATCAAGCATTTCCGTTTTCCTGAACTCGCTCGAAACTAAGTGCATGTTTTTACAAAACAATTTTTCGACTTCGCTTCAACCTTAAGGAATTCAAGATTTTCAGTCAAGAAAAAAGGAGAAAAGGGGTGTGACATTCGGGAAATGATACTGTACTATGAGCCCAATTCATTGAGGGTGTGGCGTAACGCAAACCTGCGAACCGGGAGGACAATATGAAAAGATTCGTAATCAAGACAGGCCTGGTATTCGCTTCGGGATGTTTGGGAGGGCTCTTGAACAGCTTTGCTGTCTGGTTTCTTGGGCAGAAGGGGGTCCCTGCGCTCTTGGAGGTGAGAATTGCGCCCCAGTGGAGCGCATCGTGGCTCTATCCACGGCTCGTCTGGGGAGGCATCTGGGGGGCGCTTTTCCTTTTGCCGGTGTTACGGAAATCCGTTTTCGGCCGAGGGCTCCTGTTCAGCGTAGGTCCCACCCTGGTGCAGCTCTTTTATGTGTTTCCCCTGGTTGCGGGAAAAGGGATGCTGGGGCTTGCGCTCGGGGACTTCACGCCCCTTTTCGTCTTCTTCTATAACCTGGTCTGGGGAATTACCGCCGCCGCGTGGCTGACAATGGCGGATGAATAAGTCTTGACGGCTTCCAACGAGATCATGGTTCACTGAGCAGGCAAACGGCATATTCCTGAAGCTACGCTCCCTCCGTCGTCCATGACGCCGCTTCAGAAACATCCCGTTCACCTGCTCTTCATGGAAAACTCGCTCTTCTCCCGAATTCGAACTCAGCAGGAGAACCTGAGGGCCTTTCTCAGGTTCGGCTCCTATACTCGTTGCTCATAGGATGCCGCAAAGCGGCATAAGCCAGCTTTTTACGAGGCCATCATTGTTTGTTTTATACGGATCACACGGTGGTGTCCCCGGCCTTTTGCCTTTAGCCTTAGGCCTGTCTCTACGTTCCCATTTCCCAGGAAGAGAGGTATTTCTCCTGTTCGGGAGTGAGGGTGTCGATGGAGACCCCCATGGATGCAAGCTTCAGTCGGGCAATGTCTTCATCAATTTTGCGCGGCACCGGGTGTACCTTGATTCCCATGTCAGTATGGTGTTTCGCTATGTATTCAGCTGAGAGGGCCTGATTCGCGAAACTCATATCCATGACGCTGGATGGATGGCCCTCAGCGGCTGCCAGGTTGATCAGGCGGCCTTCCCCCAGGAGATAGACACGCCTGCCGTTTTCGAGGGTGTATTCCTGGACGAATTCCCTGATAGCCCGTGATCCACTGGATGCCTCTTTCAGGCCGGGAATATCCAATTCAACATCAAAGTGCCCTGAATTGGCAACCATAGCACCGTCCTTCATGGTGAGGAAATGCTCCTTGCGGATGACGTTGATGTCCCCGGTGAGGGTGCAGAAAAACTCCCCCAGGCGTGCGGCTTTTTCAATGGGCATGACTTCAAAACCGTCCATGACTGCTTCAAGGGCCCGCAGGGGATTCACTTCGCAGACGATGACATGGGCCCCATGACCCTTGGCTCGGTTGGCCACCCCACGACCGCACCACCCGTACCCGCTGACCACGAAAATGGAGCCGGCCAGGAGGCGATTGGTAGCCCGGATAATTCCGTCAACGGTACTCTGGCCCGTGCCGTAACGGTTGTCGAAGAGGTGTTTGGTGTCGGCGTCGTTGACGGAAATGATCGGGAACTGGAGGACGCCGTCTTTTTCCATGCTCCGCAAACGGATGACGCCGGTGGTGGTTTCTTCAGTGCCGCCGCGGATGCCTTTGAGCAGGGATGTCCTTTTTTCCGGGGAGAGGTTTTTCGCCCATTCGGCAACACCCGCTTCCAGTTCATCCCACTTTTCGAGGGCGATGAAATGAAGGGAACTGACAAGATCCGCCCCGTCATCCATGGTCAGGTTGGGGGCATGCTTGAGGGCGGAGAGAATGTGGCTGTAATACGTGGCATGATCTTCACCCCTGATGGCAAAGACAGGAATTTCATCGTCCGCAACCAGTGAGGCGGCCACGTCATCCTGGGTGGAGAGGGGGTTGGAAGCGCAGAGAACCACCTTTGCCCCTCCCGCTTTCAGGGTTTTCATGAGGCTTGCCGTCTCGGTGGTGACATGGAGACAGGCGGAAACCCTCAGTCCCTCCAAAGGCCGCTCTTTTTCAAAACGTTCCCTGATCATGGTGAGGACCGGCATACTCATGGCGGCCCATTCAATCCTCAACCTGCCTTTTTGTGCGAGATTGATATCCTTAATATCGTAATCCATTTCTTTTCCCTTTCCTTACTGGTTGTTATTTTATTAATGCTGCTGATAAAAAAAGTAAGTAACAGCTCAACAAATATGAGGTATTGATCCTTTGTTATGGAAACCCGGTCTCCGAAAGCCCCAGAAATTATCTCCAGGCCCCAAAGAACCAGGCACAGATAAAAACCAAAGGCAATATCTCACACAGAGACGCTGAGACCACAGAGGTCTAAAAATAAAAAACCAAGTTGTTTTTCTCTGATAGCTCTGTGTCTCTAGTGAACGAAGTGAACGGGCGTGAGACTATGGTTTTCCCACACCATTGGCCTTATTCTGCCTCCGCTGTTTATTGAGCAGATACAAAATTTACCACCCCTCATTACAAAGAGCCCACACAATTACTTCACTGCTTTTTTCAGGTCATCGACCATATCGGTTTTTTCCCATGCGAACTCGGAAAGTTCACGCCCGAAGTGGCCGTAGTTGCAGGTTCTTCGGTAGATGGGACGGAGCAGATCAAGCCTTTCAATGATGGCCGCCGGCCTGAGATCGAATTTTTCCTTGACGATCTCGGTCAGGTGACTGCTCGGGATAACCCCTGTACTGTAGGCGCCCACCATGACCGATACCGGATCGGGCCTGCCGATGGTGTAGGCCACCTGGATTTCGCATTTCTCTGCCAGGCCTGCAGCGACAATATTCTTCGCGATGTAGCGGCACATGTAAGAAGCACTGCGGTCCACCTTCGAAGGGTCCTTGCCTGAAAAGGCACCGCCCCCGTGATAGCCAAAACCTCCATAGGTGTCCATGATGATTTTCCTGCCCGTGAGCCCGCAGTCCCCCAGTGGACCTCCAACCACAAAGCGCCCGGTGGTATTGATGAAATACTGGGTATCCTGGTCAAGGAGGTGACCTGGAATGACCTCCTGGATCACGTGTTCCATGATTGCTTCACGGAGGGTGTCGTAATCCACGTCCGGGCTGTGCTGGGCCGCCATCACCACTGTATGGACCCGGTGCGGTTTCCCGTCCATGTATTCCACGGTAACCTGTGATTTGCCGTCGGGCCTGAGCCAGGGAAGCTGGCCTGATTTTCGCACATGAGCCAGCCTTCGGGTGAGGTGGTGGGCCAGATAAATCGGCATGGGCATGAGGACGTCCGTGTCTTTGCAGGCATAGCCGAACATGAGGCCCTGATCACCCGCTCCCTGGTCCTTGAACAACCCTTTCCCCTCGTCCACTCCCATGGCGATATCCGGGGACTGCTTGTCTATGGTGGAGATCACCGCGCAGGTTTCCCAGTCAAATCCCATGGCAGAATTGTGGTAGCCGATGTCTTTGATGGTTTCCCGCACTACGTCCGAAAGATGCACATAGGCGGACGTGGTGATTTCACCCGCTATCATGGCCATTCCCGTGGTGACTAAAGTCTCACAGGCCACCCGGGCACGGGGATCCTCCTCAAGCATTTTGTCCAGGATATGGTCGGATATCTGGTCGGCAACCTTGTCGGGGTGGCCTTCGGTAACGGATTCAGAGGTGAAGAGAAAATTGGAAGATTTCATGTTGCTGCTCCTTTTTGTTTTTTCTTGTCGCGTATCAGGCGATTATCAATGAGCCTGGTCTTGCCCACCCATACGGCAAGGGCCAGGAGATTTTCGTTTTCGAGTGTACCCAGGTCCTCGAGGGTGACCGGATCGCAGAGACTGACATAGTCGATCTTTGTATGGGGATGATTCCCTATGAATGCCTCCACCGCCTTTTTGATGACGGCCGGGTCCCGCTCTCCAGCCTTGAACATTTCATGGGCCAGGTCCAGGGACTTGTTGAGACTGAGCGCGGATTTCCTCTCTTCACGGCTCAAGTAGTTATTTCGCGAACTCATGGCAAGGCCGTCAGGGTCTCTCACGGTGGGCACGCCGATGATCCGGATATCCATGTTGAGATCCATGACCATGCGGCTGATCACGGTGAGCTGCTGGTAATCCTTCTGCCCGAACACAGCTATGTGGGGCTTCATGATATGAAAAAGCTTGCAAACGACGGTAGTAACTCCTTCAAAAAAAGTCGGTCTTGACAGGCCGCAAAGGTGTTGTGTCACCCGGTGGACCAGCACGGAGGTCTGTGCATCGGGGATATACATCTCATCGGCATCGGGCATGAACACGATATCCACCCCCACCTGTCGTGCCTTTTCAATATCTCCTTCCGTGTCCCTCGGGTAGCGATCAAAGTCTTCCGCCGGGCCGAACTGGGTGGGGTTTACAAAGATACTGATCATGAGCTGATCTGCGTGGGATTTCCCCACCCGCATCAATTCAAGGTGACCTTCATGCAGGAACCCCATGGTGGGGACGAGCACAAGGGTCTTCTCTTCAAGCCTCAGGGCCTCGACTGTTTTCTGCATGTGGTCAACGGAGCTGATGATTTGCATTTTCTTCCAAGAAAACGGGTTACTTTCTCGATGCCAGGGGAACGTAGTACTGGGTCCCGCCTTCCATATCCCGGATTTGCTCCACCAGGTTATCCAGATCCTCAGAAACGTGGACAAAATCAATCTCAGACGCATCAATTACCAGCAGAGGGGAGTCCTGGTAGTGGAAAAAGAAGGAGTTAAAGGACTCATTTATTGATTCAATGTAGCCCGGATGAACCCCTTTCTCAAATTTCCTGCCCCGGTTCCTGATTCTTTCCAGCAGCACGTCTGTCCTCGCCTGGAGAAGGATGACCAGATCGGGCACCACTGTCTTGCGGTTCAGGAGGTGAAAGAGCTGTTCATACAACCAGAACTCCTGGTCATCAAGATTTATCCTCGCGAAAATACGATCTTTTTCAAACAGATAGTCGCTGATGATAACCTTTTTGAAAAGGTCCATCTGGTGGATTTCAGCGATTTGCTGGTACCGTCTGAGCAGAAAGTAAATCTGCGTCTGAAAGGCGTATTTCTTGGGATTCCGGTAAAACTTTGTCAAAAACGGGTGGCCTTCCACGTCCTCGAGCAGTGTCTCGCCTTCCAGCTTTTCAGCCAGCAACCTGGCGAGACTGGTTTTCCCAACGCCAAGAGGGCCTTCAATAACAATATAGTGGAGATTTTTCATCGCTCCCTGCAAAAGCCAAAAATATCTAACATTCTACACCTCATTTGTCAACGGCAGTTTGTCGGCCATGCACAGGAACTCATTCATGTCAAGCGTCTCGGCCCGTCGCCGGGGATCAATACTGCAGGCGGCTAACCATTGAAGGAGTTCGTTTTGATCCAGTGAGGGGAAGAACCTCTTCAGGGAATTGGCAAGCGTCTTTCTTCGATGGGAAAAGGCTCCTTTCACGACCTTCTGAAAAGCAGCCTCGTGTTTTGCGCGTGTTGCATACGGGCGCTCGAAATCAATTTCCACCACAGCTGAGTCCACCTTGGGCCGGGGATAAAAGGCGTTTCTGGAGACCTGGAGCAGGGGTGTGGTCTTCGCATTATAGTTCACGAGGACGGTCATGGCACCATAGGCCTTTTCTCCCGGCGAAGCGCAGAGACGCAGGGCAAATTCACGTTGGAACATGAGGATCGCCCGGCTGATGGCGAGTCGGTGGGTGACCAGTTTTTCAAGGCATGGCGACGAAATGTTGTAGGGAAGATTTCCGATGACTTGTATCTTGCGTCGTTGCGCATTCACGAGTTCGGCAAGGTCGAAACGCAGGATATCGTCATGAATCAGGGTGATGTTGGAGAACCCGGCCCGGGTGATCTTCCGGCGGAGGGCTTCAACCAGATGAGGGTCTTTTTCCACGGCAAAGATGTGCGAGACATTTCTGGCCAGGGGAATGGTCAAGGCCCCTTTTCCGGGCCCGATTTCGAGGACAATATCCTTCGCTCCGAATCCCGAACGATACACGATTTCATGGGTGATATCGGAACGGGTCAGGTAGTGCTGCCCAAGTCCTTTTTTTGGGCGCCCGTTCGCGGTAGTCATGCCGTGTTAAAAGGCGGCCTTTTCTCGACCTCCTTTCTCCGTCTCCTCTGCCGCCTCCATTGCTTTACATACCGGAAAAAACGGAGAAAGAAGAAGTAGGCGGGAGGAGCGAAGATCAGTCCAAGGATCAACCCTCCAAGGAGGAAGGCCGCGGCAAAAGCTCCCCCTGCACCAAGGATTTTGCTCACAATGACGAGCGGTTTCTGTCCACTCTTCATGGCCTCTATGATACCGGAGAACAGGGCCTTTCTCTCGGAAAGGCCCAGAAGTGAGGCCCCGAGCCTATAGTCGTAAAAATAGATGAGATACCAGTTCAACGGGTTGCTGATCCAGGTGCCGATAGCCGCTGTTATCTTGCTTCCTTTGAGGAGAATCGCCAGGGTGACAGCCAAAGCAATCTGGAATGGCATGATGGGCATCATTCCGGTGAATACACCCAGGGCCATGCCCAGGGCCAGTTCATTGGGCTCTCCCTTGAGCCGGATAAACCGCAGGTAGTAATATTTTAGCTGTCTATTGAACTTCAAACCATTCCATTCCTGTCTTGAGGGCTTTTTTCAGCAGCCACCCGGGAAAGGGGGCGCAAATCCTGGATAGGAAACTTTGAGCGCACGTCCTGAGAGAGGTCCATCCGTTCACTGTTCAGGATCCTGTGATAACCGGCAACGGCAATCATGGCCCCGTTATCGGTGCAGTACCGGGCTGCGGGATAGAAGATCCGAAGGTCGTCTCCAGCGGTTTCATCCGAGAACCTCTCTCTCAGCCGTCCATTGCAGGCCACGCCGCCGGCGACCATAATGTCCCTGACCCCTATCCTCTGAGCCGCCTTGAGGCACTTTTGTATCAGAACGTCCACGACCGCTTCCTGAAAAGATGCTGCGATGTCAGCCAGCGTTACGTCTGTAGTATCCTTCTTGCCGTTTTTCCAATCCTTTACATAGAGCGCCACCGAGGTCTTGACTCCACTGAAACTGAAGTCAAGGGATTCCGGTCCAAGCATGGCGCGCGGGAATTTAATGCGATCGTTTTTTCCTTCCCGGGCCTCCTTTTCAATGGCCGCGCCTCCAGGATAACCCCGTCCGAGTATCTTGGCAACTTTGTCAAAAGATTCCCCGGCAGCGTCATCAAGGGTCTGCCCCATCTGGATATATCGGCCATACCCCTTCACATGGTAAATGCTTGTATGTCCTCCTGAGACCGTGAGTGCGGCGAATGGGAAGGAGGGGACCTCTTTTTCCAGGAAAATTGAGAGGATGTGCCCTTCCAGGTGGTTTATTCCCACGAGCGGCAACCGGTGCGTCATTGCCAGACCTTTGGCGTAATAAAGGCCCACGAGGAGTGCGCCCACGAGCCCCGGCCCAACGGTTACTGCAATCCCGTCAAGGTCTTCAAAAGAAACGGACGCCTGGGTTAAGGCTTCTTCCACGACCGGTACAATATTCCTCAGGTGTTCCCGGGATGCCAGTTCCGGGACAACGCCTCCGTAAGGATGGTGGATTTCTACCTGCGAGTTTACTACGTTCGAAAGCGAGCGGCAACCGTCTTCGACAACCGCTGCCGACGTATCATCACAGGAGGTATCGATACCAAGAATAAGCATTTGTTTCAGTTCACCGTTTACGGCTCATGGTTGTTCTGGGCGCCTTCAAGGCTTTACATATGGCCGAATCTTGCGAAACAGTTGTTGACTCACGCCGGGGACCGACAAAAGGTCTTCCACCATCCTGAACCCGTTTTCCGCTGCTCTCGCCTTTACTATGGATCCGGCAAGCCGGGGGCCGATCCCGGGGAGGGCGATGAGTCCTTGGGGGTCTTCATGGTTCAAGGAAATGGGAATTCCCAGGGTGATTTTATAAAAGGCCGTCATCTGGCCAAAGCGGATCTGCGTATGACCGTCATTTTCCTGTACCTCCACCCGGGAACCGGAGGGTAGCGGGAGGTTTGAGGAACCGGCACCGAAGGAAGAGGGGGCATTGCACTTTGTCTTTTTCAGAAGCCGGTCAAGGTTGGGGCTCCGGGAAAATGTATACACGCCGGGGTGCGAAACAGTGCCGGCAACTTCCACAAAGATGCTGCTCTCTTTCGGAAATGGCGAGCCGGGTTGGGATGGCAACCTGTTTCCGGCACCATAGAGGCACACTACAGTGAGGAGCAGCAAGAGTGCCGCTCCGTTGCGGTCAGGATTTTTCTCCCTGCTCATTATCAAGATCAAACGCAGTATGGAGAACGCGGACCGCGAGCTCGGTGTATTTCTGGTCAATCACACAGGAAACCTTTATTTCAGAGGTGCTGATCATCATGATATTGATATTTTCCTGGGCCAGGGTGTCGAACATCTTTTGCGCAATACCTGCATGACTTCTCATGCCAACGCCGATGATGGAGATCTTGGCAATATTTTTGTCACCCAGGACCTCTCGGGCACCGATCTCTTCACCTACCTTGTTGACGAGGGAGAGGGTCTCTTGAAATTCCGATGTGGGAACGGTAAAGGTGAGATCTGTCTCTCCGTCGTCGCTGGTGTTTTGGACGATCATGTCCACGATAATGCCCGATTTAAACAGGGGGTGAAAGATCTTCGCGGCGATTCCAGGTCTATCCGGGATCTTCCTGATGGTAATCCTGGCTTCATTCTTGTCGAACGCGATCCCTGAGACCAGTACTTTTTCCATGTCTTCAGTTTCTGCAACCACCATTGTCCCCCTTTCTTTCGTAAATGTTGACCGCACATGGATGGGCACGTTGAATTTCTTTGCGAATTCCACTGAACGAATTTCAAGGACTTTGGCTCCCAGGCTGGCCATCTCCAGCATTTCATTGTAAGAGATCCGGTCCATCTTTTTGGCCCTTGGGCAGATATTGGGGTCTGTTGTGTAGATGCCGTTGACATCGGTAAAAATTTCGCATACATCGGCATTCAGCGCCGCTGCGAGGGCGACGGCCGTGGTATCTGACCCACCCCTTCCAAGGGTGGTGATGTTCCCTTTTCTGTCAAGGCCCTGAAATCCCGCAACAGTCACGATCCTGTTTTTTCCCAGTTCTCTTGTTATCCGCCCTGTTTCAATATCATGGATCCTGGCCTTGCCAAAAAGCCTGTTCGTATGGATGGCTACCTGGAAGCCGAGCAGGGAACGGGCTTCATAGCCCATTGACTCGACTGCCATGGCAAAAAGAGCGACGGATGCCTGTTCACCGGTGGACAGCAGGACATCAAGTTCCCGGGGGTCCGGATCGTCGGTTATCTCATGGGCGAGTTGGATCAATTGATCGGTTTGGCCTGCCATGGCGGACAGGACCACCACCATCTGATTTCCCTGTTTGTAGTATTCCAGGACCCGCCCGGCCACATCCCTGATTTTTTCGATAGTGCCGACGGAACTCCCTCCATATTTCTGTACGATCAATGCCATGCTTCAGCCTCGCCCTGATTTCTGCTCAAGTTTCTCCAGAATAGTAATAGCCCGTGGATTTGACCCCGAAAGGGCAATTCGTCTTGAAGCCTCGTCCAGAACAGTGATCCTGACGGTTACCCGTTTCCCCGGGAGGATTTCAGGCCATCGATCCGCCCATTCCATTGCCACCACGCCCTCTTCATAGAAATATTCCTCCAGCCCTGTGGACAAAAAAGCCGAGAGTTGATCCAGACGATAGGCATCCATGTGAAAGAGGGGCAGTCGGCCCTGGTATTCGTTCATCAGGGCAAATGAAGGGCTTGTTATCACGGTTTCAGGGGAAATCCCGAGGCCCAGTGCCAATCCCTTTGTGAACCAGGTTTTCCCACTGCCCAGTTCTCCCGCCAGGGCGATGAAGTCACCGTTTATGAGTACGGATCCAAGGAGTTCTCCCAGTAATATGGTGTCCTGTTCCGAACGGGCGACATATGTAACACATTTTTGATTCAATGTACAAGAGTCCTGAGGAGATCTCCTTTTCCGATGACCCCGACAATCCGGTCCCCATCCATAACAGGGATGGTGTAGACCTTTTTCTCGGTCATAATCGTTGCAATATCGTCAACAGGAGTCTTCTCGTCCACCGTGGTGACTTCTTTGACATAGAGCTCTTCCACGGTTGTAGCATTGATCCTCTGGATCTCTTTTTCCATTCTCTTCGGACTTTCAAGATAAAAGACCCAGTCAAACAGGGCGACAACAGTAGGGATATGCAGTTTTCGGTCTTTTCTGATGAGGTCGCTTTCGCAGATGATGCCTATGAGTTTTTCATCGTCATCCACGACAGGGACGCCGTTAATATGGTTTTCATAGAGGATCGTGGCCAGTTCTTTCAGGGTTGTCTCCTTTTTCACCGTGGTCACATCTGTGGTCATGATATCGCTTGCATTGAGCATTTGTTGATCTCCTTTACTGGCTCATAGGTGTAACCGGGAAAGTGACCGGGTGGACCGGGTTTCACGGAATATGGTAAAAGTCCTTGTGAAGAGGGGAAGCCGTGAGCGGCCAGGTGCCTCGGGCAATATGTGCAATAATATGGGGAATGGTTTGAAGGAGTTCCCCTGCCAGCACACCTGTGGATCCTCTCTGCTCTGCCAGGAGGTCTGCCGCGAGTCCATGGATGTAGGGCCCCCCAATTGCCGCCGTGGCGGTGGAAAATCCCCTTGCCAGGAATCCCCCGATAAGTCCGGTCAGGACGTCACCCGAGCCACCACTCGAGAGGGCTGGATTGCCCGTTGGGTTCACATGCATGGTTCCGTCGGGCATGGCGATGAGCGTTCTTGCCCCCTTGAGCACAAGGTAACATCGATGGGTTTCAACAAACCCGGCAGCGGCGAAAATCCTGTCCTTCTGAATCGCCGAGGTTTCCAGGCCGGAGAGCCTTGACATTTCACCCGGGTGGGGGGTCAGAATGGTGCGCGCGGCCGCCTCCTTGAGGGCTTCCATACAACCGGCCAGTGCATTCAGCCCGTCCGCATCGATTACCATGGGCAGGGGACATTCTGTCACGATCTGTTTCACCAGGGTGACAGTTTCCGGGTGGGTTGACAGCCCCGGTCCGAGGACTACAGCGGTTTTGCCCTGGAAGAGCGATTGAATGTTCTCCCATGCCTTGGTTGAGAGGTTCCCACCACCGGTTTCCGGCAGGGGCACGGTCATTGCTTCGGTGAGCTTTTCTTCAAGAATACCGTTGAGTGTTTCCGGAATACCAAGGGTCACCAGGCCCGCTCCCGCTCTCAGCCCACCCATGGCCGTAAGAGCGGCGGCGCCTGTTTTTCCGGTTGACCCTGCAAGGACCAGGAGGTGACCACGGTTTCCCTTGTGGATATCGGGTGCTTCCATGTTCAGAGAATCTTTGAGATCCGATGGCTCTGTCAGGGAGAAATGGTGGGGTATTTTATCAGAAACCGATGCAGGGATCCCGATATCAATCCTCACCAGGCGGCCTGCAAGAAGGGCACCCGGAAAAACAGTCAGACCGAGCTTCGGGAATCCAAAGGTCACCGTGAGGTCGGCTTGCACTGCCGAGCCCATAACCTGTCCTGAGTCGGCATTGAGACCGGACGGCACATCAATGGACATGACCGGCTTGTGGAGCTTAAGGAGATCCTCGATGATAGTTCGATAAACGCCTCGTACCGGGGCGTTCAAACCTGTTCCCAGGATGGCGTCTACTATGAAATGAGCGTGTTGAAGATAATGCCTGAAATCTTGCCATTTTTCGATATCTGCGATTTCATGAATCTCGAGATCCATCCTCCGTGTGATTTCGAGATTCGTAAGCGCGTCGCCGGAGATCCTGTCCAATGGGGAGAGGACCGCGATGGAGACCTTCATACCCGCCTGGCTGAGGTATCTCGCCACTACATATCCATCACCGCCGTTATTCCCGCGCCCGCACAGGATAACAACGTTGTCGTTGAAAGAAGGAGAGAAATGCTCGAGAAAAAACCGGGCCGCGTTCCTCCCGGCGTTTTCCATAAGCACGATACCGGGGATTCCCATATCTTCAATGGCCATCCTATCCATCTGCTGCATTTCAGCCGCTTTTACCAGTCTCATCTCACTTCTCCAACACCACCATCGCTATGGCGTACTCTTTTTCATCCGAGAGGCTGAGGTGAATATTCGCGATACCTTCCTTTTCACAGGCTCGGGCGGATTTGCCATGCACTTTCAGCCCGGGTTTTCCTTTCGGATCATGAAAGACCTCTATATCTCGCCAGATCATGCCGTTGGTCATTCCCAGGCCCATTGCCTTGGTGAAGGCCTCCTTTGCTGCAAAGCGGAGGGCAAACGCCGACGGAGGGAAGGCCCTCTTGAGGCACAGGTCAATTTCACCCGGTGTGAACACCCGTTTCATGAACCGGTCTCCCCATTTTTGCAGGACTTGGTTCATCCGGGGTATCTGGACCAAGTCCACTCCAATACCATGTATCATGGAAGTTAGTGCCCCTAAAAATCCTTTACCAGTTCGAGCATTTCCCGGACGGCTCTTTCGAAGCCCACGAGAACAGCGCGTGCCACGATACTGTGGCCGATACTGTACTCCTCAATCTGGGGCAAGACCTTGAAACGTTTTACATTGACGTAATTCAGGCCATGCCCGGCACTGATGCGGAGGCCGTTTTCCTGGGCGGACTCCACTCCCAGCCTGATCCGGTCAAAAAGCCTGTTTTCCTCTGCCTCATTTCTGGCGTCTGCATAATGTCCCGTGTGGATTTCCACGATATCACCGCCACACGCATGGGCTGCCCGTATCTGGTTCGGATCAGCGTCCACAAAGAAGCTCACCAGGATCCCCTCAGGTTTGAGGCGATCGACCGTTCTCTTATAATGGTCCTTCTTGGACACCACGTCGAGTCCGCCCTCTGTGGTGAGTTCCTCTCTTTTTTCCGGCACAAGGGTGATCAGGTCAGGACGAGCCTTGAGGGCGATTTCTATCATTTCTTCAACGGCGGCCATTTCCAGATTCAACTTATTCTTCACGGTCTGTCGCAGGAGTGCAAGATCCCTGTCCTGTATATGTCTCCTGTCTTCCCGCAAGTGACAGATGATCCCTTCAGCACCTGCCAGTTCCGCAAGGCCCGCGGCCAACACCGGATCAGGTTCGTCGATTCCCCTTGCCTGGCGTACCGTTGCCACATGATCAACATTTACCGCTAAGCGAGCCATTCAACTTCCCTCCTCAATCAATTTTTTCAACCGCAGTTCTTCCTGGTCCATTTCCCTGGCCTCGGTCGGGGAACGCTCATGGTCAAACCCGAGAAGATGAAGGATCCCATGGATGAGAAGCCGGTATACGGTTTCTTCGAAGGACTCGCCCGCCTCCCTTGACTCCCTGGCGGCGGTGTCCAGGGAAATGACCACATCTCCAAGCATGGGTGAGACGGTTGTTTCCTGATGTGGGTCTTCCATGGGAAAGGCGAGGACGTTGGTAGGCCCCGTCCTCCCGAGATATTGGTTGTTCAACAGAGCTATTTGGTCATCATCGGTGAAAAGGACGCTCAATTCCCGGTCATGACAGCCCAAGTCTTCTAAGATTGTCTCCAGTACTTTCTCGATCTTCCGCTGCTGTATCCTTGGTGTCCCCGTTTGAAAGCTGATTTGAATTTCCATTCCCATGCCTTTTCGCTGCAGCATCTTTGCTCACCGGTTCAGGATAATCGACCCGGTGGTGGAACATACCACTGAGGGTTTTATTAAAACTCTTGGCGATTTCATTGAGATCTTTCAACGTCAGTTCACATTCGTTCAGCTGTCCATCCGAAAAAACCCTGTTAATAATCTTCTGGACCATTCCCTGGACCCGAGCGATGGTGGGGTCAACCAGGGTCTTGGATGCCGCCTCCACTACATCGGCGAGCATGACAAGCCCTGCCTCCTTTGTCTGGGGTTTTGGCCCCGGATAGCGGAAATCTTCCTCTTTCACCTGGGTCGTCTTGGTTCCTTTTCTCTCCGTCTGTTCCCTGGCCTTCTGGTAAAAATACTGGATAAGGCTTGTTCCATGATGCTGATGAATGATGTCGATGATTTCCTTGCCAAGGCGGTGTTCCCGGGCCAGTTCAATGCCGTCCTTCACGTGTGAGATGAGGATGAGACTGCTCATGGAAGGGGCAAGCTTTTCGTGTTTGTTTTCGCGATTTGCCTGGTTTTCGATAAAATAGAGGGGCTTTTTCATTTTCCCGATATCGTGATAATAGGCGGCCACTTTCGCCAGGAGGGGATTGGCATTGATTGCCTCTGCAGAAGCTTCAACAAGATTGCTGACGATGACGCTGTGATGATACGTCCCGGGGGCCCGCACCATGAGTTCCTTTAAAAGGGGTTGATCAAGGCTGGCCAGCTCGAGGAGCTTGATGTCTGTGGTAAAACCAAAGGCCATCTCCACAAGGGGGAGAATCCCTGTGGCAATAACCCCCACCAGGATCCCGCCGAGGAATGCCGACAGACATGCAATGGCTAACTCTACGCTGTATAGAGCACCATGGAGGGATTCAACGGTGGTGGCAAGAACGATACTCGCGAGACCGACATTGAGACCGGCCTTGATGAGGGTCCCCCGGTCACGGCAGTTCCGTACTCCGTGAGCGGCAATAAGGCTGCCCATGAAATAATAGATGAAGAAGTCAACGCCCCCGCGGATGACAAACGTTGTCAAAACAGCCAGTATGAATGAGAAGGTGACGGCCACCCTGAAGCCCTGGAAGATGGAGATCAGCATCGCACCGGTGGCCACGGGTATGGCAAAGAACAACGCGCGAGGAGCAAGAAAACTGAATCCGCGTGCGACTTCTTCAGCGACCAGTTGTGATGCGATTGCCACCAGGAAAATGATTAGGATCGTCAGGGCGCAAAACAGGGTGTCCCGGACATCTCCCCGGGAGGTATCATCGGACATGAGGCCCATGATATAGGTACCAGAAAGCAGGAACGCGACGAGTAAGGCCATAGCAGGCGCTCTACCGATCATTGCTTTCCAGCCGGAGCTTTTGTATTCCTCGTCCAGCTTCACAAGGTGCTCAGGATTGATTATCTCGCCCTCCCTCACAAGCATTTCGCCCTTTTTGACTTTGAAATAAACGGGCTTTACTGATTTTCTGGCAGCATCCTTTCTCAGCTCGGTTTCCCGTTTATTGAATGTAACATTGGGCTTGACCAGTACGAGGGAGAGATCCATGGCTGTAGAAATTAAGGCGGGAGAAGCAAGAAATTGGCCGAGGCCTGCCGCCTGTCCCTTGAGGAAGGATCTGGCCCCTTCCAGGTCGTAGAATCGGCTCAGGTCCAGAACCTTGATTTCCTTTTCCTGGTGCACGTGGCGAAGAAGGACTCCTCTTCCACTCTGGGTGAGGAGCATCTTCTTGTTACTCACGACGCCACGATTGAGGACTTTGCGTAAGAGAAATATGACGGCTTTCTCAACCTGGGGAGGGAAGTCGCTTTCGGAGAGAGACTGGAACAGGGAATCATCCGGCGCAAGCTCCAGAATCTCAAAAAAGCGTTCTTCAAAAGCCTCAACGCGGGGCGGTGTGTCCTGGGGCATCTTTTCCCCGGGAATAGGTGCTTCTTTTTCCCGGTATTCTTTCCCCTGTTGGAAGGCTTCCCTGATTCTAGCGATGACGTTATTTCCGGTTGGATCAAAGTCATAAACAGATAAGACACTGCGGACCGCCTGTTCGCTCTTTTCCTGGGTGAGCGTCTCATTTTCCACCAGGAAATCCCGGGTGGCCTTTATGTCACGTTCAGCAACATCTCCCAGGACATAGGTGCGAGGTCTCACGAGAATATCGGGGAACAGGAGAAGAGATACCACGATACTCAGGCCGATGAGAATGAACCATTTTCTCGCCTCGGGGCTGAAACCGCGCCGTTGGGACAGAGCGATGGTTCCCCCCTTTTGCGCCTTGTTTTTTTTGCCGGAACTATTTCTTTTTTTTCCTAGCATTGGTGAAAGTTCGAAAAGCCTGTTAATCGCTTTTTGTGTCATTCGCGTGAAAGTTGGGCTTTTTTCTCCATGTTTTCATACGCTTCGATAATTTCCTGGACAAGAGAATGACGTATGACATCCTCCTTGGAAAAGTAGACAAATTGAATACCCTTGATGCCGTCAAGGATCTTGATCGCCTCAATCAGGCCGGAAACCTTCCCATTGGGAAGATCGGTCTGGGTGATATCGCCGGTGATCACTGACTTTGAACTGAACCCCAGTCTGGTCAAAAACATCTTCATCTGCTCAGACGTGGCATTTTGTGCTTCATCCAGGATCACGAAAGAATCATTCAGTGTCCTTCCCCGCATAAATGCGATAGGAGCCACTTCGATAACGCCCTGCTGGATGAGGCGCGTCGCGCTCTTGAAGTCCATCATGTCATGGAGTGCATCATACAGCGGCCTGAGATACGGGTTGACTTTTTCGTAAAGATCCCCCGGCAGGAATCCCAGGTGTTCGCCCGCCTCCACAGCCGGCCTGGCAAGGACAACCCGATTGACCTCTTTATGAATGAGGGCCGAGATTGCCATGGCCATGGCCAGGTATGTTTTCCCGGTACCGGCCGGTCCAATCCCAAACACAATATCAAAGTTTCTTATGCTGTCAATATACATCTTCTGGTTGATTGTCTTGGGAGTGATGACCTTTTTGGCGGAAGAAATGTAAACTTCATCCTTGAAGATGGTTTTCAGGTTGGCGGATGGATCCCCGCTGAGAATCCTGATGGCGTAGTCGACATCGTTGGGATAGATGGGGCTCTGGGCCTTGAGCAAGTCATAAAGCTGCACCAGGACCTTCTTGGCGAGATCGACTTGCCAGTCACCCCCCTGGATCGTCAGGTTGTTACCCCGCACGTGGACTGAAATTTCCAGTTTCTTTTCCAGGACATGGAGGTGGGCGTTTTGCTCTCCACAGAGACCGCGAACCAATTCATGGTCTGCAAAGGATATCTTTTCCAGCGCTTCCGTGTCTTCTGGCGGTGTTTTTATGTCCACCGACGACCTCGTTTTTTGAAGTGGAGTTGATCAACCGCCCGGAAAGCGGACGGTACTCTCTATTCCTGTTCTCCCAGGGTCTGGAGCATGATCCGCCTTTTCCTGGGCCGGTTGTCGAAATCCAGCAGCACGATTTGCTGCCAGGTCCCGAGGGTCAGCACCCCTTCAACAATTGGAATATGCAGTGACGGGCCAAGGAGCGCGGCGCGGACATGGGAATACCCGTTGCCATCTCCCCACCGCTCATTGTGCTCGTAATAAAGGTCACGGGGTGCAATCCTGTCAATGGCCTTCTTGAGATCGTTGATCACACCGCTCTCGAATTCGATGGTGCTCAGGGCCGCCGTGGAACCAGGGATGAAGAGCGTTACCGAACCATTCCGGATTCGCGTTTCCCGAACAGCTTCACTTACCAACGGGGTAATGTCAATGACATCCGTTTCAGCGGTTGTATGGACAGAAAGAGAACGATTTTCAAATTGCATAGCTCTGGTCCACCTTGGGTGCTCTAACTTGCCTCCATATGTACCACATGGACCTTTACCATGCAAGAAAAAGGCCTTCTGCCGCTTAAAGCTGGTCAGGACGGTCTTCGATAAAGGAGCGAACAAGATTCCTGCCGCTGAAGTGCCCCAGGGTAATATAGTTGAGCAGTATTTCTTTCCCAAAAAGCTCTTTCCGGGTTCGGGAGTGGGAAAGCCCTTTGTTGTATAGCGCCCACACCCGCTCAGCGGTCTCCTCCAGGTACTCGATCTTTCTCTTTATTTCCTGCTGGGGGGGTTTCTTGATGCTTCCGCTTCCCATGAAGGCAATGGAAGCATCAAGGCGAGCGATTTTCCGGAGCGACGCCAAGATATTCCATATGTCATAGTCGGCCCGCAAAGCACGGTCCTTTCCTCCTATGAAGGCATCTCCGGTAAAGAGCCAGCCATGGTTGGTCTCAAAAAGACAAATATGGTCCACACTATGTCCCGGGGTGTGAATTACCTGAAAATGCAGGTTATTACTCTCAACGGTCTGACCGACAGGCTCCCCCCGGCTGGGCTCAGGGTAGCCCCACAAGAACCTCTGATACGGCCGCAACGGCTGTCTTTCCTTGGGTGCTGCGAGAACCGGGAGTGCCAGGGGATGAGCCAGGGCTATTGCCTGGTCGCGGCGCTGAAGCGCTGCATTCCCCGCAATGTGGTCCTCATGGGAGTGGGTATTAATAATCAGGTCCACTTTCGTTTCATTCATCGCGCGCAGGAGCTCTTCCACCGTATAGGCGCATCCGGTGTCTACCATTACCCCGTCTACCAAATAACAGGCCGTGTAATAGTGTCCCTTGCCCCAGGGGGAGCGGGTAAGGTGAAATTTTTTCACGGGACCTATTTGTTCAACGTCGATCATGGGATAATTACCTTCTCAAAATCATCAAAAGGGAAAATCAAGAGCCATTCTTCCATACCCTCTTCTGCCGGAAAGCTCAAGGGATTTTGGGGTACTGAGCATTCTGCGGTTGTGTTGAGCCTCGGAGCAGGGTATAAAGGACAAGAATTGAATTCGGTTCAAAGGAGGTAGGGACATGGGTGGACAAGGCAAGAAAGTAATGGTGTTGGTTGAAGAAATGTATAATGAATTTGAATTCTGGTACCCTTTTTACCGGCTGAAAGAGGCCGGGGCGGAGGTGGTTGTGGTGGGGTCAGGATCTTCCTCTGTTTACAAAAGCAAAATGGGAATTCCCTGCACTGTGGAAAAAAACGCCGACGAGGTCAATGCGTCGACCTTTGACGGGGTCATTATCCCGGGAGGGTATGCGCCTGATCAGATGCGCCGGTATCCCGCCATGGTCAGCCTGGTGAAGGATCTCTTTAACGCAGGAAAGGTGGTGGCGGCCATCTGCCACGCGGGCTGGATGCTGGCCTCGGCTGACGTTCTGGAGGGGCGAAAGGTGACCTCCTTTTTCGCGATCAAGGATGACCTGGTTCACGCGGGAGCAGAATGGGTTGACCAGGAGGTGGTGGTGGACGGCAAATTGATCACCAGCCGAAAACCGGACGATCTCCCGGCCTTCATGCGAGCCGTCCTTGCAGAGCTATAGCCCGGATTTCTCACCAATCCCGCGAAGCGCGGGACTACGATGACGGAGAGCCCCATGCCTGCTGCGTTGCGCTTGAAAAATGACCTCGACGTACTGCAAGTATGCCTGCGGCCATTTCCTGCACGCGCTCCCGATAGCGGGATTTCGCAGGCTCAACTTGCTATTCATGGGCCTCCCCACCGTCTCGCGACGAAGATCGGTGAGAAACCCGGGCTAGCGTTTTGAAACTGGCTCTCTGGACAGGATTTTTCGGTACATTTCCGGGTCCGTGTCCCCTTCAGTGGAGAAAAGGAGGACGGACGACGTTTCACCAAGTTGCAATGCATCCCTATGTAGAATTTCTGATCGCTGTCTCTCCATGTCTCTTTTCAGGGGTGAAGAAAATCAATCCGACAGTCACGAGGGGGATGATGGCAATCAGGCTCAGGGTGGTGTGCAGAGAGTAGATATCGGCCATTTTTCCGGTGAGCGGCGTCATCATTCCGCCGGTTCCAAAGGCCAGTCCCATCATAAGGCTCGATACCATGGATTTTCCTTTTGGGGCCAGTGTCTGTGCCATTGCTATACCAAGGGGCAGAGTAGCCATGATGAAGAAGCCGACCAGGAAGAGGCCCACATATACCCAAAGTCCGGGTATATGAAGCACCAGTAGGAGACTGGGTGTCGCCAGGCCATGGGAGATATAGAAAATCGGTTTGTAACCGATGATGTCTGAGAAATGTCCTGCAAGGAGACCACTAATCGCTCCTGCCACAACAAGGACTGAGATGGCTGCGCCAATGGCGACCAGGGAGTATCCCTGTTTTGCATAGAGAATTGGCAGAAAGGTAAAGAAGGACTGGCCGACAAAAGAGCGAAAAACCATAACCAACCAGAGAAATAAAATTGGTTTCCACGCTGAACCAAGAATTTCCCGTAGTGAACCGAAGAAACCCATATTCTTAAGACCTTCACTTGCGGGGACGGGGATGGACATGAAGAGGAAAATCATTGTGCCAAGACCGATTGCCATGGTGTAAGGCATTGCGGCCAGACCAAATGCCCGGACAAAAACACTAATGAAAAGCGGTCCAACGCCAAAGGCAAGTGTCCCACCAAAACCGAAAATGGACATGGCAAGTCCGAAAT
>Ga0307419_10000205_pt1 | contig 27601 bp, 28 predicted proteins | sample SalMarWE160230MG_2_FD_202512 | JGI IMG/M metagenome (GOLD analysis project Ga0307419, IMG submission 202512) | Salt marsh sediment microbial communities from the Plum Island Ecosystem LTER, Massachusetts, United States - WE1602-30 | ecosystem: Environmental > Aquatic > Marine > Intertidal zone... | reverse complement strand
CCGCGCGGGGGCGTGGATTGAAACCCTGATACGTTTCAAAAGACACACAAGGAGGCACTCGGGGTCAGACCTACACATTTGACAAAATATCAGATGTTGTAAAAAGTGTAGGTGACCCCGTAGTTTTCTGACACCTATGGGTTTCGGGCGTTCGGCTTAGGACAAATGACAGAAGAAGAGAAATGGCAATACTTGGCTGAACTGGACGAAGAACTGCTGCAAGGCGGTGTCATCCTCTCCGAGTGGGCTACGTTCCTTATCAAGGATGCGGACCTAGCTTTTGTCAGCTGTGCTTATCTCGCCAGTATAATTACTGGGATCGCCGGGGTTGAGACTCACCTCAGGGGTGAAGGCGGATCTAACATGCAGCGCCTCGTTGATCTAATCAGAGAATCTGATCTTGAGGAAGACCTAAAGCAAGAGCTTCAGATCCTTAGGAAGTATAGAAACAAGTGGGTGCATGTCTCGGACCCGTGGGAAGACGATGCCCTGCTTGATGCCCCAGAAGAACATGAAACCGAGTTGGAAGAAATGGCCAAGCGGTGCGCGATAGCGCTCCGTCGGACCATCTACACAAATCCATGGATTTGAAGGGACGCCGAACAACCGACCAGACAACCCCTCCTGCGTTGGGGCTGTCGCCCTGCCGTCGCTATGGGTCAAAATGCTTTGCGTTTGCCCGCCCGCGCCGGCTGCGGTTGCAGGTCAATTGCGTATAAGAAAGGAGATAAAATAATGAGACATTTAATACTTATTGCACTGTGTAGCCTTTTTGTTGGATGTGCCGGTAATGTGACAGTCAGAATGCAGCACGAGCCTTATAATGTTTTGGCTGAATCTGCTGTGCAGGTAAAAGTCAAAGATATGCGGGCACCAGGGATTGCTGCAAGCAAGCGAGAAGCGGCATTTGGCGTGCCTATGGGGAATGTGACTTTTGATCCACCAGAAGCGCAGATCGTGAAAAATGTGTTGGAAGTCGAGCTAACGAGACTGATGAAGGAGAAAGATATCCAAACAAAAAGGGATTTTTCATGTGACATCGTAGAGTTCGGTGTCAATACAAATACCACGCCACTTTATTGGGACGTAATCGGTCGCATTCGGTTGACCTTGAGGCAAAACGGGAAGGAATACAGTCTTTCTGGAACCCATACAGAACGAACCTTTGTTTGGCCAGGTGAAAGAGTAATAAAGAAAACAGTGGAAGAGTCACTAAACCAAATTATCGCACAACTAAAACAGGTTGCCATAGAATGAGGCCTGCTTTCTGACCACCGCATCCACAAGGGACCGGCTCCAGCTTCGCTTTGAATAGAGCGAGGCAATCGGTACCAGACCTACACATTTGACAAAATATCAGATGTTGTAAAAAGTGTAGGTGTGACCCCGTAGTTTCTCCCTAACCGGACAGTTCTGGTTTCAATCGGGTTCTTTTTCGATGTGATCCGTGATGTATTTTTTAACGGTGCGCCGATCAAGCCTTGCCCTCCGGGCAACTTCAGAATAATTCCCGAATAGCTGATAAAGCCAATGACAATATCGTTTGATGAGATTCTGTGCATCAATATTGCCTTTTTCCATGTCCCTCGCCAGCCTGGAAGTCGGTTCTAAACTGGCAATTTTTGGGGCGCTGTAACTTTGATTCAACAACAATCTTCTGACGCATTGTGCCAGTTCCCTGACGTTTCCTGGCCATGGATAGTCGAGCCCTAGCTGCTGAATAATTAGGTTTCGGATCTTTGTGACGACCTCTGGTGTCTCCGATCCCAACATTTTCGTGACGATGACACTCAAAAGGTCGTCCAGTTCGCCTGGGTCTTCCCTAATCCTGTCCCGAAGCGGTGGAACGGGAATGACGTCTGAACACAATCGGTAGTAGAAATCCTCCCTCATTACACTTCCCCCTACTATTTCATCGAGGGTCCGGTTTGTTGCCGCTATAATCCGCCCGTCAAAACGAAAGGACTCATGGCCTCCCACGGGGCTAAAGACTCGTTCTTCGAGAACTTTGAGAAGCTTGATTTGCACTGGGGGCGAAACCTCGCCGATCTCATCAAGAAAAATCGCCCCGTGCTTACTACACCTTTGAAAGACGCCTTTGTGGTCTGTCACTGCCCCTGGAGGAAGATCGGGGTCAGACCTACACATTTGACAAAACCCGGCCTTCTCTCCTTTGGCGGAATTGTCAAGGGTGTAAGTTCGACTCCTGGGAGATGGGCGTAACTCAGGCGAGTCGAAGAATTCCGACAAGGCAGAAGAATGATAAGAAGTTGGGAAACCTTATTGCGAAGACGAGGAAAGAAATGGCTTTGTCAAATATGTAGCTTTGACCCCTGTTTCCCTCGAATCGATAAGGCAATCATTCTCACTGAGTCCCGGGCGCCCGTCATATGAGGGGAAAACATCGATAGGCGGGAAGTTGGCTGTCGGGCGAGGCCTTCGTTTTGTATCCCATCACCACAGATGTTTGAAGTTTTTTTATCACATCCCGGTCCTATATGAAAGCAATGATTCGCATTGCCCAGGAGTACTTCGGGAAAATGAGAGGATCCACCTCAGAAATGTTAAGTATCAATCGTGCCCAGTTTTGCTCGGAAAGCCTTGTCGGTCAGTTCCACTTCAAGGATTAAGGGAATTATATCGTCAGTAGCAATTCTTCTTGGTTTCCCGCCTGACAGTTGACTATATCCGAACCCAAATGAAAAAAGAGCGCGGGCTACTTATCATGTTCAGAAAACACTGCTTCATATTTCTTGAGGACAGCCAAGCCATTGCAGTGGGGGTAATGCATTATGAGATACCCCCTTGCAAAATCACAGAAAAAAGATTTCTCATCGTATTGCCGTCCCATGAACTCCTCTAACACCCTGATTGCGCCTCTCTCATTGTCGTATCCAATACCGACGGAACCATCCATTCTGCCGTACACGCCTGGCCCCATATTGGTGTCATGCAAAATCATGACGGCGTTTTCAGACAAATATGGGCACCAAACCTGAAGCTCCTTTTTCGTGTGTTCATACCAGTGCGACGTATCTATAAATAACAGATCTATCTTGGGCTCAATGGAGTTGCGCTGGCACCACTCTGTGAATCGTGCATCCCCAAACTCGACGTCGTCGGACTGCACGAAATGCCAGCGCTCCTTGTGAGGAAGAGCAAGTTGCCGGCAGTCTTTGACATCGATGCTTAGGAGTGTGGATCCGGTTATGGAGGCAGCGGCTAGCAAAACACGAGTGCTTTCCCCAGCGCCGGTTCCCAGCTCAACCATGAGCCTGGCTTTTGCATCCAGGGCAAAGAAGAATATGGAAGTCAAATGGTCAGAGATATGAGACCGGCGTCCAGCTTTTCCCAGTACCTCCATCAAAACGGGGTGATAAAACATATGCCCGTAACGTGTTCCTCCCTGCAACCGAAAGAGCATCTTCCGAAAAACGTGTGTTACAGTGTAATAAGTTTTTACTGCACCAGGTATTCGGATGATGGGATCTATAAGTTTTTGCCGTATTGTCATGATGATTGTTTCCCTATAAGCCTGTGAGACCGTCTATCCAAGGTTGCAAGCTTTCGCTCAATACACACTCAAGGGGTGCGACAAGTGTCGGAGCTTGCGCTTTTGTAAATATGCATCGGCAGCAGCTTTACCGTGATGAGACATAGCGCTCCGGGCAGGCTGTGTAGCCGAAGCGGCATTGATTGACTTTTTGGCATGTCCGCCGGCAGCGTCGGGGTGGCGGACTTCTGTGCACCGATAATGATGAGATTCGGCAGCATTTAATTCCGACCGCGCGTGGGGTGTTATTTGATCACATTTTTACACGAAATTGATTGTCTTTCGCTTTGGGAAGATCAAAAAACCTCCGCATGGACATCCAGGTGGTATTCTGCGGATACCGCTGGCACATTTTTTCATGAATCCCTGCGTATTCTCGAATGAGCCCGTCCACCCTCTCCCCGTGCCCCTTTTCAGGTGATCCGGTATCCAAGGAAGGCAGAAATTCGATCACCAGCTTTCCTGACGGATCAAGCGTTGCGAAAACCGGCACCACCGCCGCCCCGGATGACACGGCAAGTTCGGCGAATCCGGCCCGGAAATGATGCATCCGACCCAAAATCGGCAAAATAATGCCGCTGCTCCCGTATAGCCCGTCCGGGGCCATATGGGCAATCCCGCCTCGCTCGAGAAACGTTATGGCCCTGTATAGCGACTTGGGGCCGAAGACGGAATGTGCCGATACGGTTTCCGTCACGGTGACATGTTCCCATTTTCCAAGTCCAAGCAAGCGAATCATCCGGGGGTATAATCCCAAAATTATAACGTCTTCGAATTTCAAGCGCTGGAGCAGCAGGGTGATGGACATGTAAAAAGAAAAATGACTGGTTACCAGTACCACACCGCTCCTGTTCCGATGTGCATTGTATAACTCATCGATCCCGGAGACCTGAACGTAGCGATCGAATTCAGCATCAGTCATGCGGGATAAGGCCGCCATTCGCCATGTGCGGAGAAAATTACACTGGAGGTTATGCTTAACGAAGGATGCATCGATCCGCCCCGGGTAGTCGATCGATGCCAGATACTTCAGGAGCAGACGAACCTCTTTCCGAAACAGCGTGTTCTGTATCAACCGGTTGCTGCAAAGCCACGATAGAATAGCTTTTCCGAGGCGCCAAGGCAAAATAACGGAGAGGATATTTAAGACGAAAAGCCGGAAGCGGTTTGCCCTCTCTTCCTGAATGGCACCAACAGGTAAATCACCTCGCAAGGAAGGGGTCCAGGAGGCTGATCGGTTTTCTGAAACCGCAGTCGGCAAAATCCTGTTAACCGAATCGATCTTTCGTCGAAGTATATCCCCCATGTGCTCAATCGTTGGGATTTGGAAAAACGCATCGATCTGGAATTCTTTTTCAAACTCCTTGTGGATGGCGATAAAAATACAAAAACATTGAATCGAATCGATTCCCAGATCAAAAAAATTGTCCCGGATGCCAATGGGGGAAATCTTCGATTCCCGCTCGCAAATTTTAACCACCCGTTCCTCGAGTTCGTCTCGGGGGGCGACATAGGCGGTGTCCAAATCCGGCCGTCGTTTGTCGACTTTCGGAAGCGAACGCCGATCCACCTTGTCGTTCGATGTTTTGGGCAGGTTTTCGAGAAATGTAAAAACCGATGGAATCATATATTCCGGCAATGTTTTCCGGAGTTGTCGGCGCAGCGCTTCCACAATCGGCTTGTTTTTTGTCCTGGGCACGACATACGCGGACAAATACGTATGCCCGGGAGAGTCTTCCCGCGCAATAACCGCTGCTTCTCTGACCATATCAAGTGCGAATAGCGCTTTTTCCACGGTTCCGATCTCGACCCGTTGGCCGCGGATCTTTACCATTGAATCTTTGCGGCCCAGATGTGTCAGGCATCCGTCCTGATTCATGCGTCCGAGATCCTTTGTCATGTATCTTCGTTCCTCGCCTCCGCCGGGGACCGGGAGGAACACGGATTCCGTCAACTGCGTTTGTCGCCAATAGCCGGGCGAAAGATAGCGGCTTTGAACGACGATTTCACCGATCTCGTCAAAACCGACCCGCTGCCCGTTTTCATCAAGTAAATAGACATCCTTGTCCTGTACGCCGAACCCAACCGGTACGATATTCCCCCTGATTTCAGCCCTTTTATCGATCACATATCCCCGAATGTAGTGCATTTCCGTGCTGGCAATGAAATTGTGCAGCAGGCAGCGATCCGGAAAATGGGCCCGGTAGAGTTCCACATCGGCTCTGTAAAGTGCTTCTCCGGTCAGGATAACAAAACGAAGACTCGACAGATCTGTTCGGTCGGTCAGGGTTTCGACCAGATTCCGAAACACCGAGGGAACGGAAAGATAGAGACTGATTCTTTCCTGGCTGATCCACTCCGCCAGGTGAAGCGATCCGTATTTTTTTAAATCGTACGGGAGGACGGTACCCCCATGGAGCAAGGATCCCCATATTGGTTTCATCGAAGCGGCAAAGCTTACCGACATAAGCTGGGCAAATCGGTCGTCGGTGTTAAGGTCCCATGTGTTTCCGATCGTCCAGATAAAATGCAGAACATTGCGGTGATTTTGGATGACACCCTTGGGTCGGTCCGTCGAACCGGAGGTGTAATAAATGTTGGCGAATGTATCGGGGGAAATAGACACGCGAGGATCTTCCGTGGAGGCTTCCGCCGGCAGATCATCTATATTGATGATCCGAATGCCTTCGTGGACGAGCCTCCGGGCCTGGGCAATATTCACATTGTTTGTAACAAGCAGGCGGGCTTCCAAATCGGACAACACCGAAGCATTGATCTCTTCGGGGTATGAAAGGTCGAGGGGGACATAGAACTTGCCGGCCTTAATGATACCCAGCATAACGATAACCGGATCAACCCCTTGTTCGCAGAGAAAGGCCACCGGCTCTGACACTTCCCCGAATTGGTTCAATATCGTACTTGCCAGTCGGTTGGATATTCGGTCCAGTTCACGGTATGCAAGCGAGCACTCCATGTATTTGACAGCGGTTCGATTCGGGAACCGTTGCACGATTTTTTGGAACCGTTCGGGTATGCTTTGTTCGGTGGCTGATTTCTCAAATGGAACGGAATTGTCGAGCGTACGGTGATTCGGTACTGCAGCTTTCGACGGTCCGTTGTGTTGTCTCAACAGAAGTTCCTTATTCTGCGAGTGTATGTTATCATGTCGTCGATTTTCGGCGCGGAGGAGGAAGATGGGGTCTTCATTCTTCACACATTGCAGTTAATTATTTGGGTTTAGGACAATAGGCCTTTCAGGGAAATGTGAAGAATGAAGACCTGACCCTAGTGGCTTCTAGGGGAACCCTGCTTTCGATCATCCGCCAATCTGGGCTACCTCGATCGGAATTCGAATAGACTATTGTCGCCCAACCAGCCCTTGAACCAGATTGGCCTTTTTACCAGCCGCTTAAACCGCGACGGAGGGGACGAAAGGGGAGATTCTCAACATTTTAACTTAACCGTTGAGATAGACGCTGTTCAAGGAGGAGAAAGGAAGGGCAAAGCCTCCCACCCACCCATTTGATAACACCTGGGATTCTGTAAAAAGTGTAGGTCTGACACCTAAGGGTTTGCCCGACTTAACTTATTGTTTGTGTACGGTTGTGCGTCGGGAATATGTCGGCAGACAGAAACCAGATGCAACCGCCTGCGTTCAATTTACGATCGTGTCGGCCACTGCCAAAAAAAGGTCGGCGTCGCGCACGAGACCGATGAGCCGCCCTTTGTCGAAAACCGGCAGAACAATGACCTTTTTCTCAAAGATCAGCTTGAGGGCGTCCAATATGGATGCCTCCGCCTCCACGTGCGCTCGGCTTTTGAACATGACATCTTTGACCTTGACCTGGGCGTTTTTCCAAATCCTTGCCTTCAGCTCATCCCGAGGCAGGTCGACCCCAGCTTCTGCAAAGACCACGGAAATCTCCAGGGCCTCCAGTTTCTCGGTCAGGCCCCCTGCGGCCTCTGGGACCAGCACCCGGAGAATACTCCGAAAATTGAGAATACCCATCAGTTCCCCGGCTGTGTCCACGACCAGTACCTTGCGTGGCCCCAGTTCAGTACATAGGCCGGTTTCAACCTGGCAGTAAGAACGCCTGAGAACCGATACGGCTTCGTGTAGTGTTGCCTCTGGGCCGATAACGGTGTATTTGTCAAGCGGAATCATGATTTGTCTGACTTTTTCCCTGAGTGGCATAGACTATTCCTCCCGAGTAAAATACCACCCGCCTAGCGGGCGGCCCTATTTTCCCTTTCCCACAAATACTGCATAGCAAAAATGGCGTTGTGTGTCAATAAGGTAATCGTGGCCATATTTTGGGAAAATGGGGGACATTCTATATTTCAACCTAACCATTGACATAAACGCTGTTAAAGGAGGAGGAAAGCACAGTATCTAACTGCGAACAAATCGGGATGCAATCCTTGAAACTCCCTCGCAAAAAGCGTCAGCCGGAGTCAACAGACTGACGACGATAAATCCTTCTTGGTCAAACTCATGAAAATAGCCTGGATGGACGAGCGTATTGTCTTGTTCCAGCAGTTGTAAAACCCGTTGCTCATCAGACAGGTGATCTTCAATCTTGACGACCGCATACCACCCCCCTTCCCGATTCAATAAGCGGGCATTGGCCGCCTGTGCGAACTGCCCTTTTAAGAACTCACTGTTATCGGCGATACGGGATAGCATCTGCTGTTGCATGGCCTGCCGCTGTCGCAACAGGAGATCGGCCCCATGCTGAACAGGGGTGCCGACGGAAAGATAGAGATCTGTGATCATTTCCAGGCGATCTTGGGCCAGTTCACGCAAGTCCGGGTTGCCGCTAACCACGATCCACGCCAGTTTCACCTGAGGTAATCCTAGTATCTTTGACAACCCGTTCAAAACAAAGGTGAGCGTTTCCGAATGGTTCACCACTGTCTTGACCCGGTCCGGAGTCTCTCCGCAGCTGAAGTCGGAAAACACCTCATCCACAATCAACGCCAAGTTGTGTCTGGTGCAAATACGATTGAGTGCCGCCAGTTCGTGGCGCTTGATATACGAGCCGGTGGGCATGTTGGGATTCACCAAGACAACGGCCTTGGTTTTTGGGGTGATGACTGCTTCAAAGACGTCCAGATCAATAGACCATCCTTTCACTTCATGATATCGCAACGGATAATAGACGTCATGTAAGGATTCAATCTCTGCCAAATAAGTCAACAGGGGATAGCCAGGCTGAGGGATGAGAACTTCATCACCAGGGTTCGCCAGCAGCTTGAAGAGCATGGTGTAGGCTTCACTGGTGCCTGAAGTGAGAAACAGGGCGTCCGGGTCAATGGTCTTCCCTTGTTCTTGATAGTAGTCCGCAACGGCCCGCCGGGCCTTCCACAGACCCCGTGGATTTGGCTCGTACACCATGCTTTGGGGTTGGGCCAAGGCAGCAAGGATTTCTTTTGTGTTGTAACGGAAACCGGCCTGGGTGGGGTTGGACTCGGTCAAATCCAGAATCCTCACCCCGTCGGCCTTCTTGGCCTCCAGAAGGCTGCTAAGGGCGTTCGGGGTAAGACTCCAGCTGGAACGGTCGGAAAACATGCCTTCGCACCAGTATGCGGTATAAAAACGAGGCTTCAAAAACCCTCGGTGAGTCGAAAGGAAAACAGGATGGCTCTGCGTTCCCCTTTGGGCATGGGTCTACCATGCATGTGTTTGCCCCCTTTTGCAAGTCCTTGTAGCCGGAGCTGGTGCAATGGCCGAGCATTGGATATGTTCGGGGACGGCCTGTGTCAAACCTAACCTATGTGAGATGCACTGATTATTGACTGGAAAAGGGCGGTATTTGAGTGATATGTTAAAAAAATTGAGCGGGACGACCCGTCGCCCATAGAAGGCCGAGATAGGAGCGTGAGTCCGGCGGTGTACCCCGGAGTGACGAGAACATGGTTGAACCCCAACGGACAGGACAGGTTATGGAGCAACATCTGACCTTTTCCTTCCACGGCGTCGGCGTAGCGGTGGAGAGCGCGGACCAGGCGCTCCTGGAGGCCGTCAGGCACAGCTTCTCTTTCTTCGCGACCGACACCCGGCGGCCCGACCTGCGCATCATTTGCCGCTTGGAGAAACCCGATTATGACGCGCTGCCCGAGCTCACTTCCTCGGTAGCGACCCCCCGGAACATCAGCTTCATGGGCAAAGGCCTCGTCTACATCGACTATTTCGGCAGGGCCCTGAACATCTACAACGCGCGGGAGGGGAGTTGCCGGGTCTTCACCGAGGACCCTCACTTGGCCCGGGAGATCGTCTACCTGACTATCCTGTCGCGAGTATCGGAGAGGCTGGATCGGATGGGGATACACCGGGTGCACGCCTTGGGCCTCGAACAGTGGGGCAGGGGAGTACTCGTGATGCTCCCCTCGGGCGGCGGCAAATCAACCCTGGCCATCTCCATACTTCAACATCCCGATACCGGCATCAGACTCATCGCCGAGGACTCCCCCCTGATCAGGCGGGACGGCTGGCTCCTCCCCTTTCCCATCAAGATAGGGGTGCATCCCCACAACCTGCCGGAAGGGATCGACCCCCGGTACATCCTCTTCGAAAAGCGGATGGAGTTCGAGCCCAAGGTGAGCATCGACGTCGCCTGCTTCGCCGACCGCCTCGTCCGGGAGCCGGTCCGGCCGGGCCTGATCCTCCTCGGCCGTCGCACCACGGGGAAGGACGCCCGGATCAGCCCTGTGCCCCGGAGGAAGGTGGTCAGGCATGCCCTCATGAACTCGGTGGTGGGGATAGGCCTCTATCAGGGGATGGAGTTCATCTTCCAGAAGGGCTTTGGCGACGTCTTCTCCCATGGGGCCGTTACCTTTTCCCGAGCCTGGAACAACCTGCGTCTCGTCAGCAACTCCCGGGTCTACGAGTTCCTCATCGGCCGGGATGTTAAACGGAATTTCGACACCCTCATAGACTTTCTGGAAAGGACTCAATGAACCGGATGTTTGCTTCCATGCCTTTTTCATCGGCCATTTCCCGCTTCATTCTTGCCAGACCTTGCCGGATGGCGGTGTCCTCCATGACGCGGGCGGCCAGGCTTACGAGTATCCCCGGGGTGATGCGGGCCATGCTCGTGGTTACCGCGAGATTGTGATGAACAGCCCTGGTTGCGTTGCCGGGCTGATCACGCAGACCGGGAATGATCACCATGGGCACCCCGAAGTGTATGCATTCCATAATCGAGTTCAGGCCCCCGTGGGTCATCATGACCGAGGCCCTGCGCAGCAGCGCCAGCTGCGGCACCCGTTTACGAATCAGTAGATTCGGCCCGGGCGGCCCGAGCCGCCCCACCTCAGGGTGGTCACCCACGTGAAGGACGAACTGCCAGTCTTTTCTCAACCTGCTCGCATCGACAACAGCCTTGAAAAAACGAGGGGCGTGAGGATAGAAGAAGGCACTCGTGCCCAGGGAGGCGTAGACCAGCGGTTTTTCGCTATACAGGGCATCGGCGGCGAGGGGTTCTTCGCGCCGTTCGATGTCAACAAAGTCGCCCAGGTAACGCCTGCCGTCTGCTGGGCTCCCCGGAAGCTGGAAGGCCTCGGGACACAGCACGATCTCGGGCAAGACCAGGCGTGGCCCCATTTCACCGAACCAGTAAGTCTTGTTCTCTACGCAGGGGTATCCCGATCGTTTTGCCACCCGAAGGAACACGTCCACAAGATGATGCATGCGGGTGGGAAAGCGGTACAGGCCTAGGAGAATGGAAGCCAATCGTTTTGTAAAGAAAAACTTGAGGCGAAGCCACTTCCATGAGCCCAAGACGGGTAGGGCAGACCACCACGTTTGCCGGGGATGGATCGGAGAGACGATCGGCGGAATGCTTGCGTTGGGGTACAGGGAGAGAATGATGGAGATGCTGATGGTGGGAATCCCCGATCGCAGGGCCCTGATCGCAATGTACCACACGAAGGTATCACAGAGCAGCAGGTCCGGTCTGCACGACAGCAGACATTCATCAAGACGGCCGTCTTCGATCCGGCGCAGGTACGCGGCGAAGAGCCGTTCGTCTGACCACCGCTTTTGCCATCTGCCCAAAACGCCGCGACCAGGGTCCGACTGAGAGTCTGTAAACTTCCCCACGTAACCGAGCGGCAGCAGATCCGCTGCAAAAGAAATGAACTCGAAGCCTTGGGCCCGCACAAGCTGCTCGAAATCGGCTATGCCGACATAGACAATTCTGTGGCCCCGGGCACGCAGACTTCTCGCCAGGCGGAAGGTACCGGTATAATGTCCTGTTTCCGAGAGCATGGCGAATGCAATGGTGCGTTGATGAGACCTTTCCATATCCGATCAAGTCGGTATCCCTTCGATGAGGCTGATGCCGGCGGCCATCTTCAGGATGTTCCTCAAACGAAAGCCCGATGCATTTAAGAGGGCGCCAAATTCGGCTCGAGTCCTCTCTTGGCCTCCGTTGATAACAAGCATGTGTAGATCCATGATATTTCCGGGGTTCGGTTTCTCAGGATCTAGAACCGTTTCTATGAGAACAATTCTAGCTTGGGAAGACATAGCCTGCCTGCAATTCCTCAGAATGGCAATGGCCTCCTCATTGTTCCAATTGTGAATAATCGCCTTGAGGAGGTACATATCACCACCTTTTGGAACCTCATGAAAAAAATCACCGGACTTCATTTGGCAGCGATCCTCAACACCTGCTTCACGTAATAGAGAACCGACCCCAGCCAAGACATGTGGTAGGTCGAATACGACACCATGCAGTCTCGTGTGTCGCGATAGAATTTCGGTCATGAGTTCGCCCTTTCCGCCGCCCACGTCGACTATCAGATCCACATTTGAAAAGTCGAGGTGCTGGAGGACCAAGTTTCTTTCATGCTTTGACTTCGCCGAGTTCATGGCATCAAAGATTGAGCGGATCTCCGGATGCCGTGCGCGATACTCCCACACATTTTTGCCGAAAATCATGGAGAAGGCGGGTTCACCGGTTTTCACGCTGTGGATCAGCTGTCCCCAGGGAGCCCAGCATGAAGGATGCAGAAAGTGCAGGACTTCGGCGTGCATGGATTCTTCAGTGTCCGTACGGAGAAGGTCGGCCAGTGGCGTAAGCATGAAGCAGCCATCCTCATCCTCGCTGAAGATGCCGATGCTCGCAAGGGCACGCAGGAGCCGGCAGAGCGCGGCTGGTTGGCAATCGGTAAGGCGCGAAAGTTCAGCGCATGTTTTTGGACCATCCTTGAGGCAGTCAGCGATGCCGAGTGTTGCCGCCACATGGACGCACTGTGACAGGCAGAAACCGTAGACGATCTCCTTCAGCTCGGCCTGGAGCGCACCTGATGTCATCGACTTGCTCCGCCCAAAGAAAGCAGAACCTCTATTCTGACTTTTCCCTCGCCATGGCACTTTTCATAGTAGGTCACGGTGACGCCTTTATCGAAATTGGTAATGGGTTTGCCGTGCATGAATGGGGGAATCCGAAATCCTTCCGCCTGGAACGCGTCTTGTACCGTGGTGAAAGCCGACGGGCTCGCCAGGGTCAGACCGATGTGAGTTCCGACTTCCTCCTCTATCCATCTCTTCACGAGTTTTTTCTCTTCGATGGGGATCAAGACCTCGACGTAGCGGGAGCGTCCATGCATCTCCTCCGCGTTGGCCGTGAAGATGGTCGTCGGAATCTGTGGGCATCCCACGAGCTCGCCGAGTTCGCGGGCGATCACCGCGCTGGGAAACGTGGCGTGACCCGAGCAGAAACCGGCCTCGTTGGATGCCCTGCTCATGTCAGCGATGGTCAACGCCACGTCAGGGATAATGAAACCGACATGGAGGATGTCACGCACCGACCCCCTGACCGAACGACGGTTTTCTTCCCCTTCGAACACAAGCTCCAGTATGCCTGCAACCGAGGTTGTGTCGATGAAACGTTTGGCTTCCACGAGACATCGATGGAAGCGCTCCCGTGGTTCACCCGGACCCAAGAGCGTCTCGCGAACCGAGAATAATCCATTCTTGTCCAAATGCCGATGTCCGTCAGCGATCATTCGAGAGTGTTCCGATCCCTTTGAGATCAGGTATCTTCAGGTTTTCCCGCTCCAGAGCCGCCAGGCTCAGGGGATAGATGACGTGGCCGTTCTCAGCAGACCTGGCGATGACGCTGAGCTGCAACCTCTTTTGAGCGGGAGCGTCCAGCCACTGCTCATTGGACTGCCAGCCGGACAGGTACCACTTCGTGTAATCCGTCCAATAAACTTCCGTGTCCCCCAATTGCAGGAACACGTCGGGCATCGTTGCCGGGGTGAGAAGTCCCCGATGCAAATCCCGCGGTATCTCTGGTGTTATGGGAAAGGCAACCAATCCGATGCGCAGGAAAAGAAAAATCCGCGGGCACTGGTCCTCCTGAATTCGGCAATGCACCGCAACGAGATCCACCAGTTCCCGGACTGTTGGCGCCAGATTCCTGTCCACGTCGATGATCAACAAGACGTCTTCCATGTCCCAGAAGGCGCTCTTGACCAGATGCGTGCCACGGCACTTCGCTCCCCAATGTGTCTCAATATGCCGATGCAGCACGTGTAGATGCCGTGCCCCCTTCTCTCCGAGCTGAAGCTCTGACTTTGGGCAGTCAACACTCTGACGGATGTCATCATAGATATGCAGAAATGGATGGTCACGAAAACCATCCCACAACTTCACAAAAAATGTCAGCAGGAAATCGTATGTCTCATCCATGAGCCGATCATCGGGAGTCAGAAACCTCCGTGCGGCAATGTGGGCCAGTTTCTTCGCCAAGGGGGTGTCATCGCCTTTGAGACCCGCAGCTCTGGAATACTCGTACTCGCCGGTTCGCAGAGCCCGATGAGCGTTCAACAGCTCACTGACCGCTTTGTAGCAGATCACATTTCGCATGATGACGTCTTGATGATAGCCCTCCGCCTTAAACAATAAATACGCAAACCTTAACCACCACTGGTTCATCTCGGCATAGCAGCTGCTTTTCCGCTGGGTCTCGGTCAACCCGGGCAGGGAACTCAAGACGTCCGTCCCGTACAGCAACTTCCAGGTGGTTTTGCCCTCATGATATCGATATTGCCAGAGTGGGCTCGTACGCCAAGGGCACTCGAATGTCTTCCGGGTCACCACGAGCCTGGGATAGTAGTCGATCAGATGGCCTGTTGTTGCTCCCAGCGCATGGTAGGCCTTTTGAATCGACTGTCTCTCTTCGCTATTGTTTTTCGTTACCACGAGGAGATCAATGTCGCTGATTCCCGGCGTGATCTCATTCTTGGCGCAGCCGCGGCAGAGGTAGATTGACACAATGCCTTGGTAACGCTTCAAGACGAGCACTGCCAACCGGATCATCACCTGGTACATCTCTTGATACACCGAGGTGAGCGGCGGCCGGGAACTCCACACAACGAACCGGCGCAGTCTGCGTTTCAACATGTCAGTTCCGTGATAAGAAGTTGTTTTTATGAGACGGGATTATGCTGAAACTTGCCTTGCGTGTCAAGGTAATGGCCCTGACGCTTGTCGCCGAAGGTCCCGAAACCAATAGTCAGGCTGGGAAATTGCTCAAAGACCTCGGGGTGTCCATGGCGCAGGCATGGTGTTTTTCCAAATCGTTAAGCGCAAAGTCATTTCTTTAATTCGTCAATGCAAACAGAGTCAATTCACCATGGCGTTCACTTTCACAAGAACACTCAACGACTTATGGACTTTCATGTACCTCAGAATCACTTCGTTTCCACTTTTGTTGGATTCTAAGCCACTCCCGCGCTTTTGGAGGCGCACGGAAATATGAAGATTCATGATTGGCAAATCGTTTATGTGAATTTGAGGGGTAATAGGGTGGCATGATGATGTTGCGTTCCATTTCTTCAATATCTTCCGAAGTATATTTAGCTTTTACGATGGACATCTTCCCATGCAACGCAAAAGGCGATTTTGCTTTTGCCAGCCTTATTGCGTTATTTTCAGATACCGACTCAACCTCAACTTTGTGTGACAGTGGCTGAATCGGCAAGGCCATGCTGCAGTATCTGCAATATTCTTCAACCTGGTCTTTGAACTGCTCTGGTGTTTTGTCCCACCATCCCGGTTCAATATGGTACCCGCGTTTACCCTCAAAGAGGAGATCGAATGTACCTGCCATTTCACAGAAGAAACATCCCTTGTATGTGATAGATGGGGACCACCGGTGTTGCAGCCAGCAGTTGTCAATAAGTTGTCTTCGTAATTGTTCATCTTCTATGACATCTTCTGAGGCTATCATGGGGGGTCTGTGGTAACTCTTGTTCTTAGTTCGGTCATTGTAAACGATGATATGGAAAGTCTCGTTGATCATTTCTCTGTATTTCTCAAATAGAGGTCCACCACCTGTCCATAAACCGCACTGTTCTGGTGGAAAGTGTTTCCTGTAGAGTTTGCATATCTCAGCAAATTGCGGATGCTCAGTAGGCTCGCCTCCCATGCAGCCAACGCCTTTCTGCCAGCCTTCCAGGGAGCGCAACGCTTTCTCCACGAAGTCCAGACTCACAAAATAATGCTTGGAAAAATGACGTATGGCTCTTGTGCAATGAGCGCATTTGAACCTGCAATAGTTGGTGATTTCTATTTGAATAAGCCAAGCAGCATATATGGGAATCACGATGGCATACCCCCTTTATTGCGAAGATACTTTATCATTTCTTTTAGGATGGTGCAAAACTGCCAACAAAATGTTCCAATTTTGGGGAGACCATACTTGTTTTTTGATCCAGTCATTGATATTGTAAATATAATCAGATTTCATACCAAGGATTGCCCGGATAGTGGCTCCAGGGTTTCCTCACCACAGGACCCAATGTGGCAATCGACAAAGGAGGGTTTGATAGGAAAGGCACCCATGAACACAAGCACCACCATTCCCACGAACACGCCCATGTGCACACCCCTGAACACCGGCACGGGGGGGGAAGTCCATACCCACGAGCGCGAACATCTCCAAGGCCATGAGCACGAGCATGAACATGCCCACGACCATTTCCATGGTGGAGACGAAGACGTGCACGACCACGATCACACCGGAGACCACGGCCCCCTTGACCATGTCCATCCAGCCCATGAAACGGAGGCACACGATCACGCATGCTGATTTTCTATCTTAGAAAATCGGCTTGCAACACATGAGACTTGTAAAGTCACGTCCAGCTTGTAAGAGTCAAAGCTTCCGTGTCCTGGATCGGCTCTTGCGCTTTTGCTTGGGTGGGCGGCGAGAGGGCCCCTTTTTTTTCGTGGTGGGTGTCCAGCCTGCTTCCTCTTCCTGACCCAGATACGCAGCGGCGGTATCAACGTGGGCAGCCACTTCCATCTTGTCTTCAAACTCAACGGAACCCATGCTCACCGCTCCGTGCACGCTGGCGAAATCGGCAATCTCCTTGTCGGAACTTACCACCACAGCCCGCTCCCGTTCCCTGGTGACCAGCCGCTTAATCACGGTGTCAGCCAATTCTCCAGGACGGGAAAAAATGATATTGATCCCTTTGTAGCGGGTTCTCGCTTGCACGGGGTTCTGGGCATGTGTCCCGTCAAAGACGACGGTGATGGGGTGGTGTCTGGTTCGCTTGTATGATGCAAGGCGTTCAAGGAGGGCCTCCCGCCCCTCCTGCAGACTTATTCGTTCCATGGCGCTCAAAGCCTCAGACTGGCGGATCATGTTGTAGCCGTCTATGAGGATGTGAAGGGACATGGCAAGTCACGAAGAGGCTTTCAGGCGGGTCACCAGTCGATCTAAGTCGTCATGGCCGTAGAAGTCAATCTCCAGTCTTCCCCGTTTCCCTCGGCGCACAATACGCACTTTCGTGCCAAGGTGGCGGGCCAGGTCGTCTGCCATGCTCTGAAAATAAACGTTTTCAGAAGATGCTGGTTTTGACTTTGATGCCTTAGTCTTCTTGGACTTAAATTGCGTTACCAGGGCTTCGGCGGCCCGAACCGAAAGATTTTTTGAAACGATGCGACGCCATGCCGCTTTTTGTTGGATTGGCGTTTCCGCTCCCAAGAGGGCCCTGGCATGGCCCATCGTCAGGGTATGGTTGACGATATCGGCCTGGATGTCATTGGGCAGGTTTCGGAGTCTCAAAAAATTGGCAACCGTAGACCGATCGTGGCCCAGACGTCTAGCGACCTGCTGCTGAGTCAGGCCGAATTCTGTCATAAGACGGTAATATGCTTCAGCCTTCTCCAAAGGGTTCAGGTCCTCTCGCTGGATGTTTTCAACCAGGGCCAACTCGAGCATTTCCGCTTCAGAGACATCCTTAACAACGACCGGTACTTGCTTGAGGCCGGCCATGCGAGCTGATCGCCATCGTCGTTCTCCCACGATGAGTAAATAACCCGAGGCGTCTGCCCGGACCACAAGAGGCTGGATGACCCCCTTTTCTTTGATGGAGTCTGCCAGCCCCTGCAGTTCCTCCTGGGTGAAGGTGCGCCTGGGTTGATAAGGATTGGGCCGTATGGCCTCAATGTCGCAGTAAAAAAAGGAGGTTGGCTCTAGATCGGTTGTTTCCACATCAGGGATCAGGGCGTCGAGCCCCCTACCCAGCACCTGTTTCTTAGGCATGGCGTGTCCCTCGACCATTCATGATTTCTTGGGCCAGCGCCAGATAGCTCTGGGCCCCTCGGGATGTAATATCATAAAGGAGTATGGGTTTTCCGAAGCTGGGGGCCTCTCCCAGCCTCACATTCCTTGGAATCCGCGTCTTAAAAACGAGTTTCTGAAAGTACTTTTCCGCTTCCTCGGCAACCTGATGGGAAAGGTTGTTGCGCCTGTCAAACATGGTCAGAAGCACCCCCTCAATGCGAAGGCCGGGATTCAGGTATCTCCTGATACGCTTGTACGTCTGCAAAAGCTGGCCGACGCCTTCCAGAGCATAAAACTCGCACTGCAGGGGCACCAACAGGGCATGAGCTGCGGTCAGGGCGTTGACCGTGAGAAGGTTCAGGGAAGGAGGACAATCAAGGAGTATGTAAACATAATCATCCTCAAGGTGTCCAAGGAGATTCTTAAGGAGTGTTTCCCGATTGGGCATCCCAACCAGCTCCACCTCGGCGCCAATCAGGTCCACACCTGCTGGAAGGACCTTTAGAAAGGCGAGCTCTGTATCCAAGGTCAGGTTGTTTATAGACTCTTCTTGGATCAAACCGTGATAAAGATTCTTGGAAAGCTCGCCCTTGTTTATCCCCACACCGGTGGTGGCATTCCCCTGAGGATCGCAGTCCACAAGCAGGGTCTTGCGCTCAGCAATCGCCAGGGAGGCAGCAAGGTTCACCGCTGTTGTGGTCTTACCCACCCCGCCCTTTTGATTGGCAATGCAAACGATATGGCTCACAGGAAAACCTTGTCCCAACCTGGGTGAATATAGGCAGTGGCCTTTCTTTGATCTTTCCTTCCAGGTGGCAATGATTTTTTAGCACAGACGTCCCTTTTTGGAAACCCATAAGGCTGTGCCGGCCGAAAAACGGGCGAGCAGGTTTCTCTTGATAAATCGCGACTGGTGGATTATTTTACAAGAGACGTGTCACGATCTCATTGTCTGTAAGGCCTTGGCTCTTTTTCGAGAACGCAAACGCGTACCATCATCTTTTTGCAGATGAATGAAAGGCAAAAATGCGTTTTATTAGAATTGTTGTTGTAGCCTTTCTTGTCATGGTGTTGTCACCGCTTGGGGGGTATCCACCGTCGTTGTGTCATGCCTCTTTGACGACCTCGGAGGAAGAGGCCCTAGGCAGGGAATTCATGCTCTATGTCCGCAAACAGCTCACCCTGATCGAAGATCCGTCCATTGTTGGCTATGTGAATAAGGTGGGCCAGCGTATTCTCGCCCAGTATCCTTCCCCACCCTTCAAGTTTCATTTTTACGTGGTCAAGGAAGAGGTCTACAACGCCTTTGCCGGACCCGCGGGCCATGTATTCGTCAATAGCGGCCTTCTTGCCGCCATGGATAGAGAAGAGGACCTGGCCGGCATCCTGGGCCACGAGATTGCCCATGTGTTGTGCCGCCATATCTCAAAACGGATCGAGCAGTCCAAGAAAATCGGATGGGTAACCCTGGCAGGGGCCCTGACCGGGATTTTTCTGGGTGGCAACCCGCAAGTATCCAGTGCCATCGCCACGGGTTCCCTGGCGGCCGGCCAGTCGCTTTCTCTCATGTACAGCCGGGAGGACGAACGACAGGCGGACCAGGTTGGACTGAAATATCTGACCAGGGCCGGATACGGGGGTGAGGGGCTCCTCGAGATGTTGAATAAGATACGGGAAAAAAGATGGTTCGGATCTGAACAGATCCCTTCGTATGTGCAGACCCACCCGGCTGTTGAGGAAAGGATGGGCTATCTTGATACCTGGATACACGCCCACCCTGAATGGAAGGGAAGGGGCCGTGCCAACGATTCAGCAGAATTCCAGAAGGTACGAACCAAATTGATTGCCCTGTATGGGGACACCACGGCAGCCCACAATACCTTTGACGCCCGACTCAGGAAAGATGGTGAGGATGTGCTTGCGAAGTACGGCAAGGCACTGCTTTTGGCTCGAGAGGGACGAAAAGAGGAGGCTATAAAAAGCCTCAAGGAGGTCGTCCGATTGCGGCCCCTGGATACAGATATCCTCCGCGACCTTGGCAAGACCTATTTCCAGGGGGGAGAATATGCCGAAGCCTTAGAGATGCTGAAAAAAGCCCTCGCCTCAAATCCTGAGGATCCCGAGGGACGTTTACTTCTGGGGCGATCACAGATAGAGACGGGTGACCTGCAAGGGGCGCTGGAAACCTTGAGGGGCCTGGTGAAAAGCCATCCCGACTATCTTTCGGGAACCTATTATTTTGGAGAGACGTATGGGAAGCTGGGCAACCTGGCAGAGGCTCATTACTACCTTGGGATGTATTACAAGGAAAAGGGGGAGATCAAGAATGCCAGGTTTCATCTGGCCCGCGCCCTGAAATTGTTTGGCAGCGACCCGGCAAGACAGGAGGCAATCAAAAAAGCTCTCAGCGAGCTTGGGGGGAAGCGACAACGTGATCATAGTGGGAAAACCGCATGGTAAAAGAGCCTCGCCCCTGGGTGGCGGACCGAAGCACCGTGGAGTAGCCAAAGGTCCTGGACAGTGGCACGATGGCATCAATGATCCGCGTTGCTCCTCTGGATTTGAGCTCCTGGATCTTGCCGCCTCTGGCATTGATATCTCCGATGACCTCTCCCATGAAGTCTTCAGGCACCAGGACCTCCACGGCCACGATAGGTTCCAATAATCGGGGACTTGCTTTCTGGAGACCTTCCTTGCAGGCCATGGATGAAGCCACTTTGAAAGCGAGGGGGCTGGCGTCAGAGTCTCTGTATGTAGCATCTATAAGGCGCACGGACACATCGACCACCGGATATCCAAGGACAACGCCGCTTTCCATGGACTCCATCACGCCGTGTTCCACGGCTGAAACAAATTCCGCCGGCAACAGCTCATCGGACAAAACGTTCTTGAAACGATTTCCCGCGCCGCGATCCAGGGGGGATAGCTGAAGGACCACCTGAGCAAAGTGGCTGACCCCCCCAACATCTTTTTGGAAAGTGGCAGCAGCTTCGGTTGTCCCTTCAATGGTTTCTTTGTAAACGACCTGAGGCTTTCCCACATTGACTTGGGTCCGAAACTCGCGCTTTAAGCGGCTAACCAGAATTTCCAGGTGAAGCTCTCCCATGCCGGATATAATGGTCTGGCCCGTGTCTTCATCGTAGTGGACCCGAAAGGTGGGGTCTTCGGCTTCCAGCTTGGCAAGGGCTTGTCCGATTTTTTCCTGATCCTCGTGGGTTTTGGGCTCCACCGCCACGGAAATCACTGGCTCGTAAGACTCGATGGGTTCAAGCACGATGGGATTCAAGGGATCACACAGGGTGTCGCCCGTGCCGGAGGCCTTCAATCCGATAAGCCCCACGATATTGCCTGCCCGGGCCTCAGCAATTCGCTCCCGTTTGTTGGCATGCATGGCAAGGATTCGGGCGACCTTTTCCTTTGTGTTCTTGACAGGACTCAGGACCTCGCCACCCGTGCTCAACCGTCCTGAATAGATCCGGGCGTAGCTTAATTTGCGTCCTTGGTCCATCATCACTTTGTACACCAGGGCGACCAGGGGGGCGCGATCGGATGGCGGAGACTTCTTCGCCTTGCCCGTGCGAGGATCCACCCCTTCCACCGGGGGGACGTCCAAAGGACTTGGCAGGAAGTCCACGATTCCGTCGAGGAGGGGTTGAATCCCCCTGTTTCTGAGAGCAGCGCCGCAGAACACGGGAACGACCTTGAGGTCAATGGTGGCCTTTCTGATACTCTGAACAAGCATCTCAGGCGTTACAGGGGCTTCCGCTAGATAGGCCTCCATAATCTGATCATCAAACTCCGCCACTGTTTCCACGAGTGTATTCCGGTGCTCCCAAGCATTTTCTGTCGCATTGCCAGATATGTCCGTGACCTCGAAAGTGGCTCCCAGTGTCGCTTCCTCCCAGATGAGCTGTTTCATATTCAGGAGATCGATGACTCCTTGAAAGGACGCTTCGCTTCCCACCGGTATCTGCATGAGGAGTGGGTTGGCCCCCAAACGGTCGCGCATCATTTGAACCGTTCCAAAAAAATCGGCGCCGGCCCGATCAAGTTTGTTGACAAAGCCGATTTTGGGCACGCGGTACTTATCCGCCTGGTGCCAAACGGTCTCTGACTGGGGCTCGACCCCGCCCACAGCACAGAAGACGCCGATGGCTCCGTCCAGCACCCTGAGAGAACGTTCCACCTCAATAGTAAAGTCCACGTGACCCGGAGTGTCGATAATGTGGATCTCCGCGTCCCGCCAGCGGCAGGTGGTCACGGCAGAGGTGATGGTGATGCCCCGCTCCTGCTCGTCAGGCATCCAGTCCATCACCGCCTCGCCGTCGTGGACCTCACCCATCTTGTGTGAGCGACCTGAGTAATAAAGAATTCGCTCCGTGATGGTGGTCTTCCCAGCATCAATATGGGCGATGATGCCGATGTTGCGCATCTTTCCGGTAGGCACTGATGTTCCCATGGGCGTCAGAGATACAGTTTCTATTTGATCATGAGCATATTGGCCCTGAAGGGCCGTCGAATATCTATATGACCGGCCAATGTTTTGGCTTCCCGGCCCTCGATGAGGATCTTCACCGCCTCGATCTCGGGAATATTGAGGGCCAAGGTGTTCACTAGAGAGAATATGGTCAGAAGCTCGGAGAAAGTCCCTCCCGGGTGGTTTGCGGTGATTGCCCTGTTAAAATCGACGTACGCCATACCGCCCCGGGTGACATAAAGGGCCAGGACCTTTGTTCCTGCCGGCACGGTTGGGCTCAGTGGCCCCTCGGGGCCTTCGATCAGGGCCTTCATGATGTCCGTGGCCCGCTGAGTCACCGTATCCGATAGGGCAAGGGTTCGATATTCAGCGGTGAGGGACCTGTTGTCAGCATCTGAAAAATAAAGGTGTGTCCTTGCCTTGGCCGGTTTGGGCGCGAACCTGAGGGGCCCCGGTTCAGACTTTTTGCCCTCGCCTGGCCACCACAGCGCTCTGTAGCGATAGGTGAGCAGGCCTGCGGTGGTTACACAGATAGCCACAGCAACGATTACACCATAGCGTCGGGCTGTCATAATTTCCCCATTGTTTGTAAAAAGGACAAGATTAAGGGTTTTTATGCAATCGCGGCCCCTATGTCAAGGACAAGGCACCGCGTGCTTTTGCCTTGCGGGCGGCAAGTTCCGTGTGATATTGAAGCTCCCTGTAGCAAGCTACAGGGAATCTTCGACCGTAAGGAACGCTGACTGTTTTAGATACGCTCGCTAACCCCGCAGCAAGCTACGGGGAATGCGCTCGCTTTTTCGGTTCAAGGGTACCTCCAAAAATTGTCTATCAACCCGATTTCTGCGTTATGCTCAAATTGTAATCTTCAAAATACTATGAGTATTCCTGCGGTTAAAAGTTTCGCGTGCCTTGAACTCGGGCCGGTATCCTAATTTTTAGGGGCACCCTCAACTATCTGTTTTGGTTCCATATTCTAACATGCTTTAAAACAAGACCGGTATTCAGTGAAGCCTCCCCGCCCTCCCGGGCGGGGCTTCCCGGTAAGGAAGCTTGCCATTTTTGTATAGCTCCCCTTGACCCCGCCCTTCCGGACGGGGCTTGCGGGGAGCAGGCCGGTCATGCAAGACATGTGAAGTCGGAAGAGGGCATTTGAAATGATCGATCTGGTAAGGAGATTCTTGGCAAAAGGCAAGGGGGTGAATCCTGGGGCTCAGGGAAGGCCCGAATCCCATGACGTTCGTGTAGCCGTATGTGCACTTTTCCTGGAGATGGCCAGCATAGACGGTGAGTTCAGCGACTCAGAACGAGAAAATATTATCTCGTTGCTGAAAAGACAGTATCGCCTGTCTGACGAACATGTCGCTGAGCTGATGGAGGCCTCGGAGGAAGGACTGGAGGGCAGCATAGACCTGTGGCAATTTACCAACCTGATCAACCAGAATTATTCAAGACAAGAAAAGATCCAGATCATTGAGATGGTTTGGCAGGTCGTATATGCGGATGGGAGGCTCGATAAACACGAGGACTATCTGGTTCACAAACTTGCCAAGCTGTTGCGCCTGAGCCAAAAAGATCTCATTGACGCCAAGGTGAAGGTAAGCCCTAGGCGCGGATGAGGTCAAGTCTGGCCACAGATTCTATATGATAAGTGTGGGGGAACATGTCAACAGGCTGAACCTCCACCACACGATAATCTTCTGTCAGCATGGCGAGGTCTCTGGCAAGGGTGGCTGGATTGCACGAAACGTAGACGATCCTGGCCGGCGCCATGCTGCGGATTGCTTTCACCACGTCCACGTGCATGCCGGCCCTGGGCGGATCCGCGATCATCACGTCGGTCTTCTCTCTAATTTGCTTGAGCCCTGCTTTGATGTCTGCCAAAATGAATTGACAATGCTTAACCCGGTTTTTTTGGCAGTTCTTCTGTGCATCCCTTATGGCGCTTTCCGAGATCTCGATGCCTACAATCTTTGCCGCCCCGTCAGAAAGGAATATGGGGATGGTGCCTGTTCCGCTGTATAGGTCTACCACCGTTTCCTGCCCCGTGAGTTCCGCGTAGCTTTTCACGACCTCATACAGACGCGCAGCGCCGGCCGTGTTGGTTTGGAAGAAGGAATTGGCTGAGATCTCAAATTCAAACCGACCGATCTTGTCTCGGATAAAAGGCTCGCCTGCAAGGAGTATCTCCCTCTCACCAATAGCGATAGAGGCCCTTCTTGTGTTCACGTTGTTGACGACTGAAGTGATATTCCGATGCTCTTCATACAGCAGGTCGGCCAGAGGCTGCACCCAGGCCACCTGCTCTTCCGAAGTGACAACATTGACCATCCAGGCGTCATCCGTTGACGAATGCCGAAGCATCAAGAAACGCCAGAACCCCTGATGCGATTTTAGCCCGTACGGGGGTATCATGCTTTGTATTGCGTGACGCCGAACGTCGGCCAGGATCTTGTTGCCCAAGCCTGGCTGAAGCAGGCACGCATTGATGTCGAGGACCTTGTGGAAGGTTCCCGGCACATGGAGCCCAAGGGCAAAGTCCCTGGAAATATCGTCCCTGGAGAGTTCTTCAGGCAAGAGCCATCTTCTATCAGAAAAGGAAAACTCCATCTTGTTGCGATATTGAAATTTCTTCTCAGAAGGTATGACAGGATTCACTGGGACTTCCTTGAGTCCGCCAATGTGCTCCAAGGCTTCGACGACCAGCTCCCTCTTGACTGAGAGCTGTTTTTCATAATCAAGGAACTGCCAAGGACAGCCACCGCAGAACCCACTGTAAGGACACGGGGACGCCACCCTGAAGGCAGAAGGGGTGATCAACTCCACAACCCGCGCCTCGGCATGATTCTTTTTCCTCCGAACCACCCTGGCTCGCACCTCATCACCCGGGACCGTCCGTTCCGCAAAGACCGTAAAGCCATCTACCCGGGCCAGTCCACGGCCCCCGAAGGCCAGTTTTTCGATCTTCAATTCCAGGATCTCTCCTTTTCGAACGGTCATGATCAGGCCTGTCGGCCTTTTTCTCCCATTGTTATGGCCTCGAAGTTGCGGTTTAACAAAAGTCAGCGGACCTGGTGTTCACTTTGGCCGGGGCATACATGATTAAGAAAGGATCATCTCCAAAAGCGTTGGTAGGATCATAAGGGTTCAAGGATTCGAGGATTGAAGCCTTTGCCTCAACGAATAGGGGTGTGTGCAATATGGTGTTGATTTTCCAGACAGAGCTCATGTAGTATTCCTTGCATGAAACTGGATCAAAACCCTTCCTTTCGAAAAATTCTTATCCCGTGGTATGATTCCGATCTTTTCTGCATCATAATCTCTGTTTTCATGGCGTTGGTCTTTGGTTTCAGCAGGGTGGGCTTTCGAGTGGCCCTGGCGCATGAAGAATACCAGGAGCACTGTTGGGTGCCCCTGGTACTCATGGTATTAAGCGGTATTGTGCTCGCTACAAACCTTATTCGAGTGTTGACTCGCATGGTCAGACATCGGGGCGAAGAACAGTGACGCTCAGTTTTCCAGAACAAAGATAATTTCCATTCTCACACGATATTCCACCATCTTGTTATCCGCCACCTGAATGCGCTGTTCAAGGATGCGAAGCCCCGTAATCCCCCGGAGGGTTTTACAGGCCCGCTCAAAGCCGATCTTTACCGCATCGTCAAAGCTGACCGGCGACCCTGAAATAATCTCAGTGACTCGTGCGACCCTTGACATGGTTTTTCACCTCCTTTCTTTTTTCTTTGGTTTGTTCCCTCTGAAGCCCCCTGTGAGCATTCTCGTCTCCGGTTATACGATCAAGCCCCATCCACCTGGCAGGTGTCCCGTTGCCTCGTTTGTTCCACACAACTCTCGGCCAGAAGCTGATAGCACGTCACACTTAGGGCTCGCGCAACAATAACTTCACATTTTGGCATCTCACTTTCAGCCCATCTTTGACCGATGCCTCATTCGCAAACTCCTCGAAATAGCTCGCTATTCCTCCGGTTTTGTTCAATCGGATCGGCCAAATCTGAACCAAATCTGAGCGCCAATTCTGCGAACTTATTCTTGTGCGAGCCCTAAGCAAGGCCAGGAAGCCGTTCCACGTATTCTTCAGGAACATCGACTGCGGCATACTGCCCCAAGGCCTCGATGGATACTACTACCCGGTCAGCGCCACGGTAGCGGACAAAGGTCCCGATAACGCCCACAAAGGGTCCCTCCACCACCATGACACGATCTCCTTTTCTCAGTCGCGTCCCAGTCGCCACCGGGTTGTTTCCGGTTACCATGATGCGCAGCGAATCAATGGCCTCATCGTCTACCGGGACAGGGCCACCCCTGTTTCCCACCAGGCGTACGACCCCCACGGTCTTGACGATCTCAAGGCGCTCATGGGCATTCAGTTCGCTTTTCACAAAAACATATCCGGGAAAGAGAGGAACCCGTATTTTTTGACGTCGATCGCGACGCTTACTCATGACCGTCATTTTTGGAAGAAAGGCTTCGAGCGATTTCCTCTCAAGCCCGTCAAAAACGACTTGTTCAAAGCGGCTCCGGGTGTGGAGCACATACCAGGCCGGATGCATGTCAAATGGTGCCATAGGAGACCCTGCCCAACAAACGAGGTTTATGTTGACTTGTATAAAGATTGATGGTTTCGTAAAAAGTCGATTTTACTCACTCTGTGAACATTTTGGGGACCCTTAAGATGTTCAGCTAAAATGCTAAAACTCGGGCTAAGGCCCTCAAACAGTTAGCATTTTTTAACGCCAAACATCTTAAGTGCCTTTCTCCCAAAATGCTCAATATCGTTCGCAAAATACTTTTTACGAGTCTGTCAAGATTTGGTAACGTACAAAAGTTGTGGCATCGTGTATTTCTGAACAAATACCTTCGGGATAGGGAGAATTGCTTCTCTTCGGCAACCAATGCCTTTAAGTAGGTATGCCATTCGTGTGGGTGGAAATGGCTGTATGCCTACGTTCAGCGATT
>Ga0307419_10000204_pt1 | contig 27632 bp, 26 predicted proteins | sample SalMarWE160230MG_2_FD_202512 | JGI IMG/M metagenome (GOLD analysis project Ga0307419, IMG submission 202512) | Salt marsh sediment microbial communities from the Plum Island Ecosystem LTER, Massachusetts, United States - WE1602-30 | ecosystem: Environmental > Aquatic > Marine > Intertidal zone... | reverse complement strand
CCTCTTTGATTTCTAATTTTAATTCTTGTTGAGATTCTGTCGCATTTTCTCCAAATAAGGCTAAATAATGCCTGATTAATAGATCATAGACTTTTTTCTGTAAATCATTTTCAAATATTGAAGAAGATAGTTCTACACTCTCTAAAGGTGTAATTGGAGGATGATCTCCTTCGTCTTTCTTACCTACCGTTGGTTTAAATCTTTTTGCATTAAACAATTTAGATGTATATCTTCCATATTGAGAATGGGAAATTATTTTGTTCAAAATTTTAAGATGATCAAAATTATTTTTATAGATATCACTATCAGTTCTAGGGTATGATATGAGCTTATTTAAATAAAGTGCACTCATTGTATTCAAAGCTGTATTAGCAGTGATTTTCAGGTTTTTAGTGAGTAATATTAAAGCTTTTGATGTATTCAGAGGAGATGGCGGAGTTTTTACAATTACTTTCTTTTTTTGATCAATAATAAGGGCAATTTTTTCATTTTTGATCTTTTGATAAATTCCGAGAGCTTTTTTCTCTAAATCTTTAGTGAAAGGATTTAAATCATGAAATGCTTTAAATGCTCCATCATCATGATATAAAACTGATTCAATGGTAAAATATAGTTCAGGTATGAAATTTTTGATTTCATGTTCACGTAAATAGATTAAATATAATGAACTAGTTTGAACACGACCAATCGAAGTAAATTTTACACCAAATTTGATTAATAATGATTGTAGCGTGATCGTAACTTTTCGTGTTGCTGAAAATCCTATAACGGCATCAATAATTGCTCGAGCTTCGCCCCTCTCGGCCCAACTATATTTAGGAGAAATAAGATGATTAAATTTGTCAATAATTTCCGTTTTCTGAAGTGAACTTAGCCACATTTGGGATACCTTAATATGGGAATTAACTTTTTGGATAAAAGGAAGACTATCTAATAACCCAATATTACATCCTTCAATATCTGCATCCGTTGCGATTATAACCTCATCGCATTCTTTTCCATATTTTACAAGTGCATTAATATGGTCACTTGTATATTTAACCGGAAATTTTTTAATCGCCTTAGGATTAGTAATTATTTCTCTAGGATCTGAACTTGTCCAACTCTTAAATGCTTCTGTATTTCTGTATTCTAAAATATGTCCTCTTAAAGGTATGACATATAGGTTTCTGGAAGGCACTTGATAAATTTTTAAATATTTTCCTTTATCAATTGTTTTAACAGACCCAAGAGCTTCAGCAATAGCCTGAGCGGCTTTATTTTTTTCAGAGATTATGATTGTTGACATTTAATCCGATTTTCTACATTCTTTTTAGTTTGATTTCTTTGATTTAGAATATAAATAAAATCTCAGCTTAAAATTTCTAATTATTATGTATTAAAAAAGAAAAAAATTGTTAACTTAGGTTGGAATTGTGAAAATAAACTCACAACCTTTATCTAAACCTTGAGAGATTACCCAAATTCTTCCCCCATGAGTCTCTATTATTCCTTTTGTAATATATAAACCTAATCCACTCCCTTTCTCGAATGTTGAAAATGTTTCAGCATCTTGGTCCATTGTTACAAATTTTCCGAATAATTTGCTAATTTCTGCTCCAGTCATTCCTTTTCCATAATCCTTTATTTTAAATAAAATTTCATTTTCCTGATAACTTGCTGAGATTTCAATCTTATCATTATCCTTCGAGAATTTTATAGCATTTGATAACAAATTAAAAAATACTTGAGATATTCGAAATCGATCAACATTTAATTCGATATTATTATCAACTTTATTAACTATTTTTAAATTTTTATTGACGATTTGAAAATGAAGTTCATTGATGATTTCAGATAAAAGTGAATTGATGTTTTCAAGGTTGAGATCTAATATCATTTTCTTAGCGTCTATTTTCATAACATCTAAGAGTTTGTTTATATAATCTTCTAATCTTCTAACATTATTCATTGCATGTTCTAAGTCTTTCTTTACCTCAATTTTTAGATTTTCTTCTCGTAATAAAATTAGATCAACATATCCCCCTATAGAAATTAATGGAGTTTTAAGTTCATGAGCCGCAATGCTAATAAAATCAGTTTTTAATTTATCTAATTCCTTCAATTCAATGTTTTGTTCTCTTAATTTTCTTTCTGATTCTTTTAATTTTTCTTCAGCTATTTTTTTTTCAGTCACGTCTTGCACTATAATTTGAACTACATTTTCGGAGCCAAATTTCAGTCGTGATAACTCAGATTGCACCCAAGAAGGAGATCCATCCTTCTTATATATTTTTGTAATATTTATTTTAATTTTGGGGTCCTTTTTCTTAAATATTAAATCATTAATGTGTTGTATAGTAGAGAATGTATTTTCGGGGTATATATTTAAGAGCTTAAGATAATTTTGACCAATTAAATCGGTTTTGCTATAACCAAATAATAATGATATTGTAGAATTTATATCTAAGATAATTCCATTATTATTGATTACCACAATTCCATAAGGTGAACTCTCATATAAATGGCGAAATTTCTCTTCAGACTCCCTTAATTCTTTTGTACGCGAAAGTACTATCTGTTCCAACTCTCGATTTAAGTTTAATAATTCTTGTTCATATTGTTTGCGTTCTGTTATATTTCGACCTATTACGATTCCTTTAAAATCTCCCTCATCATCTTTAAATAAATTTCCTTTAGCATCAATCCAAATCCATTTTCCATTTTTGTGTTTTACTTTTAATTCAAGTGTCTCTTCTCTTGATTTTAAACCCGCAATCATACTTTTCTTAGACGACTCCAAATCATCTGGATGGACTAAATTTAAGACTGATTTACCAATTAATTCGTTACTTTTATAGCCTAACGTTTTGAAACAAGGTTGATCATTAATGTATTCAATTTGAAACTTATTATTAACAATAACAATGAGATCATAGGCATTTTCTGATATGAGTCGGTATTTTTCTTCAGATTGCTTGAGTTCTTGTTCTAACTTATATTTTTCAGTTATTTCTTGACAAATACCAAAAAATCCAACGACATTTTCCATCATATCATATTTTAAATTAACAGAAAATTCTGTAATAACATCTTGACCATTCTTCTTAATTGATCGATATTTAAGATATCGCTTGCTCTTTTTAGTATTATATACTTCATTAAAATCAGAAATTAAGTTCGATTTGTCATCAAGATAAGCGAAATTACTATAATTTGAATTAATTATCTCCTCTTTAGAATATCCTAGGATTTTACAAAAAGCTGAATTACAGAATGTGAAATTTCCTTTTAAATCCAGCTCAAAATATCCTTCAGAGATGTTTTCTAAAATACTTCGATATCTTACTTCAGATTCCTGAATTCGCTTTTGTGCTAATAATCTTTCTGTAATATCATTATATGTTGAGAGAATCCCGATTACATTATCCTCGAGATCATGTAAAGGAATTCTATTTACTTCAAACCAAACTTTGTCTTCTTCATTAAATGCCCAGGATTCTATAGATTTTTCACTTTGATTATTCTTAATTACTCTTTCTTCACTTTCTCGAATATGTGCAATATTGCTTTTGGACCATATAAGATCTAAATCAACTTTACCAATTAGTGCATTTTGATCTTCGAGCTTATTAACAATTGCATATTTAGCATTACACCCTAGATATTTTAAATTCACATCTTTCCAGTAAATAAATTGAGGAATGTTATCAATTACAAGATCTAGCATTTCTCTTGTTTTTTGAAAATCAGTTTTGATACTTTTTGATTGTAATAAATTCCAATACCTAATTTCAGGTAAATTATTAGTAACATTTTTAAGGCGATCATGACGATTCATCCACTTTTCTTCTGCTTCTTTATATTTACTAATATCCCTACATACTAACAATACTTTTTCTTCATTAGAATTATCCAAGAATTTCTTGCCCTTTAATTCATAATATTTATAATCCGATTTGCAAAGAATTCTTACTTGTTCAATTGCTATGTCTCCATTTAACACGTTTTTAAGAAATTTAGATATTATTTTTAAATCTTGATCATGTATAAAATTGGTAAATTTTTTCGATAGAGCAGAATACCCAATTATTTTTTTATGATAATCTTCGTTTATATACTCACAAATCAAATCAGTATTTAAAATGTATATTAATTCATCAATGTTTTCCGATAAAATTTGGTCAATCTCATAATTTTGAGCTGATTTAGTTGTCATTTAAAATCACCTTACTTAATTTCTATTACAAATAAATAATTATTCTAAAACAATTTATAATTTCTTTAGGACTAAGAAGAAAAAAAATGTCGATCATAGATCCAACTTTTGAAATTGATGAGAAAGGACGAGTAATTTGTCAAAGACATACGAAATATCCTTTCTTTATAATGCCTGGTAAAAATAGGCAACAAGAAATTCAAATGGAAAAAGATTTGACGTGTATAACTTGCCATCACTATATCAATGATGAATGTTTCTTTCCTAAAATTGAAATTGATAAAATTGAAGCTGATAGGCTAAGTATGGTTGCTTTCAAATGTAAATTATGTGGAAGCCAAATTGATAGGATGTTGACTGTTATCCAAAAATTATACTCCCAAGAGAAATTCAAAATTGAAATACCATTGATTTGTTGTACGTGTTATGAATCGCTTAAAAATAAAAATTTTATGGAATATTATGGGAAAAGATTATATCTTGCTTATTTCTTAAACGCATCAATAATTATTGGATTTATACTTTCTATATTAATGATGAGATCTCCAACCAGTTTGATCAGTGGCATAATATATGCTTCATCAATAATATCTCTTAAAGGAATACTTAAAAAAACGTTTCACATCAATCTATCAGTGCGAGAAATTCGAAAAGGGAAGAAATATTTCGATAAATTTTATAAAAATTCAGTTTAATTTATTTGATTTTAATTATGGATGAAATTTTGAGAGAATTATGCGAATTAAATATATTGTTCTAATTTTTTAGTATTTTGAATTAAAAATTTCCTCAATTGTTTTTTTACGTCCAGCTTCATTAATTATGTCATTCCATCGAGGTTCAATTTCATCAAATGCTTTTTCAGTCATTTGTTTAATTTCTTCATATCTGGAGGTTAGAAATTTGCTCAAGTAGTGTAATGCACGTTTATCTTTAATTCGCGTTAAACTTTCAATTATGGTTAATACAGTTCTTTTATCAAACTCTTCCTTATCTGTTTCATTTCTTAACTTTTCGATTATTCTAAGAGTAGCCTTTGCATTTCCTATTCTTCCTAATGCTTCAATTATTCGAATTATAACAGAATTGTCTTTTTCTGATTTTAAAGCCTTACACAAGAGATTTACTGCTCTACCATCTCTTAGCAGACCTAATTGTTGAGCTGCTCCAGCACGACTTTCCCATTCTTTCGCATGAAATAATTGCTTTATCAGTGCATTAAAATTTTCATTAAAAACATTCCAATCCATTCTCAATTAAGTGTAAGAAAGATTTTATTATAATCTACTCTTTATAAAATATAAAAACTATGTTTAATCCTAAATCAGATATTTAGAAGTGAATTCATATGATTAATCCTTTTTTGGAGTAGCTTTAAAGTGCCTATATCTCTTCGATGAAATAATTGACCTTGCACGCATTTTACACCCTCTTCCGCAATTTTTTCTGCTTTCTGTAAATCATCCGCAATACCTAGGATGCCCATTGCCCTTGAAGAAGTTGTAAAAATATTATTGTTTTCCCGATATACTGATGCATAATAATATTTCGCTCCAATTGTATTAAGTTTCTCCCTATCAATTTTAATTAGTTGATCTTTTTTAGGATTAACGGGATATCCTTCCGGAGCTAAATATTTGCAAACTGTTGCTTGGTTTTCAAAATTGAAATTCTTAGACAAGGTCCCATTAATAATGGACCAACATATATCAATAAAGTTTCCATTGAGCAATGGAAGAACATTCATAGCCTCGGGGTCTCCAAACCGAGAATTGAATTCAATCAATTTTAACCCTTTTGCAGTTTTCATAAATCCACCATATAAAATTCCTTTATATTCCACTCCAGTTTCCGCTTTTGTTGCTGCTATAACTTTTTTCATATCTTCAAGTGCTTCATTTACATCTTCTTGTGAAATAAAAGGCATAAGGTGATCATTCATCGAATAGCTCCCCATACCTCCAGTGTTGGGGCCAGTGTCGTTTTCGAACGCTCTTTTATGATCTTGAACAATCGGAGTACCAATTACATTCTTTCCATCAACAAAAGTTTGAAGTGTGAATTCTTCACCATAACATTTTTCTTCTATAATAAAAGGGCTCTTTGTCAATACAATCTCTCGGCAATATTCCAAAATGTCTTCACGCGAAAAGAGATGATCTCCATAAACTTTCACACCTTTTCCGCCGGTAAGACCATCTGGTTTTACGACTATGTTTTCATCACCTACTTCTTTTAAATAAGATTCAACACCGTCTATTGAACTAAAAATTTTACTTTTGATATTTGAACCAATTTTATATTTTTCGAGCAATTTTCTTGTAAATATTTTGGAACCTTCAAGCTGAGCGGCTTCAATACTAGGACCAATACAAGGGATATGATGTTTTTGTATAGCATCAACTATTCCTATTACAAGCGGGGCTTCTGGACCTATTACTACGAAGTCAATTTTTTTTTCTTTACAGAAATCAATAATTTCTTTAAAATCTGTCTCAGAATGGATTTTTATTCGTCCTTCAGATAAATCTTCTAACCCTGCGTTCTTAAAACTCATAAAAGCATGTAATTTTCCCCCTGAATTAACAATTGACTCTCCAATTACATGTTCTCGAGCGCCATGACCGATGATTAATACATTTTGCATAAATTCTCAACTTAATTATAAAATTTTTAAGATTTATATGAAATAATTTGGCAATATAGAATTTTAACATATTTATTAACCAAAAATTATTCTTTTAAGAAGTAATTTCATTAAAGAATGGAAATCTACCTCATAATTTGTTGTATAAATTGAGCAAATTATGACCCTAAACCAAATTTTCCAAATGTAATCAACTATAATCAATTATTATTAAAATTATATAGGATTTTATCAAATTAAGTATAATAATTATTATAAAATAGAAGCTAAATTTACATTGATAAAAATGTCAGATGAAATATACAATAAGGCAGGAAATATAATTATAAAAGCTGGGATGCTTCCCTTTCCTATTACAGATACACTTAAAGAACTGCTCAAAATTTTGTACACGAGAGAAGAACTTGAGTTTATCATTCGAACATTTAAAAGGAAAAAATCTCAGACTATAGATGAATTAATCAAAAGTAGTAACATGGATAAAGAAGATATCATAAGAATAATCGAACCTTTAACCGATAAAGGAGCTGTGTTTAAATCCACGAGTTCGAGTGGTCTTGTGATATATCGCCTGTTACCACCCATATTCATTGGAATATTTGAATATTTTCTAATGAAAAAGATTACATACAGTGAAGAGGAAAAGAAGGTAGCAATTTTGTTTGAGATATTATTTGAGGAAATAAGAGATATTATCCAAGATAAATATGAGATGTTCATGCCTGCTTTTTCCACGGTTCCTCCAATAGATAGAACAATCCCCCTCTTAAAGACTAATGTGGGTAAGGATATAAAAATAGAAATTAACCAAGAAATAGATTCACCTGAAGAAATGATCCTCCCCAAACAAGATATTGCTGAAATAATTAAAAGTTTTGAAGATATTGCAGTAGGGCATTGTTTTTGTCGACAACATCAAGATCTATTAGGACATTCATGTGAATTTAATGCTCCTAGAGAGGTTTGTTTCACTTTAGGCAAGTCTGCACGATTTACTTCTGAACATGGATTTGCTCGAATGATTACGCAAGAAGAGGCTTTAAAATTGATTGAGGATGCAGCAGAAGCAGGTCTTGTTCATAAAGTATATCACCCTCAAGGAAATATTTCTAAGGAAGAGACTAGTATATGTAATTGTTGTAAAGATTGTTGTGGAACATTTAATCTATGGAAAAAAGGTACAATGCCAATGATTAATTGGAGTAACTATCTATCCAATATAGATCAAGATTTATGTGTAGGTTGTGGAACGTGCGTAGAAAGATGCCCCACAGACGCGATAAAACTTAATGATGAAGGAAAGGCAGAAAGAAATCCGGATATTTGCATTGGATGTGGAGTTTGTGCTCACTTTTGTCCAGAAAATGCTATTTCCTTGTTGGAAGGTGTAAGAAAAGTGTTTGTTCCTCCTCCAAGGATTAAATTATAAAATTAATATTATCTTAAAACAATTTTATTTTTTTTTTATAATTGAATTTTAAGTTTAAATGAATTCAGGATACTTGATAATTCGTCTAAACGAGCATTAAACTCTTGGGGTGGTAAATCTTTAACTTTTTCAAATTTCTTTATGATCTCTTTAAATTCTTCTATCCAAATTCTCATCAATGCTTCTGATTGTTGACCCTTAATTTTATTGCTAAGTTCTTTAGTAATAACCGTTTTAATCGTCTCTAAAAGTTTAGCTTCATTAATGGTATAAGTAATTTTTAAAATATCCTGCTGATTCTTAAGAGATTCAATATCTCCAAGTACATTTGATTTATGTTTGTATAATTCGTCATTAAATTTTTTTATCATATCCATTATGATTTCTTCTTGAACTTTAATTGTTTCTTCAATTCTTTCTTGGGTTGTATGGAGCATTTTCTTGATTTCTAGAGTCTCACGCGTGATTTCATCTTCATTTTTCTTAGCTCGATATTCTAACTTTTCGTTTAAATTCTTAACCTCAATTTCGACCGTTTTTTTCAATTCAATATTCTCTTCAGAAAGCTTATTCACTTGATCTACTAATTTTTGGAATGTTTTTAAGTTCAATTCTTCTATCTTTTTAGGTATTATGCTTCACCTCTTTTCTTTCCATTTGAATCAATTTCGAATTCTGAAGTAGGCAATTTATCTTCCAAATTAAGAACAGTATTTAATTTTAATTCAAAATCGTCTTTTAACACTTCTAAATCTAAATAAGTTGTGTCAATTTTTTTTAAAAGCTGATCTATAGGAGTACTTTTTATATCAAGGATCAGATCTTTGATAAATTTAAAATTTTCATTAAAAGCTTTAATTACATCAGTTTTTATTTTTTCTAATTGTAATTTGTTATTTACAGAAATTACCGGAGTTTTGAGGATATCTATTTCATCAATATCTTCTATTGAGTCGTATATGACCTTTTTCCGAATTTTTGGCGTAATTTTCTTATGAATCGTACTCGAATCTATTGAGTCTAGATTAATTATTATTGTTGTCAGATCTTCTTCCTTCTTATTTATTGATTTTAAAAATGAAGGAATTATATTCTTGAATTGAGTCGTAAAACCCCCTGATTCAAGTTTTTTCAAGAATTTATAAACCATCAACTCAAAAGCTTCAACAACATTATCTTGAGTTTTAGCTGAAGTAAATATTAAAGAATATTCACCAAAGTGATTTTGGGATAGATTATTCATTAAACTTCCGAAGGACTCGGGTTTAACTAAATCAGACTTATTTCCTAAATAAATTATCACACAATCTGGAGACTTCTCTTTAATATGATTTAGATAAACTTTTTGAAGTTCTATAGTGCTTTCTTTAGGATTAGATAAATCAAATACTAAAAAGGCAGCATCAATATTAGCAAAAAAGGAAGGATTTAATGGATTAAATGATTTTTGACCCCCAATATCCCATATATTAACTCTTATATGCTCATCTTCTAATCTATATTCTTTTCTTGTAATATTACTTCCTATAGTTGGAATGTACATATTAGGAAATGATTTTCCAGAATATAAATTGACGAGTGAAGTTTTCCCGACCCCTCCTTCTCCTAAAATAGCGAGTTTGAGATTAATTTCATTGATCGATTTCATTGAATCTAAAGTCTCATTATCGATTTAATTTAATAAATTATAATAGGAGGTCTATTTAAATCTAGACTTGAAAATGAAAGAATTCTTTTTAAAAATTTATAGGAAACTTCTTTATTCTGGACTTGTTCTATGGAGTATTTACTTTTGCATATATGTATAAATTTAAGTAATCTCTTTTTGATTTGCAAAATTTTTATGAGCATAAAGGATACGTTGGATCGCTGTAATATTTGTTCCAATAGCTAAAAGGATCATTGTCCACCAAATAGCATAGAAAAACCATATTTGAAGAATTGTTCCTATTAATAGTATCGGAATCCTATCAGTACGTTCTAGCAAGCCAATACCATATAGATTTTTGGTTCCTAAGGCTTCGATCCTCGCTCTCGTATAAGATGTAAGAAAAGCTCCTACTAGTGCAATCATTCCTATTTCAAATGAAGTATATGAACCAATAATAGTCCCAATCAAAATGAAAAAATCACCAATTCTATCCAATGTAGAATCTAAGAAAGCTCCATAAATAGTAGGTCCTTGAAGTCTTGCAATTGTTCCGTCAAGTTGGTCAAAAAATTCCACGATAAATAAGAAAGTTATAATATACGGTAATGATCGGAAATAAAAACTTATAAATGTCGCTATGGCAGAAATCATGCCTAGAACCGTAAATACATTAGCAGGAATTTTTTTTAGTTTTCGAGCTAAAGGCAATAAAAGCTTTTCAGAGTACCTTTTCACTTGTAAGAGCATTAGAATAATAAAATAAACTAATTTTAACTTTTTTTACTAGTCTCTTTTAAGCGTAGGTAAAAATAAAGTTTTTCTAATCTATATTTTAACTTAAATAATAAAATTAAAAAAAAGAAAATTAAAATCCATAGATTGGATAAAATTTATTCTCAATGTATTTTAAGAAGTAATCTGGATTTAAATCTTCACCAGTTATTCTTTTAATTAGGTCATTCGCCCTATAAATACTGCCATGTTGATGAACATTCTCTCTTAGATAAGCGAGTAAATTAGAAAATTCACCTTTTGCATAGTCTTCCGGTAATGAGGGTTTTTTTTTAAGAGCGTCATTATAGATTTGAGAAGCGTACATGCTTCCTAAGAAATAAGTTGGAAAGTATCCAATTGATCCCCAACTCCAATGAATATCTTGTAATACACCATCAGCATCATCCTTTGGAGTTAAACCTAAAAGTTCTTCAAACTTTGAATTCCATACATCAGCTAATTCATTAATTTGGATTTTTCCTTCAATCAAGTCTTTTTCTATTTCAAATCGCAGAATTATATGTAATCCATAAGTAACTTCATCAGCGTTTACTCGAATGAAGGATGGTTTTACTACATTTACTGCTCTATGAAATTCTTCCATCGGATAATTACCTAAATTTTCTGGGAAATATTCTTGAAATGTAGGATACCAATATTGCCAAAATTCCTTACTTCGCCCAACGATATTTTCCCACATTCTTGATTGACTCTCATGAATACCCATTGAACATCCATCAGCTAATATTGTATCATGAATTTCTTTTTTAAAACCCATATCATATAAAGCATGACCACATTCATGGATGGTTCCAAATATACATTCGTTAAGAAAATTCTCAGTGGTTCTAGTTGTAATTCTAGTATCTACCGAAGAAAGAGAACTTGTGAAGGGATGAGTTGATCTATCTTGACGACCATGATTGAGATCAAAATTAAGTTTCTTAATCATCTCAACGCTCAGTTTAAATTGATCATCCTCATTATATTTTTTTCTTAAAATATCTTGTTTAGGCTTATTTGAGGAAGAATCTAATTTTTTAACAAAATCAACCAATTTTGGTTTAATCTTATTAAATATATTAGCAATCCAATTATATGTTGCTCCAGGTTCGTATAGATCTATTAAAGTTGAGTATAAATCTGGGTGAGTTTCAAGTCTTTCTGCTTGTTCTATTTGTAAAGCTACATTCTTTTCCAACAAGGGTTCAAAATCAGATCCTTTAAATTTTTTCTCCTCCCTCGCTTTTCTCCAAGCTTCAACCGCTTGGGAACCGGTTTCAGTAATATCTATTACTAATCTTTCAGGCAATTTTGTCGCATGCAAATATTCTCTCTCTGATTCTCTGATCATTGCTGCTTCTATATCGTTTAAATTATTAATTTTCTTTGCTTTCTGAATTAATTTACCGACCTCTAGTGAGGTTAATCTCTGATGAATTAATTTTTGTACCAAGGAAAGTTGTTTTGCTCTTCCAGATACTGAACCTCTTGGCATGTAGGTTTCCTGATCCCAACCCAGCAATGAGCCCACATAACTTAATCTTTTGATTTCTGTAAAATATTCTTTTAAATCGTCAATAGCTGTCATATTATTTACCTTGTAAAAACATTAAAAATTAAGCTTCTAAGTATGAAAAGAAAAAAAAAGTTTGTCATTTGATAAAGATCTACGATAATTAACTTTTTTATATTCGTGATGTTAATTATTATAAGATCAATAAGAAGAGAAATGAAAGAATGATAGAAATAATTGCTAGTATTATTATCGTTGTTTTTTTAATTAGCTCTTATTTTTATTTAACAAGAAAAATAAAAAATCACACTTCCATTTTATCGATTTCAATGAGTTTACTCGTTTTATTACTATTATTTAATTTATTATTCAATGCACCTATTATTAATTTTATAATTACCTTTACACTTTGTACAATTCTCCTTCTTTTCGTTTTGGAGATTATTAAACCATTGCATTCTCTATTTAATGGTGATTCCATATTTCAAGAAGAAGAAAACAAGGAACAAGTATCATAAAAAAGAGTTAATCATGCTAGCAAATTTATTAATAATTCAATTAATCGTTATTATAGTATGTGGAATATCCATCTTTTTTATAAAGCAACAACTAATTAGAAAGAAAATTATATTTTGGATAATACTTTCCTCACTGATTATAAATACGTTTTCCTTATTTTCAGTATTATTAATGAATTTACAATTTCACGAGTTTTATCTTATTATTGATGGAAATGTGTTGCTCATTGTAGAGTTTATACTATTGGGAGGGATGTATTATGCTATAATTGCCAAAAATAAAAAACCAATAAATAATCCAATTTATGATGGAATTTCACTTTTAATTTTAGCTGGAATTATGGGAATAGTATCATCTTCCCATTTGTTAATTTTAATTTCATGGCTCGCGTTTGTTCTTATTTTATTAGGGGTTAATCTTTTTTATGGGGAGTTAGCTATTGATTTTAAAAATTGTATTCCTTATTTTTTATCTATTGGAATTAGTCTGGTTTCACTCTATATATTCAGTATTATTATTTTTTTAGATACTGGAACGATTAATATCATTGAAATAATAAATATTGGACCATCGAGTGAACTAAATCTAATTTACATCCCACTAATTATAATTGGGTTTGGAATACCATGTGGGATATTTCCATTTGGAATATTCCATTTAAAAAAAGTATTTCAAGATGGATCTTATTATAACTTGCTATTTTATTTTATGATAAATTATTCAATAACTTTCAGTTTATTTAGATCATTTCAATTCTTTGAGTCTCTGTCATTGGGTTATGGATTAATTATAACAGTCATTTCAATCTTGGGTATTATTATTTTTTTCTCCAATATATTAAAAGAATTATTCTTTTTTTTTGAAGAACAATCGTTTTCTCTTAAAAAAATAATGGGATATTCAATAACAGGAGATTTTAATAATTTCTTAATGCTATTCTCTATCTCACTATTAATACCTAGTTATGTAAAACAAACGTATTTAAGCGGTCTTTTCTTAATTTTTTCTTTATTTATCTTAGTGAAAATAGTAATACTTGTTGCTTTACATCCAATTATCTTAATATATGAAGATGATGTTAATATCAAAGAGAAAGGTAGGATTTATTCAAAATTTTTACGGTATTTATTATATATTGCAGGGGTAATAATCGCATTTCCATTGAGTTTTTATTCTTTTTGGATATTAAATGAAGTATTGAACATTCCAGGACTACATTCCTATTCAACATTTATTTTTCTCATTGTAGTTGTGATAGTTTTGCACTTGATATATTACATTATTTCTCTAATAACGATAGCAACCATTACTCTTGAATCTTTCAATAATAAAATTCTTGAAACTGAAAAGAGAGAGCCAAATTTATCGGATATAAGTATTGAGAATAAAATCGTTATGTTTTTTACTTTAATTTTATTTATATTAATTATTTGCTTATTTTTCCTAAATATCTTTTCTTACATACTTTTTTAATAGAAATTAAGAAATTATATCTTTAATTCGTTCTTTACGAATACATCAGCAATCATTTCAAGATCTTCAGGTCTAATGGAACGAGATAATGCTGTTTGTAAATCGGAAATTAATTGTTTACATAATTTAGTGCTTAAGGAACTTCCTTTTTGTTCAATCAACTTTTGTAACTCTAAAGGATAATCGATATTACTAATTGCTTGGTCATTAATTGATTTTTCAATTAAGAAATCTTTTTGTTTTGGTTTAATTTTAATTTTAATATCATCTGGGGTTAAAAATTGAGATTTCTTTTTATCTTGTTTAGTAAATAGAGTAAGATCTTCAATTTTTGATGCTTCCTGATTGAAACCTGCTTTCTCTTGAGGGGATGTGGGAATTTCATTCGTAAAGGATTCTGTTACATCTCCTATTTGACTTGTAGGTAAGCTTTTAACCATTGGTTTCTGAGTAAATGAAATTTTTCCCGGTATTTTAAACTTTTGCTTACTTTCACGAATTTTCCTTAATTTAGTTTGTTCTTCTATTTTAGATTGAATCGCTTTTACTTTATCTTTAAATATTTGAATATTGCTTAGATCTTGGTATTGATCCGCAATTTTAATCAATTCTTTATACTTTACTATTGAGAATACAAATTTTCCCTCTAATTCTAACCTTTCTGCTTGCTTTACCATTTCTGAAAAGTCATCGGGAAGGGTTTCTTTAAGATTAAGTATATTTGAGATAATTAAATCGATTTGTCGTTTTACATCTGGATCAACTAAAGATAATTCAAAAAAATCATCCATATCCAATTCATTTTTAATTAATTTTATATCAGTATCTTCTACAAGATCTCGCTTATTACCAATAATTAAAAGTTTGGATAGATTTCCTTCTTGTTTTTGTAAGGTTTTAAAATGTTCAATCACGCTTAAGTGATAATTGGAGAGATCAAACAAGAGAATTATGAGATCAGAACCACTTATAAATTTGGTCCAAAGAAGTGAGAAATTATCTTTCAATTGAAAATCCCATAGATCAAAATTAAGATTTTTTATACTGTATTTTGACACAACAGCAAAATTTAATATTTCCTTAGTTTCTCCTTTTTTAAGCATGTAGAATAGTTCTGTCTTTCCGGCATTAGTTGGACCAATGATTGCTATTTTAGAATTAAGTTCATGCTGTAATGGTCTCAAATATTCCATAAATTTTTCTTGTTGAGATGCAGATTCCAAAATCTCATTCGGTGACTCAAATATTTCATTGAATTTTTCAATTGTTTCAAGAATAATAGGTTCGACTCTATTAAGTTGATCGATAAGATCAGTTACAAACATGAACAACACACCATTACTCGTACGATGGAATATTTGATAATTTGTAACAGTCCGTTGAAATGTTTTTCCAGGTATTGGCATATCTATATGAGATTGTATGATTTTTATAACATTTGTTAATTCTTCGTCTCCAAGACCCATTGCATAAGAATAATTAAAGATACACAACTTTTTGTTAAATATATGAATTTGTCTTAACATGATCTTCAGTTAAAAGCTAATTAAAGGATGTCAAATATTCTTTATATAGAAGAATATAAAAAATTCTTATTAATATATGTTAATATCATATAAACCTAAAAGTTTTAGCATCAAGTAAGGGTAACTTCAGAATCATTCCATGCAAGAGGTAAATATTAGAACTTAATTATTTGAAATGAAAGATTTTTTTTATCTTGATGTGTTAATAGAATTAAATTCGTGAATATTAAAATTTTCTAATCGATTTAATGCCTTTAACATCACATCACTTAAGGAATTTGCTAAGGGATACTCAGCTTGATAAAGAAATCGATGAGCTTACTGAATTAATGGTCAAAAGAATAAACCAACTTTGCTTTGAAGATTGCCAAATTGATCGAATTGCTTGCACACTTCAGCCAAAATGCAGGCAAAGATGGCTTTTAAAATTAAGATTATTAAACAAACTAACATTGGAAGATCAGCCTAAATTTTGCTATAGTGTTCATAAAAACATTATTTTTCGAGATTTACATAATAAAACGGTTGTCTATAAGCCAACTGATGCTTATTTATACACGATTGATTTCTTAGATGTTTTTTTTCATGGGGATTATCGCAAATTAAATCAATATTTTTCTAAAAGACAATTTCGTGATTGTATTAAAATATTTAATGATAGAATTAATAATAGAGACGAGCATTTTCAATATTTATTAACTGATAAGGAAAATTATATGATATTCAAATTTGAGGAAAAAATTCACGTAATGTTTATTAATGAAAATTATGTATTATCTAATGCTAATAGAGATAATATAACTGATGTAGAATTACTAAAAGGAATATGTGACTTATTCCGTCGACTCTACTTTCCAGAATTCACATTAAAATTAGGAATTGATAATCTTATTGAAATCAAAGGCACAATTCCAGAAGATATTTTACATAAAGTGAGTAAAGAACCACCTGAATCAAAAAATAACAAAATTGATGATTATTTTTGGAATATTTTTTCAACTGATCTTGACGCTTTAAGTCAATATTGTCCAGAAATTAATGTGTATATTAATAAATATAAAGATTTAGTCATAAAAATTCACCTTGATGTGAATTCTAAAGATTTAGATAGAAAAAATTTATTGAGATATAGAGATTTGAAATTAATCTTTAACATTATTTATCGGATTTATAATGATTTTTACATAATATGGGCATAATAAATAAAAAGAAGTGATAATCAAGTATGGGTGAAGAAAAAAATAAAGAAGAAGATCCAGAATTAACTAAAATTAAAGATTTCATCCGAGATGATAGATTTGATGATGTTGTTAAAATAATTGCATTATATTTAGGCGATGCTACGGATAAAGATTATTTAGATCGATTAGAAAACCTAATGGAGACATTATTAACTCAGCATGGAGGTAGAACTGTTTTAAGGTTTTTAATTGAGGAACTTATTATTGATTTGCCCTCATTATTGGAAAATTTATCAAAAAGAGACTCTGTTTTAAGATATTCATTCCTACTTTTACTAAAACCATTTTGTGAAAATGAATGTGATTTGTTCATGCCTTTCATCGAAGATTTAATAAATTCAGAGGATCCTAATATTCGTGAGGCGGCATTACAGTTAGCTATTTTTATAGCAGGAGGAAATAAAAGTATCGATGATGAGTCGCTTATTAACTCAATTTCTAATAAATTAACTGATGAAAAAGAATTTATTGTGGAAAAGGCAATTCAAACCCTTAAAGTAATTGGTAAATCTAACCCCTCTATAGTTACAAGAATTCTAACGAATAAAGTAAAAGAAGATACAGAAAATGAAAAGTTGAAACAAGCAGCCGATTTAGTGCTAAAAGCGATAGTGTCAGTAGATCAAATTGAAGGAATGGTTGAAGAAGAACATAATGAATCAGAGATCATTGAAAAAGAAGAAAGCGAAATAAATGATAAAGAAATCGAACTAAAGAAGAAGGAAATCCAGCTGAAGAAAAAGAAACTTGAACTTGAAGAAAAACTGATGAAAGAAAAAGAAAAAAGTTTGAAAATTAAAGAAGAAATGATTGAAAGAGAAGTTGTGGTTATTCCTGACCTTGAAGATTTACCAAAAAAAATAAAGAAACAAATCAAAAAAGATGAAAATGAAATCTTTGATAAAGAAATTGAGCTTAAAAAGAAAGATATTGAAATAAAAAAGAAGAAACTTGAAATTGAATTAAAAGAAAAAGAATTTGAAGAGATTTCTATTCAGGAAAGAGAAAAGACACTCAAAATTAAAGAAGAATTATTGGAAAAAGAATCAGAGCTATCAAATGTAGAAATTGAAATGCAACAGAAAAAAATTGAACAAAAGGAAAAGAAACTTAGAGAAACAGAATTAGAACGTGCCGAAGAAATTTTTAAAGATTTAGAAGAAGAAAAAAGGAAACAAGAAAATGAGTAAGTTAATCTAAATTATCTTCTTCATCTAGCTCTTCTTCATCTAGCTCTTCTTCATCTGACTCATCAAAATCCACGCTTGATTCTGGCTTATTTTCTGCTATTGGAGCAGAGTGTAGCCTTCTTACTAATCTCCTTACACTCTCCAACCGCATGCTATCTTGCGGTAATCCTAATTGTATTTTTTTTGCGAGATTATATGCCAATTCAATATATTGTAAATCCTCCAAAAATTCCACAATTTGTATCTTATAATCAGTATCAATTACTCCTTCTCCATATTCCATCAACTTTTCTTTTAATAATAGATCAATTTTATCAGATCTTTGTACATATTTTAGATTTTTTACCAATTGCTTAAAACTGTTCATTATGTTATACATTTCTGATTTTGGATAATCATCTATATTTTTGAGTACATAGAAAATATAAAGCTCCGCTTTTTCATAACGCTGCATAATAATTGATATTTCTACCAAATCTAAGAGCGCTAGTTCATAAAGAAACTTTGATTCAATCCGTGGAATTATCATTTCAAAAATCCAATCTAACAAATTAACTTGGTCATATTGTTTTATTATATCAATCAAAAATCTTTCGACAGTATAATATAGTTTAGAATTTTCGGTTTTTGTAGAAGTTAGAAAAGAAACCAACACATACTTAATTCTGCCCATAGCATCTTCAATATTAATCGGTTTTTCTCCGAATTTGTAAAATGCCGATTCTAAAATTGGTTTCACTTTATCTTCATTCTTAAAATCATAAATGAAATAATCACTCCAATTTGGTGCCCTAGCAGTTTTAGATTTCATCTTTCTTCCCTCTTTAGGAAGAGTTTCTGCTTTTGGTTTTTCAACCTTCAATTTTTCGGAAATTTGCGATGCTTCTTCCTCGGATATTACGTCCAGAATTATTTTATCTTGATTTACAGGAATTGATAAATGAAAATATATCTCTTGACCTTCTTCAAAGAGTAAATCTCTGAGATCTTTAGGAAAAGTGATACCTGTTTTAGTTTTCTTTAGAACACATTCATAAAAAAGCTCTTGATCTTCCTCATCAATTTTCTTTTCTGACATCTTCACTCATAGAAAAATGTAATTTGGAATTTTTTCGATTGAACGATATTATCCTGTTATATGGACTAATTCTACACCCCGGACATCAAAATTCTTATCAATAAAACATAAGATCGCATGACCATCGTGAGTATAGACGATCGGAACTGGATAAGATCCTGCATTTTTGATGAAACTTTTTTTCACAATTAATGGTTTTAGAACATTACAAACCATACAAGGAATATTAATTACTTTTATCAAATCCATTCCCTCAAAATTTGATAACATATTTTCTATCTCAACTTCAAATTTATTAAATATACCAGGAGAAAAATTTTCATACGATAATATATAATCTACAGCATATTTTTTATTAAATTCGATTGATACTTGTTCAATAATTGCTTCTAATAATTGGAATTGCATTTCAATATTAGAGCCTGCGGAATAAATTAGATTTCCTTTACGAATATGCACGATTTTAAGGTTCCCTTTATTCATGTGGAAAAAAATATCACTCATAGGGTTCTGTTTGCATATATTTAAATCTAAAATATAACTCTTATATGATCGTGAAGGTTTCCATTCAAATATCGTAAATTCATATGTACTAATATTAATAAATTCCAAGTTCTCCAATGTCTTCTTAATATTAAGCATGTAGACCAGTTTTTTATGAATGGAATAATATTGAGGGTTTATGGATATATAAAACGCTTAATCAAATATAAAGAACTTGAATATTTATATATTACATAAATGAGTATTAAAGCAGTTTGATAATGAGGAAGACTTTGAATGAACAAGAAAAACATTATGGATGAACTAAATAAATTTCAAGAGACTCATATTACACCAAAATTCAGCAATTTAAAGTTCACGATTGTATTAACTCAACCCGAGCATGCTAGTAATATTGGTTCAATTGCCCGGATAATGAAAAATTTCGATTTAACACAATTAGTTATTTTTAATCCGATAGAAAAAAAGGAAAATATCTTATGCCGAACAACTGAAGGATATGCGATGCATGGTAAAGATGTGCTATATAATTCTACTATTATCGCTAACATCAGCCAAGAAAATCACACTCAAGCACTCTCGGATTTCTTACAAAAATTCGATTTGGTTTTTGGAACCACGGCAAAGGGAAGCAATTATCAAAATATTAAGCGCGTACCTATTTTTCCTCATGAATTAAACCTACCAGTATCTGTAAAACCATTAGATATCGCAGTTTTATTTGGAAAAGAATCTCGAGGTTTAACAAATGAGGAGATCAAACTCACAGATATTGTAATCCGGATTCCTACGGGCAATACATACCCCACCCTAAATATTTCTCAAGCATGTGGAATTATCTGTTATGAAATTTTCAAGCAAACTCACAGCATTAGTGTTGGTCGAGGAATAAAACCCATATTGCTGGCTGATATTGATGATCGAAAAATTTTGTACAATATGATTTCACGCATTATATCCTGCCTCAAGATTAGAACCCACAAAAAAGAAAAAGTTTTACTGTCTTTCAAGAACGTGCTTGAAAGAAGCTTAATTTCAAAAAAAGAATTAAGCCTTATCATGGGATTGTTTTCTAAAATTAACTTAATCCTCAGTAATACCGATTCAATCGATGAACAAATGCTTTAACAATCTTTACATTTGTATTGTCTTGGTTTTCTTTCATATAATACGATGAGTCTTTCTGGAGTTGTCTTAATTATACGCCTAATAACCTTAGCAAGAGCATTAGGATTTTCATAACCCATCGCAAAAGCCCATTCCTTTGCACTCGCTAATCCTAGTTCTTTTAACTTTTCTAAACAGATTTCTTCATAAGTTCTCATTAATTTTTGCATAAAATGCACCAAGTTTTTTACAGAAAATTTTATACTGCAAATGATATCATTAAGGTCCTTTAAAAATGGACTTTACAATTTTTTGTGTTTGATTACTAATATTTAAGTTACAAATACTGAAATTATGTATTCGTGGGAGCATGATGGGACATAGTGAGTTTTGCATTCTGTTCAAAATTCAATAGACCCTAAAAAGAGATCTTGCAAGCCTCAAGAATTTAAAAAATTTTAATGCTAAAAAATATCCTGATGCCGACAGCTACTATATTGGGTATAGGTATTTTTAAGAAATCGGGATAAAACTGGCTAAGGTTTGTAGAAATCCAAACTCGAACGTAAATATTTATATATTCTTTTTTTACTAGTACTATGCATCTATTCGTGGGAGCGTGATGGGACATGGTGAATTTCCCATTCTATGGGGATTTCTGGAGCTCTAATACAATAATTTTGTATTTTATATGCGCCTAGATGTAAAAATGTACATAAAGCAATCTTATCTCTCATCAATTGTTGTATTTTTTTATAAAGACTCAAGTATTGTATTGCACTATGAGTGTATCATTTGAAGAATTTATACAAAAATATGACATTGATGACTTTAGCAAAATATTAGAATTAAAAGGGCAGGAAAAAGTAAAATTTTATAACGAATTCATCGAAATCATAAAAAGTATCTCAAGAATCTTCGACAAACTCACAAATATTGCTTCAATCAGGGGTGGACAAGTACTAATGAGTTTAGCAAAGCTTGAAAAATCTGAAACAGTCATTAATAAAACTGACATAAAAAGAAGCTTGAATATTGATCGGTTAGAAAAATTATTGCACGCTTTCGAGTATTTAGAAGAAAACAACTACATCAATATAGAGAAAAAGACCTCAAAATTCCATGTTATTAAGCTTAATGAAAAAGATAATCCCGATTTTACATTATTTCGAGAGATCATACAAAATTTCTGGATTAGTCCAGAGGAAGAAGAAGCAAGAGTAAAAAAATGGAGGGGGCTCTGAAATGAAGAAACAAAAAAATAATCTACCGGACTTAGATTTTGAAAATGAAGAAAATACATTCAAATCGATCGAGGTCATCCAGAAAGAATTCTTGAAGAAAACTGTAAAAACTGTTCTTTATATACTCATTGTATTAGCAGTCTACATAATGTACTCCCTTATTACGATTAGACCCGAATTATTTGAAAATACGTTTATAAGATTAATAAATCGATCGTGTTTCTCTAATATAACTATTGAGTGGATTTTATTTAGCACGAGTACTTTCTTATTCGTTTATTTCTTAAAAATTTCTTATCTTAAATACACGCCCTCATTAATTAGTTTTATTAAAAATGAATCCAAAAACTTAGGGTTTGACTTTAAAAAAGAATTCAATAGTGGGCAAATCTTTTTGTTGCTTAATAGTGTTTCCATTAGCATCCTCATATACATCGATTTGGGATGGATTAAATTCGAAGATGGTCTTGTAAGTGGCTTTTTTATATTTATAATTTCGGCATATCTAACTTTAAGTCTTATTTTACCTATATTTTGGGCATTATTTGATGATAAGTTCATTATTCAATTAAAAGACGATTTCTATATTTTATTTGATTTTCATTTTAAGATTGGCAAACCTAAGAAAGATGGTTCCAACTTAGTGGGTATTCGATTAACGTCTAATAGGTTGAGTACAAAAAATGATAAATGTGGTAGGATCATACATTCTAAAATAGCTAAACGCAGATGGCTTTCGAGAAGAAAAATATCCAAGTTTAATCCATATCTCCACTTTTATGAATTTTCAACACCTCTAAATTTCCAGAAACAATTCTTAAACATGGCTCTTGCTTTAACAGAATGGCAGATTTACTATGGAAGCAGAATATTATGTTTCGATGCGAGAACTCCATTGAACAAGATTGAATCTAAAGATAAATTTCTAGATTATTATAAATTCTTTGCTAATTTCAGATAAAAAAATACGAAAATCTATCTAACTCAATTATTTAGATAAAATATTTTTGCTGCAATTTTGCATATTCGGTATAACCTCCCATGTGTTTTTCAACTTGTTCGAAAACGATTTCATATAACTGTCTAAATAGTTCTTCTGGGAAAGCCTTATGTTCAAAAATAATGTCGCAAACTAATTCCTCTGTAAGAATTTGTGAGTTAATTGACTGATTATTGAGAAGGAAGTTCATCATTGCATTATCTACTTTACATTTGACAATATTTATAATTACTTTTAGACTTAAGTCTAATTTCGGATCAATAAAATAAGGGAAATTCATATCATCCAATATTTTGATATAGTTCAGCGAATTTGTTAAGAGATCGATACAGTATTCTAATGAGCTAACCTTCATATTAAATTGCTTACAAAAATTTTCTTTTGTTTGATGTGCTGGGAAAGCAAAAGGATGCCTTGAAATGATATAATATGCTCCAATATAAAATTTATATAGATTATGAGGAATTTTATCTTGTAATTTTAAGTAGCGATAGACCATATTTACAGTATCCATTAATAGATCAGGATTTATATCAAAATTTTCTAAAAATTCCTTACCATCTTTTATTAAATCAATGGTGATTCTTGTTTTTGTATTGATTTCTTCATAGTTAGGTACAATCAATTCCAACATTTGACACGCGCGACCTATAGTTCTATAATTTTAATTAAAATATCTACATGATATTTTGATAATATACAAATAACATAACTATTATTTAAATGTTGCACTCCGTGATCACTGCGTGATCAATTATGCAAAAATTTAAATACTCTTGTGATCATTTGCTGGGTAACTTCAAATTTTTGTCGGTGAAAAATGTCTTCAACTAACAGTAACGAAGAAAACGAGCGTAAACAACCAAAAATGGATAGAATTACTGTTAGTTTGGATGAGTTTGATTATAAAGTAGTTAGTAATATGTCTAAAAATAGAAATATTACGTTATCAGAAGCTACTAGGACTGTAATTCATAATTGGATAGAAAGCAATCCTGATAAGTTAAAAATACATTATGGTGTTGATATCAAGAGTATAACTCAAGAAATTGCTTTAGCGTCAATGATTGATACTGCAGACGAAATCATTAATAAATTACCTCAAGTTTTTCAATTAGTTGATGATATTAGTCTAATTGATCTCGCAGAACATTTAGAAATTAACGTGAAGGCAATAAAACGTTTATTTTTCACACAAGGTGATAAAATCAAAAAATTAGGTTTAGATTTAAAATACAAGGGTGATAGAATATACAAAGAATAGAAGAAAAAGATTCATTAAACAATAAATTAAAGGAAATTGCTCGAAATCAACTTAATGATTCCTATTCTACGGTCGAGAAAGTTAGTTTCAATAATCAGCATCCTATATTTAAAACCTTGATGAAATTAGAATTTGAAAAATATATTCGAAGTTATTTACAAGACATAAATTCTTTAATCTAAGAAATCTACAAAAGAGAAATAAAAAATTTGAGGATTCAAAATAATGAGCGCAAAAAATTTTGTTATAACCTATGAAGACTTAATTAAGAGATCTCAGGAAGTTATCTCAGACTTCGAATTTGACGTATCGAGTGTTATTATTCCATTTTCTGAATTTATCAAACCTTTAAAGAAGAATTATGTGAGTAATAGTGTTGAAACAGAATCCTATATTAAAAACATTTTAATACAAGAACTGCGTTAATTTTTTTCAAAGGTCAAATTCTAAGTTCTAAACCGGAATAAATTGCATTATATTCTATGTTTTTTTAAGATTACTAATGTATCTGAGGTAATCTGAGACAAAATTGCTTTTTGGGTTTTCTATTAATTCTTTTGGACTATCACATTGTTCAATTTTACCACAGCTTATAATCGTTATTCTATCACCTATATCAATGGCTTCATTGATATCATGGGTAACGTAAATTGTGGTGATTTTAAGATCTTTTTGCATTCTATGTATTTCCTCTGTAATTTCTCTACGAGCAGCCCAATCAACAGAACTTAGGGGTTCGTCTAAAAGCAAAAGTTGAGGCTCTATTGCTAATGCTCTTGCTAAAGCTACTCTTTGTTGCTGTCCCCAACTAAGTTGGGTGGGGATTCTTAACTCTAAATTCTCGAATTTTAACATTTTTATAAACATAGAGACTTGAGCGTTAATTTTACTCTTTGCAAACTTATGCATTCTCAATCCAAAGCTTATATTGTCGTTTACATTTAAATGGGGAAAAAGACCAAAATTTTGAGGGACAAATCCAATGTTTCTTTGCGAGATTGGAACATTATTCATTAATTTTTGGTTAAAATAAATATTACCACTATTAGGATTTAAAGAACCAAGGATTATTTTTAGCAAGGTTGTTTTTCCACATCCACTCGGACCTACTAATACCATTAATTCTCCCTCTTCGATATCCCAATTAATGTTTTCCAATATCTTATTATCGCCAAAATTCTTAACGATCCCTTGTAATTTTACAGCGACCATAGGTTATTCTTTCCTCTCTAATAGTAGTTTAAATGCAACCAATATGATAATTGAAATAGTTGCAAGAATTAACGCCAAGGTTAATGCTGCTGGTAATGAAGTTTGCGCTTCAAAAACAATTATTGCGGGCATAGTTTGCGTTACACCTGAAATAATGGCCCCAGCAAATACAATTGTGCCAGCAACTTCTCCTAAAGCTCTAGCCCAACACCTCGCACTCCCCGATACCATTGCTTTTCTTGATAAAGGTAAAGTTATTGTATAAAATGTTTTAAAATCAGACGCACCTAAAGATTTTGCAATTACTTCAAGCTCTGATTTTCTGAGATCGCGGAATTTTACTGTCAAAATACCTACTAAAAAAGGGGCAGAAATAAATGTTTTTACTAAAATCATTGCCCAAAATGTATTGATAATATGCAATCCTAATCTTTCTAGTAGGACCCCAATAGGGCTTGTTGGTTGGAACATTAAAAGATAAGTTGTTCCTACTACACCAGGAGGAAAAGAATGGGGAATATCCACGATTAACGTTTCTAATATGTTCTTATTTTTAAAATCCTTATTTGCTAACATCCATGCGGTAGGGACGCCAAGTATCAGAGAAATTATCATTACAACGGTTGAAGAGCTAATACTGACCCATAAGGCGAGTAATACTTGTTGACTAAATAAAAATTCTAAGATTAAAGGCCCATAACTTAATGCTGAAAAAAGATAGAAAATTGATATAATTACAAAAAAAGTAAAAAAACCAGCCAACGAAAGCATAAATACGTTAAATTTCTCCAAAATAATACCCTGCTTAAATATTTATTTGAAACATCTTAAGATATTTGATTTCATCTTTAAAATATAATGATTTTAAACTTTATAATTTAAATTTTAATAAAATTTATTATATAGAATCGGTTAAATCTATATTAAATTTGTACAAGTAATTTTAAGTAATAATATTTATCGTTGGTAAATATTTCATGAAAGAAATCCAAATAAGTAAAATTCCTTATTACATTGTAGATGTTTTTGCTGAACATAAATATGAAGGAAATCAACTTGCTGTGATAATTTGTAATGAAGATTTTCCTGAATCTTTAATGCAATTAATTGCTAAAGAGATGCATTTTTCCGAAACCATTTTTATAACATCCATCAAAAATTATAAAGTAAGAATTTTCACTCCTGAAACAGAATTACCATTTGCAGGTCATCCTACTTTAGGAGGAGCATATATACTTGCAAAGGAATTCATTAAAGAAAAGATAAAAACCATATCATTAAACATGAAAATAGGAGAAATTGCTGTTTTATTCAAATATAAAGGAGAAGAAATCAGTGAAGTATGGATGGATCAAAAGCAACCGGTATTTTCAAATTATTTCTCAACAGAACTATTAGCGAATATTCTTGGATTAAATGAGGAAGATTTTGATGGAAGGTTTCAGATACAAGAAGTATCAACTGGAGTTCCAACAATTATAGTTCCCCTCAAATCTTTAGCTGCTGTGAAAAAAGCAAAGATTATTGAAGAAGAATATTACGAATTAGTTAATAAAATCCAAGCTAAAACAATTTTAATATTTTGCCCCGAACCGATTGATAAAAAAAATGATTTACATGTCCGGTTTTTTGCGAATTATTACGGAGTTCCTGAAGATCCAGCAACTGGTTCTGGAAATGGTTCATTAGCTGCGTATTTAGTAAATCACGAATATTTCGGTAAAAAGATAATAGATATTAAAGTAGAACAAGGACATGAAATTGGAAGACCTTCACTTCTCTTATTAAGATCAGAAGAGAAAGGAGAAAAGTATTATGTTTCAGTTGGAGGGAAGGTTATTCTCGTTGCAAAAGGAGAATTATTATAATTCTTGTATTTTTTATACATATAGGACTATTTATTGAAATTAAGAGAATTTAAGAATTAATAAACGAATCATTCAGGATTTCAATTTGAAAAATCTTGGAATCATTCCAAGTTTCGCAAGTTCTATAAATTCCCCATATATAGTTTCCATCCCAAGACATTCCAACACATCCTCCTGCAACATCATATACG
>Ga0307419_10000203_pt1 | contig 27667 bp, 20 predicted proteins | sample SalMarWE160230MG_2_FD_202512 | JGI IMG/M metagenome (GOLD analysis project Ga0307419, IMG submission 202512) | Salt marsh sediment microbial communities from the Plum Island Ecosystem LTER, Massachusetts, United States - WE1602-30 | ecosystem: Environmental > Aquatic > Marine > Intertidal zone... | reverse complement strand
TGCCACCGCGCGCCCTCGTGGAACGTGATAGACGCGTTCGACGAGCCGCTTGGCGCCTTTCGCAATACTTTGGGCGCGGAGGCCCTGACCGAGGCCGTGGCCGAAGCGGCTGCGCGCGCGGGCCGCGCGCGCGAGACGGCGCAAGCCTTCCTGGCGGAGCATGTCAGCGCCACGCCGGGCCGCACCATGACGCAACGCGTCGTCGACGCGCTGGTCGAACTGGTGAACCGGCCGCAAAGTCATGAGTAGGATCGGCTGTCGCGCGTCTTCAGCCAATTTATATTAGTAGCCTCGCAGCTCCCTGATTTGGTCGAGGCTTAAGCCGCGAATGTCGTCGCTTGTCAGCGCATGAACGCCCTCGCGCTCCGCCTTTTCCTTGGCGGCCATGAACTTGGCCGCGGGCCCGACAGCGTATCCTCGTGAGGATGTTGCGCTCGTGGGTGTTCGCTCAGGCGTGCTCGGTCGAACAGGCGGCGGTGGTGTCATGCGAGCCAGCACAGGCTTCCGTGGCGGGAGTGGCGGCCCCACAGCCGAGCCGCGTCCCGACTTGCAGAATTGCGGGTTCTCGATCACGGGTGCGCGCTTTCCCACCCCGGCGAAGAGTGTTGATTTGCCGCTTAACCTCACCGCCTCGTCCCAACATCCGTAATCGTTGCAACGATTATAGGTGAAGCAAACCGGACAGGCTGTGTCGTTCTTCAGCCTGAATTCACGCTCTTCTTTTCCTCGCTGCGATCCGGCGAGGTTCAATCCTTTTGCCAGCTCGGTGCAATTGGCGTGCGCTTGTCCTGCCTTTTGATCTTTGCAGAATTGCAAAAGGGCAGAGCCGAGCGTTTCCGATGGGGTCGACTGCGCCGTGGCGGAAATCACGTCGATCTTTGCCGCCCCGCCTTGGAGCCAGCACGGCACCGGCTCCACCTTGGCTGACCCCTGGGCTTTGCCCTCGACCAGCTCCACAAAGTCGGCCTGAAGGCCAATGATGATCGTGAAGTTCCGATCTTCGCTGTAAGGCTTGTTGTTCTTCGCCTTCAGCCCATAGGCCACCAGGATTCCTTTCAGGATGAGGCGCCCTTCGTTATCCGAGACCGGGCGTCCATCCTTCAGAGCGAAGGCCGCGCCACCCGAGCCACCAATGTCGAAGTCGATGTCGGCGTGGTAGAACGGCGGCCCGCCGAAGAATCCGTTGAAGACATTTCTGATCTTTCCCTTGGCGATCACCGGTTCCCGGCGCGAGATCTTATTCAACATATTGCGCTGGTGAGCGGTCACCGAGAAAACCTGTTCCCCCTCAGGCATGGACGAATCGGACGCGTTGATCGCAAAAGAGTTGCAGTCCTTCAATTCGCGCTTGAGGCGAAGGACGATAAAATCTTCATTATTGAAAATGTATCCCTTCCTTTGGTCTTTCTCGACGCGGACTGGAACGGCGGTCCTTCTGTGCAAGTAGCTGCGGAAGCGGCAATTGCCAAAGGGCACCAGTGCTTTCTTGCCTTTGAACAGGACGTGCTTCGCCGTCACCAGCAAATCCGGTCTGAGCACGCTCACCGCGCTTGCCGTAATTGGGGCCGGAGGGACCTCGTCCCCGGGGTCATCGTCCCGAGGCTTCTCACACAGGATCTCTCCCGTGCATGCCATCAGTTGCTTCTTCTCGTCGGCTGAAAGCTCGATACCGAGCTTGGATTTGCTCTGGCTGAGGTTCCAGCGCCCGTCGATGAGCTTTTGGCTGCCTTCCTTGGCGTAGATCAGTGCCTGGCGGACCGGAGAGGATATAGAGTCAGGCAAAGAGCGGTTGTTCATAAGCGGCGAAGCTCCCGCCGCAAATGAAACCACCGCAACCATTGCGGCTGCTAATGCGCCAGCGCTCTGTCTCAAGATGATGCCCGTCGGGCGCTCGACCCGGGATGACCGGCTCGATGACCTTTTCAACATTGACGAAAAGCCGCACTTCCCTCTGCTGCAGAGTACGAATAAACAACACACCGGAGCGGTTGTCGAGGAAGTGCAAGGAGGCGATAGGATCGGATCATGCGGCGGCGGTCGAAATTTACTCCCGGCGATTTCAACCTTGCGGTCAAGCGTGCCCGTGCGGGGCGCGGTCTATATACGTTCGATCCCATTCCCAAGGGCGTTTGCATTGCCGAATATACCGGTCCCGTGCTCCACGACGATGACTGGACGGGCAGCAACAACCGATACCTGTTCCAGATCACCGAGAAAAAGGCCATCAATGGTTGGAACAAGAAGAACCTGGCGCGTTACATCAATCACTCATGCCGGCCCAATTGCGAGATCGAGATTCGCAAAGGGCGCGTGTTCGTCATGGCCAAGCGCGCCATCAAGCCCGGTGAGGAGCTCGCCTACGATTATGGCAAAGAATATTTCGACGGGTTCATAAAGCCGATGGGCTGCAGATGCCTCAAGTGCAAGCCTCGATGGCGCGCGCCGAAAGGCGCGAAGCGCGCCCGTCATTAGCTAAGCGGCTTTAGATCGGCGAGTATGGCTTTCGCCGCGTTATGACCCGGCGCTCCCGTGACCCCGCCGCCCGGGTGCGCGCCCGATCCGCAATGATAAAGTCCCGGGATCGGTCCGCGGTAATCTGCATAGCCAAGCATCGGCCGCGACGAGAACAGCTGATTGAGCGACAACGCGCCATGAAAGATGTCGCCGCCGACAAGGCCGAACTCGCGTTCTAAATCCAGCGGGCTCATGCTTTGTCGCGCAATCACGCTCTGGGCGAACCCTGGCGCGTACCGGTCGACGGTCTCGATCATGAGATCGGCCACTTTTTCCCGCGCCTCGTCCCAAGATTGGCCATTAGGCAATTCCGGCGCCACATGCTGGCAGAACAGGCTTGCGACATGCGCTCCCGAAGGCGCGAGGCCGGGATCGACGGTCGAGGGGATCACCATTTCGATCACGGGCTCACCGCTCCAGCCGCGTTCTTTGGCGTCGCGATAAGCGCGATCCATGTAGGCGAGACTGGGTCCGATAATGATGCCGGCGCCATGATGCGCTTGAGCCGTCTTTCCCGGCAGCGCCGCAAAGCTTGGCAGCTCCGACAGCGCCACGTTCATGCGGAACGAGCCTGAACCGCATTTGAAGCTCTGCATCCGCTTGAGAAAGTCAGGCGCAAGCGACGACGGGTCCAGGAGCTGAGTGTAGAGCAGCTTCAGATTGACATTGGCGGCGAGCGCGCGGCCCCTGACCACGCGGCCGTCTTGCAACGACACGCCCACGACTTTGCCGCGTTCGATCAACACTTCCTCGACGTCAGCCCCGGTCTCGATCTCGGCCCCGTGTTCGACCGCAGCCTTCGCCATCGCCTGGGTGACCGCGCCCATGCCGCCGATCGCATGTCCCCAAGCCCCCTTCTTTCCGTTCACCTCGCCGAAGGCATGATGGAGAAGCCCGTAAGCTGTGCCCGGGTCGAACGGACTGGCGTAAGTGCCGACGATCGAATCGAAACCGAGCAAGGCTTTGATCGGCTCGCTCTCGAACCAGTCTGACAAGAACTCCGCGGCTGGCTTAACGAGGAGATCGAGCAGGAGCCGTTGCGACTCAAGATCGAGTTGGCGGAGGTCGTTGCCGAGCCGGGCGGCGCGCCCGAGCTCGCGCAAACCCCGCAAGCCAAAGCCCTTCACCACATTGGGCGGCGGCCGCAGCACCAGGTCTCGCAAGACATCGGCGACCGCGGTTAGCCTGGCGTAATAGTCGTCATAGCGTTCGGCGTCGGCGGCGCTGAACTTGGCGATTTCGCCCTTGGTGCGCCCTTCGCCGGTCAGGAGATAATCGCCCTCGGGGAGCGGCAGAAAATTCATGGCCGGCCGCTCGACGATTCTGAGCCCGGCCTGCGCCAGTTGCAGGTCGGCGACGATTTTCGGGTTGAGCAGGCTCACCGTGTAGGCGGCTGTCGAGTTGCGAAAGCCCGGATGAAACTCTTCGGTCACGCAGGCGCCGCCGACGATGGCGCGCCGCTCCAGAACCTTCACTTTCAGGCCGGCGCGGGCGAGGTAAGCGGCACAGACGAGGCCATTATGGCCGCCGCCGATCACCACGACATCGAAGCGCTGATCTGACCGGGCTCTACGATTGGGCATTGGTGCTGTCGCCACGCTCTCGCATTTAGCATTGTTTACCGCAGCGGCCGGTGTAAGCCACGCGAAGAAATCCGGTGTTCGCAACCGTGAGGCTCACGGCCTTACGCCGAGCCAATCTATCGGCTACCATTTCGCGATGAAAACGCAGCCCAGCGGACGCCAATTGCGCGCATCCTGGATGCCATGAGCGAACTCCAATCCGCTCATCGTGGCGGCGTTGCAGTAAAATTTTTTAGAGAGGCTGGCTACGGTCACTTTGACATTCGCTTCTATCGCGGTCCCGTCGATCGTTCGTCTCTTATGCAAACGATGAGGCGGCTTCTACGCGACTTCGTCAACATGTGCGCACCGCTAGAAGTCGTGCCGATCTTGATGCACGGCGCCCTGGTGGGCTGGTATCAGTTCCGCGAGCTGTTGCCATGGGATGACGATATCGATCTTTGTCTCGGCTGTCGCGACCTTGCAAAACTCGATCGTGCACGGGACCTTTCGTACCAGCGGGACCGTCACCTGTTCGAAATCAACCCCAACTACGTAAGTCGACAAACCTTGAACAGAACGTTCCGCGACATGGCGGAGCCGAACAAGATTGACGCCCGCTTCATCGACAAGGCGACCGGCCTATTCATCGACATCACGGCCCTTTCCCCGACGGGACCTGACCGGGTTTCGACCAAATGTCCGCACACATATAGAACGGACGATCTGTACCCATTGCAGCCGGTGGAATTCGAGGGCGCTACGATCCATGTGCCGAGACGGGTCGAAGCCGTTCTCGAGCAGGAATACGGCCGCTGGGCTCTAAAGGGGCGATTCCCCGGCTATTGGACCTTGAAGTCGCTGCGATACCGGCGCCGGCTGCGGCCGGGCGGGCGACGGCGGCAACGGCGTCGAGCCCAAACGGCCGATTACCTCGCAACTTGACGCACGTCAACGTTAGGGAGAGCTCCCCGCCCCAATATTCAAGAGTCTCTAGGAGACCTGGCGACCGGTGAACCCACCGGGGGCAGGGGATGGGCTGTGGTCAGGACCACGAGCTGCCCGGGATTAGGGCTCGGGCGGTCTTCCAGCCTGTTCGTCAATGCATGCGCCCACTTACCAGGGCTGTGAGCGGAGAGAGAAACCATGAGCCACTTCCTCGACCGTCTCACCTTCTTCAATCGCGTCGTTGACGACTTCTCGGACGGCTATGGCGTCGTCACGCGCGAGGACCGGCGCTGGGAGGACGGCTACCGCAAACGCTGGCAGCACGACAAGGTCGTTCGCTCCACGCATGGCGCCAACTGTACCGGCTCCTGTTCTTGGAAGATCTACGTCAAGGGCGGGATTGTGACCTGGGAGACCCAGCAAACAGACTACCCGCGCACGCGGCCTGAACTGCCCAATCATGAGCCGCGCGGCTGTTCGCGCGGTGCGAGCTATTCCTGGTACCTCTATTCCGGAAACCGGGTGAAGTATCCGCTCGTCCGTTCGCGCCTGCTCAAAGCATGGCGCGCGGCGCGTGCCAGCCTGACGCCCGTCGCCGCGTGGGCGTCCATCGTCGAGGATCCTGCCAAGCGCGACTCCTACGTCAAGAAGCGCGGTCTCGGCGGCTTCGTGCGCGCGCCTTGGGACGAGGTCAACGAGATCATCGCCGCGGCGAATGCCTATACCGTCAAGACCTACGGACCCGACCGCGTGATCGGCTTCTCGCCGATTCCGGCGATGTCGATGGTCAGCTACGCCGCAGGCTCGCGCTATCTGTCGCTGCTCGGTGGCGTGTGCATGTCCTTCTACGACTGGTATTGCGACCTGCCGCCGGCCTCGCCCCAGACCTGGGGCGAACAGACCGACGTGCCCGAGAGCGCCGATTGGTACAATTCCGGGTTCTTGATCTTGTGGGGCTCCAACGTGCCGCAGACGCGTACGCCCGATGCCCACTTCTATACCGAGGCGCGCTACCGCGGCACCAAGAGCGTGGTCGTCTCGCCCGATTATTCGGAAGCCTCGAAGTTCTCCGACCTCTGGTTGTCGGTGAAGCAGGGAACCGATTCCGCGCTCGCCATGGCCATGGGGCATGTGATCCTCAAAGAGTTCCATGTCGACCGTCAGGCGGATTATTTCGCCGGTTATGTTCGCAAATATACCGACATGCCGATGCTCGTCCGGCTGGTGAAGCAAAAGGGCAAGCTGGTGCCCGAGCGGCTGTTGCGGGCGAGCGACTTCGCCGAAAGTCTCGGCGAGACCAATAATCCGGAGTGGAAGACGGTCGCCATCGACGAGGCGTCGGGCAAGATCGTCGCACCGCTCGGCTCGGTGGGCTTCCGCTGGGGGGAGAAGGGCAAGTGGAATCTTGAAGAGAAGTCCTCCGACGGCTCTGACGTGAAGCTCCGCTTATCGCTGGCCGAAGCCAATGATGAGACCGCCGACGTCGCCTTCCCCTATTTCGGCAATATCCAGCACGAGCACTTCGCATCGAGCGACCACCCAAGCGTGCTCAAGCGGAAGGTGCCGGTGAAACGCGTCAAGCTTGCCGACGGCGAGGCGCTGGTCGCCACCGTCTATGACCTCTTCCTTGCCAATTATGGGGTCGATCGCGGTTTCGGCGGCGGCAACGTCGCCAACAGCTACGACGACGATATGCCCTACACGCCGGCGTGGGCCGAGAAGATTACCGGCATTTCTCGCGACAAGATCATCGCCGTCGCACGCGAATTCGCGCTGAACGCGGAGAAGACGAATGGCCGCTCCATGGTGATCATCGGCGCGGCCATGAATCATTGGTATCACATGGACATGAACTACCGCGGCGTCATCAACATGCTGGTGATGTGCGGTTGCGTCGGCCAGTCAGGCGGTGGCTGGTCGCACTATGTGGGGCAGGAGAAGCTCAGGCCGCAGACAGGCTGGCTTCCGCTCGCCTTCGCGCTCGATTGGGCACGCCCGCCGCGCCAGCAGAACTCGACCTCATTCTTTTACGCCCACACCGATCAGTGGCGCTATGAGACGCTCGACGTGACGGAGATTCTGTCGCCGACGGCGCCGGCCGGTCCGTGGGACGGAGCGTTGATCGACTATAACGTGCGGGCGGAGCGTATGGGCTGGCTGCCTTCCGCGCCGCAGCTCGAGGACAACCCGCTTAGCGTCGCCGCCAGAGCCAAAAAGGCGGACAAAGAGCCGAAAGACTATGTCCCGGAGGCGCTGCAATCGGGCGAGCTGAAACTGTCATGCCACGATCCCGACAATCCGAAGAACTGGCCGCGCAACATGTTCGTCTGGCGCTCGAACCTGCTCGGTTCCTCGGGCAAGGGTCATGAGTACTTTTTGAAGCATCTGCTCGGCACCACACATGGCGTCCTGGGCAAGGATCTCGGCCAAGACGGCAGGCAGAAGCCCAACGATGTCGTCTGGCACGAGGATGCCCCTGAAGGGAAGCTCGACCTTCTCGTCACGCTCGACTTCCGCATGTCGACCACCTGCATGTACTCCGACATCGTGCTGCCAACCGCCACTTGGTACGAGAAGAACGACCTCAATACGTCCGACATGCACCCCTTCATTCACCCGCTGACGTCGGCGGTGGATCCGGTATGGGGCGCGCGCAACGACTGGGAGATTTACAAGGGTATCGCCAAGACCTTCTCCGAGGTGGCGCCGGAGGTTCTCGGCAAGGAGACGGACGTCGTGCTGACGCCGATCCTGCATGACACGCCGGCCGAGATCGCCCAGGCGCTCGACGTCAAGGATTGGAAACGCGGCGAGGTTGAGCCGATCCCTGGCAAGACCATGCCGCAAGTCGCGGCGGTCGAACGCGACTATCCCAATCTTTATAAGCGCTTCACGTCGCTCGGGCCTCTCATGACCAAGCTCGGCAATGGCGGCAAGGGCATCAGCTGGAACACCGAACGTGAAGTCGACTTCCTCGGCCGTCTCAACGGCAAGGTCGAGGAGGGCCCGACCCAAGGACTGCCGCGCATCGAAAGCGATGTCGATGCCGCCGAGGTGATCCTGACCTTGGCGCCTGAGACGAACGGCGAAGTTGCGGTGAAAGCCTGGGAGGCCTTGAGCAAAACAACCGGGCGCGACCACGCCCATCTCGCTCTCCCGAAGGAGGACGAGAAGATACGCTTCCGTGACTGCGTGGCCCAGCCGCGCAAGATCATCTCATCGCCGATCTGGTCGGGCCTTGAGTCCGAGAAGGTCTGCTACAACGCCGGCTACACCAATGTGCACGAGCTGATCCCATGGCGCACGCTCACCGGGCGTCAGCAGCTCTATCAGGATCATTTATGGATGCGGGCCTTCGGTGAAGGCTTCTGCGTCTATCGTCCGCCGATCGACACGAAGGCCGTGAAGCCGGTCATCGATCGCAAGCCGAACGGCAATAAGACGGTCGTGCTGAACTTTATTACGCCCCATCAGAAATGGGGCATTCACTCGACCTATACAGACAACCTTTTGATGCTGACTTTGTCGCGCGGCGGCCCGATCGTGTGGATCAGCGAGATCGATGCGCAGAAAGCCGGCATCGTCGACAATGATTGGGTCGAAGCCTTCAACGCGAACGGCGCTCTCGTCGCCCGCGCTGTCGTCTCCCAGCGCGTAAAAGAAGGCATGTGCATGATGTATCACGCGCAAGAGAAGATCGTGAACGTGCCGGGCTCCGAACAAACCGGCCAGCGCGGTGGCATCCATAACTCGGTGACGCGCGCGGTGGTCAAGCCGACGCACATGATCGGCGGCTACGCGCAGCAATCCTACGGCTTCAACTATTACGGCACCGTCGGCTCCAATCGCGACGAGTTCGTTATCGTGCGCAAGATGGCCGATGTCGATTGGCTCGAGCGGCCGGCTTCCGACCAGCCCGGCGAAACGGCTCGACTGGAGGCCGCAGAATGAAAGTCCGCGCTCAGATCGCCATGGTCCTGAACCTGGACAAGTGCATCGGCTGTCACACTTGCTCGGTCACTTGTAAGAACGTGTGGACGAGCCGCGAAGGCATGGAATACGCCTGGTTCAACAACGTCGAGACCAAGCCCGGCATCGGTTATCCGAAGGAATGGGAGAACCAGGATCGTTGGAACGGGGGGTGGCGCCGCAAACGTAATGGCAAGATCGAGCCGAGAATTGGCTCCAAGTGGCGCGTACTCGCCAATATCTTTGCCAATCCCGACCTGCCCGAGATCGACGACTACTACGAGCCCTTCACCTTCGATTACGAGCATCTGCAAAAGGCGCCGGAACTGCAGGCCGTGCCGACGGCGCGGCCGCGGTCACTGGTGAGCGGCGAGCGGATGGAGAAGATCAAATGGGGGCCGAACTGGGAGGAGATCCTCGGCGGCGAATTCGCCCAGCGGTCGGCCGACGTGAACTTCGACGGCGTGCAAAAGGAGATCTACGGGCAGTTTGAAAACACTTTCATGATGTATTTGCCGCGGCTGTGCGAGCACTGCCTCAACCCGGCCTGTGTCGCCGCATGCCCGTCCGGCGCCATCTACAAGCGCGAAGAGGACGGCATCGTCCTCATCGATCAGGACAAGTGCCGCGGCTGGCGCATGTGCGTGTCCGGCTGCCCATACAAGAAGATCTATTACAACTGGTCGAGCGGTAAGTCGGAGAAATGCATTTTCTGCTTCCCGCGTATCGAGGCGGGTCTCACCACGGTCTGCTCGGAAACCTGCGTCGGCCGTATCCGCTATCTCGGCGTGGTTCTCTATGACGCCGATCGCATCGAGGAGGCGGCAAGCGTTGCCGACGAGCAGGACCTTTATGCGGCGCAGCTGTCTATTTTCCTCGATCCCAACGATCCTGACGTGATCGAGCAAGCCCGTGCCGACGGCGTGCCCGACAATTGGTTGGACGCCGCCACGCGTTCGCCCGTGTGGAAAATGGCCATGGACTGGAAGGTCGCGTTTCCGCTGCACCCGGAATATCGCACGCTGCCGATGGTGTGGTACGTGCCGCCGCTGTCCCCGATCAACGCGGCCGCGGAAGCGGGCAAGATTGGACATGACGGCGAGATGCCCGACGTGCGCAGCCTGCGCATCCCGCTCAAATATCTCGCCAACTTGCTGACCGCGGGAAAGGAGGAGCCGGTGGCTCTGGCGCTGGAGCGCATGCTTGCCATGCGCAGCTATATGCGCGCCAAGACTGTCGACGGCGTGATCGATGAAAGCATTCCCAAACGTGTCGGTCTCGAAACCGAGGAGATGGACCACATGTACGAGGTGATGGCCATCGCCAACTACGAAGACCGCTTCGTCATCCCCACGGCCCATCGTGAGCTCAGCGAGGATGCATACGAGATTCGCGGCGCTTGCGGCTTCTCCTTCGGCAATGGATGCTCTGACGAGACGACAGCCCCGAATCTGTTCGGCAACCCCAAGAAGCACAAGACGCCCTTGGAGGTCGGATGATGACGCAGACCTTCAAGGTCCTCTCAGTGCTGCTCAGTTATCCGGACGAGGCGTTGCAGAAGGCGGCGCCCGAACTGTTGAGCGTGGTCGAGGAGGAAAAGCTCTTGCCACCGGAGAGGCGCGCTGCTCTCAAGGCTCTGATCGATCACATTGCGGTTGCCGACCTGTATGACCTGCAAGAACGCTATGTGGAACTGTTCGACCGCACGCGATCCTTGTCGCTCCATCTCTTCGAGCACGTCTACGGTGAAAGCCGCGATCGCGGCCAGGCGATGATCGATCTCAAGAACCTTTACCAGCAGAACGGTCTTTCGCTCAGCGCCGGTGAACTGCCCGACTACCTGCCGGCCTTCCTCGAATTCTTAGCCGTCCTCGAGCTCCCCGAGGCGCGCCGGTTGCTCGGTCAGCCCGCGCATATCCTGACTGCGCTCGCCGAGCGGCTTGAGAAACGGGAAGCGCCCCAGGCCGCGGTGCTCCGGGCACTCGAGGCGCTCGCGGCGCCGGAGGCGGACGCGTCTAATCTGGAGGTGGTACCGGAAGACGCCGATACCGATCCTAACGATTTCGCCGCGCTCGATGCGCAGTGGGAAGAGGAAGCCGTGACGTTCGGTCCCGCTGCCGCACCGAGCTGCAAGGACCGGCTCGTGGCCCAAATCCGCGCGGGGAGACGTCCGGTCGACGCACCGATCAAGGGAGACGCGCCATGAGCGACGCCGTCAATCAGTTCCTGTTTGGCTGGTACCCTTATCTCTGTATTGCGATCTTTCTCCTTAGCAGCGTCATGCGCTTCGACCGCGAGCAATACACGTGGCGGTCGGGGTCAAGCCAGCTCTTGCGGCGCAGACAGCTCACTTGGGGGTCGAACCTCTTTCACGTCGGTATTCTCATCATCTTTGTCGGTCATTTTGTCGGCCTGCTCACACCCATCGCCGTGTTTGACGCGCTCGGCATATCGCATTCCCTAAAACAGTGGATGGCAATCGTAATCGGTGGCGTTGCCGGTATCGCGTGTTTCATCGGGCTGACTTTGCTCGTGCATCGGCGCCTGTTTGATGCCCGCATCCGCAACAATTCGTCGTTCGGCGACATTGCCGTTCTGTTGTTGCTCTATGTCCAGCTGATGCTGGGTCTCGCCACCATCCCGATCTCGCTTCAGTATTTGGATGGGAGCGAGATGCTGAAATTCATGACCTGGGCGCAAGGGATCATGACCTTGAAGCCCGGCGTGGCGGCGCTGGTTGCCGATGCAAGCCCCATCTTCAAGCTGCACCTTTTCCTCGGCATGACGATCTTCCTCGTATTTCCCTTCACGCGCCTCGTGCATGTGTGGAGTGCGCCGGTTTGGTATCTCGGCCGGCGCGGCTACCAGGTGGTCCGCACCCGGCAACAGGTCGGGCCTTATGGCGGTATGGGTCCGGCGCAGCTTCCGCCGCGGCAGCCCGGCGAGCGCCCCGTGCCGGCGGAGTGAGTGCCGTGGCGTGCACCGGTCAAATACGCGAAGGATTGGCCGAGAGGGTGCCTGTAAGCGTCAACGGGGTCGACATTCCCCACGACGCGATCGCCCGCGAGACGCAATATCACCCCGCGTCCAAGCCGATTACGGCGTGGCACACCGCGGCGCGCGCTCTTGTCGTGCGGGAATTGCTGCTTCAGGAGGCGCGCCGTCTTGGCATCGTGCCGGTCCCGGACAGCGATGGCATGGGGCGTCGCGAAACGGAAGACGAGGCGCTGATACGGGCTCTGATCGATCAAGAAGTGACGACGCCGGAGCCAGATGAGGCGACGTGCCGGCGCTATTATGAGCAGAACCGGCGGCGTTTCCGCTCGGAGCCGATCTACGAGGCGGCGCATATTCTGTTCCCGGCCCGCAAGGATCATCCCGAAGACTGCGCCGGCGCCGCAGGCGCCGCGGCCGCGGTGCTTGACGAGCTTACGCGTCATCCGGAGCGGTTCGACGACTTGGCGCGGGCGCACTCAGCCTGCCCATCAGCCGCGCAAGGCGGCAATCTCGGCCAGATCACCGCTGGTCAGACGACCCTGGAGTTCGAGCAGGCGCTTGCCGCGCTCGCACCGGGTTCGATCACAAGGTCGCCCGTGGAAACCCGGTACGGGCTCCACATCATCCGCCTTGACCGGAAGATCGAAGGGCGGCAACTGCCGTTCGACACCGTCGCCGGCCGGATTGCGGACTACCTTAGGGAAAGCGTCTCGCGTCGCGCGACGGCCCAATATGTCGCCCGCCTTGTTTCCAAAGCCGAGATTACCGGCCTCGTCCTGGCCGGTGCGGAAGCTCACCAGGTGAGCTGACACCCATCCGGTCCTTCACCGTTTTCGTTCATCATCAGAATTACGCCTGATTTGCCTCAGTTTGCGAGGCGCTTGGGCGTTTGACCCATTACTATGGCGCCCAGTACGCTGTATGGACTGCGCCAAGGGGAAGGACTCCAGCTCGATGACGAAACTGGACCGCAGCCTCATCCATGCCTTGCCGGTCTTCTGTGCCATGGATGAGGCCGAACTCGATGACGTTATCGCGCACGCCAGAGCGCAGCGGGTCCCCAAGGGCAGCGCTGTTTTTCGGCAGGGTGAACTGGCCAAGTCCTTCTTCGTCCTGCTGCACGGACGGCTGAAAGTGTTGAAGGTCACGCCGCAAGGGCAGCAGGTTCTCATCCGCTTTATCAATCCCGGTGACATTTACGGATTCACCAAGGCACTCCGCAGAGATGACTATCCGGCGACAGCGACCGCTGTGGTCGACAGCGTCACCCTCGTATGGCCGAACGACATTTGGGACGACTTCATGCGGGCTCACTCCTCGTTTGCCATGAATGTCATGGGGATGATGGGCGACCGTCTCGACGAAGCTCATACCCGACTGAAAGAACTGTCGACCGAAGAAGTCGAGTATCGCATTGCTCACACCCTGTTGCGCCTGGTCGAGCAATCAGGACGTCCGACCGAGGAGGGAGTCCTGATCGACTTTCCGCTTACCCAGCAGGATCTCGCTCAAGCATCCGGCACCACCTTCCACTCGGTCAGCCGGGTGCTGGGTGCTTGGGAAACTGCCGGTCTCGTCCTGCTCGGGCGCCGCAAAGTGATCGTCCGTGATCTGGAAGGCCTGTCGCAAGTTGCCGAGCATCGCAAATCGGCACACGAGAGCGGCCGCTCGCGTTAAAGCGAGCTTGCGTTGCCGCAACGTTATTTCTGCGCTCCACCGCTAGCATTGAATCGTTGGCTTCCTCCAAGAGGTTGAGGCCGAAATCATGCAGCGCAGCCTAAAGACGGAGAGACATAGCCGCGGTGCCGGCGCCGGCATCGCTCTGTTGACCTATGGCTTCAGGCCATTCTTTCTCGGCGCGGCGGTCTGGGCCATTGCCGCCATGTCTCTGTGGATCGGCTCCCTTGCCGGGCTTTGGCCTTTGGCGCCAGGCTATGGCGCGCTCGCGTGGCACGCCCACGAGATGCTGTTCGGTTATACCGCAGCCGTCGTTGCCGGCTTTCTTTTGACGGCGATACCAAATTGGACCGGTCAATTACCGGTCGCAGGCTGGCGCCTTGCGCTTTTGGCGCTGTTGTGGGGAGTCGCGCGCCTTGCATTTCTTCTGACCGGCGTGACCGGCCTCATTCCTGCGGTCGCGGTCGACAGCCTGTTCTTGCCCTGCCTGCTGTTGCTGCTAACGCGCGAGATCGTAGCGGGACACAATTGGCGTAACCTGAAACCGCTTGTCCTCGTCGCACTGCTCGCCGCGGCCAATATTGGCTTCCACGCCGAAGTGCTGAGCACGGGGACAGCGGTTGTTTCGAGCCGCGTTGCTGTTGCAGCCTTGATCGGGCTCATCATGCTGATCGGCGGCCGCATTGTTCCGAGCTTCACCCATACATGGCTATTGCGGCTGGGCGCGGTGCGGTTGCCGACGGCGTTCAATGCTTTCGATGTCGCGACGTTGGGTGTCTCCGCAGCCGCCCTTCTCCTCTGGATCGTGTATCCCGACGCTGGCCTGACCGGCGCCCTGTTTCTGTTGGCGGCAGTGTTGCAAGGCGCTCGCTTATGGCGCTGGGCAGGAATAGGCACTTGGCGCGAACCGCTCGTGCTCATCCTGCACATTGGTTACGCCTTCGTTCCGCTTGGATTTCTGCTCGGCGCGATTTGCATCTTCGCGCCTGGCGCCTTGGGCGGAACGGCCGCGCTCCATACGTGGACCGTGGGCGCCATCGGCACGATGACGCTTGCGGTCATGACGCGGGCGACACGGAGCCACACCGGACGGGCGCTCGCCGCATCGCGACTGACCGTCGTCATTTATGCCGCGATCTTGTCGGCCGCCGCGCTTCGTATCGCCGCCGGTGCCGCTCAGCGGGACTTTGAAACCCTGATTGAAATTGCCGGTGTCGCGTGGATCGCGGCATTCGCGCTGTTCCTGATCGAATACGCGCCGATGTTACTCGGATCCCGTGCCGGGCCCCGGTGAGACGTGAAAAGTCTCGGGGGGTTTCTGGCGGCAAGCTTGACGCAGAGCAACGACGCCGTAGGGCCGTCAATTTAAGGCTCGTTGGCCGTCCGTTTTGCGACCCGGGGAGGGGTAATGCAGACCTCGCGATCACTGTCGCCTACGCAGGAAGGCCTGCGTGGGCGCTGCAAGCTGGTGCGTCGAGGGCTGAGCTTGGTCAGACGCGGCATTGCCCACCGTTTGGCGGAACGGCCTGGGCACCAGTCAAACCATCAAGGAAAAGCACGATGATTACGAGACGCACTGCCCTCAAGGGAGCCGCCATCGCGGCCGCCGCAACTATCGTGTCTCCAGCTTCCGCTCGAGCGGAGGATGCGCCGGCCTCCAAGTCGGCTGAGGCTAATTCGCTGGAGCGACAGAAGATCGATCTGGTGGCGCCCCCCTTGGTGCACGCGCATGAGCAGGCGACCAAAGAACCACCGAGGATCATGGAGATCACGCTCACAGTCCAGGAGAAGGAAGTCGCGGTCGACGATGCCGGCACCAAGTTGCAGGCGATGACCTATAACGGATCGATCCCGGGGCCATTGATCGTTGTGCACCAGGGCGATTACGTCGAGCTAACGCTGATCAATCCCAGCACCAACACGCTTACGCACAACATCGATTTTCATGCCGCCACCGGCGCTCTTGGCGGCGGTGGGCTGACCCTCGTCAATCCCGGACAGCAGGTCATACTACGCTGGAAAGCGACCCGTCCCGGCGTGTTCGTCTATCACTGCGCGCCTGGCGGTATCATGATCCCATGGCACGTCGTGTCCGGGATGAACGGCGCCATTATGGTGCTTCCGCGAGAAGGACTTTCGGATGGCGCCGGCAAGCCGTTACGTTACGACCGCGTCTACTACATTGGCGAGACCGATTTCTACATCCCGCGCGATGAGGAAGGGACCTTCAAGACGTACGCCTCGCCGCTTGAGGCATTTGGCGAGACCATCGAGGTCATGCGCAAGCTGATTCCGAGCCATGTCGTGTTCAATGGCAAGGTCGGTGCATTGACCGGCGATAACGCCTTGACTGCAAATGTCGGCGAAACGGTGCTGATCGTTCATTCGCAGGCCAATCGCGATACGCGCCCGCATCTCATAGGCGGTCATGGCGATCATGTGTGGCAGAGCGGCAAATTCTCCAATGCGCCGGAGACGAACCTTGAAACCTGGTTTGTCCGCGGCGGATCGGCGGCGGCGGCGCTCTATACATTCCTCCAGCCCGGCCTTTATGCCTACCTCAATCATAATCTGATCGAGGCCGTCGTTCTCGGCGCCACCGCCCATTTGAAGGTTGAAGGCAAGTGGGACAACGACCTGATGCGGCAGGTCGCAGCGCCCGCCGCGATACCTGGACACGTAACGGGGTCCGATGCGGCGGCACCCTAGGTATCACGGCCAGCGGCGGCGGTTCGACTAACGGAAAGTGCTTGCAAAAAAGAGGCGCCCCAATTCCGGCCCGGCGGGGACGCCTCTTATTGCCTCTAGCTGAGGCGTTTCCTCACGCATCAGACGGTCATGTGGCCAAAGGGGGCAACCACCAAGGAGACGCCGTCTGAGGTTTTATGTGTAGCTTGAAGCTTGATCCCGAGACGTTGACCTGGCGCAAGCTCCGTGAGATCGACCGCATGCCGCAGCGATTTGCCGCGCTCATCCCTTAGTGCTGCCAGCCGATGCCGATGATGACCTTTTCGACGTCAGTGAAGAACTGGTCGGCTTGGTAGTTCGCGTATTTGACCTGGCCGTAGAAGCCGCTCTTCAAGGGAAGATAGGCGTAGAAGTCGACCTCCGATCCGTAGTCGAGGTCCTGAACGGCCGAGCGGAACTCGTGATATTGGCCGATCAGCAACAATCCGTCGAAATAGCCGAGCGCGCCGCCGGATTTGGCGGATACCTTGTACTTGGCTTCGCCGTAGAAATCCTGCAGGCCGGTCGGCGGGATCACCAAAAACACATCGGCGAAGCCATTGAAGATATGCCCGGTGGCAAGCGGCGTCTGGAACGCGGCGAAGCCGTTGTCACTGCCAAGCAATTCGTAGCTCGCCGTGCCGGTGAAGCCGCCAAAGCCGAGCCCTTGTTCGACCCGCACATAGTCTGCGTCGTAGTCGATGGGCGCATCGCCGTAGCTCGTCTGATGGGCGTATTCCAGCCGATAGTGATAGGTATATCGATCGTTCAGCTTCTGCTTGCCTTTGAGGAAGCCGCCATAGGTCGCGTTCGAGAACGGATCGAGGTCGAAAAGATCCATCAGATAAGTGTAAGCGGCGAGCTTGCCGAGCGAGAACTCCTTGCTCTCAGCATGGATCAAATGGATGTTTGAGGCCACGTTGCCGACCGGGGACCGGTCACTGAAGATGCGGTTGACGTTGCCGATATAAGCATAGAACAGGGTGACGTCCGGCAGTGCGGTGATGGTGGCCTTGGCACCGTCGAAGGTCTGGTCATTCTGACGCCAAGCGACCGAGCCGACGAAACGCTGGTTATCGAGGTCTTCGAGAAAGCGCCCGCCAAGCAGCGCTACGCCAGGAATATGGTGCGATTCGAGATAGGCCTGATCGACCTCCTGCGATTCCACGTCGGCGACGACCGGATATTGAGTCTTGCCATTGATGGTGTTGTTGAACTCCTCGGGGCCGATGTTGAACACGAACTCGCCCTCGACACCGGCCCGGAAGCCGTAGAAGAAACCGGACTCGACGCCGATCTTACTCTTGAAGGTCGAGGCCTTGGCGTTCTTCGGCAGATTGGCCTGGTCGACATATTCGAAGCGGTAGCGGTTGTCTGTCCACCACCGGCCATTAAAGAAGCCGGTATGGGGCACCTGGTAACGTCCGGTGCCGGAGCCCTGTTGCGGATCATAAACGGGGCTCTGCGCTAAAGCCGAATGCAAGCAGCCGCAGCCCAACGCCACCACGATCGCCGCGGTGCAAACGCCGCGTGTCACCGCACCATATCCCGGCTTGAAGCCTTGCCCCTGCATTGCCCCCGTCGCCCCTAACTTGCCGCCGGCACCCCTTGCCGAGCCGATTTTTTGACCGGAGCCGTATCGCGCCTGCCCCCGGCGCTTCTGGGGCCACCCCGTTCGATATCATAGAGCAAGCCCCCGCGGCGTGTGTAAAACCACCACGTAACCGCCACGCATGTCACGTAAAAGATGAGAAATCCCCACAGCGCGAGCTCGGGTCCGCCGGTCGCGGCAATCGAGCTGCCATAGGCTTTGGGGATGAAGAAAGCGCCATAGGCCGCGATGGCCGATGTGAAGCCGATAATGGCCGCCGACTCCTTTTCGGAATGACGGACCTGCTCGGCCGGCGGCAGCTTCGGCATCAGACGGCCGACCTCTTTACGCATGATTGACGGGATCATCTGGAAGGTCGATGCGTTGCCCACCCCGGTGGCGAAGAACAACACGAGGAACATGGCGAAGAATCCCCAAAACGCGCCGGGCTGATCCTTGATGCCAAGGAAGAACAGAACACCGCCCACCGCTACGATCATCACGGCGAAAACCCAGAATGTGACGCGTCCGCCTCCCCAGCGGTCGGAGATCCAGCCCGTGGCTGCGCGGGACAGCGCGCCGACCAGGGGGCCGAGAAACACGAACTTGAGCGAGTTCACGTCGGGGAACTGAGTCTTGGCGAGCAGCGGGAAGCCGGCGGAATAGCCGATGAACGAACCGAACGTCCCCGTATAGAGCCAGCACATGATCCAGTTGTGTTTACGTTGGAAGATGACTGCCTGCTCGCTGAACGAGGCTTTTGCCGAAGCGATATCGTTCATGCCGAACCACGCGGCAATCGTTGTGACGATGAGCAGCGGCACCCAAATAAAGCCTGCGTTCTGAAGCCAAAGCTTTGTGCCGTCGGACACTGTTTGCGGCTCGCCGCCAATGACGCCGAAGACGCTGGCGGTGACCACCAGCGGAACGACAAACTGCACGACGCTGACGCCGAGATTGCCAAGGCCCGCATTGAGAGCGAGTGCGTTTCCCTTTTCCTTCTTAGGGAAGAAGAAGCTGATATTGGCCATGGACGAGGCGAAGTTCCCTCCGCCAAGACCGCAAAGCAGCGCAAGGACAAGAAACAGAAGGTAGGGCGTATCGGGATTCTGGACCGCGTAACCAATACCGAAGGCCGGGATCAGCAGGGATGCCGTCGTCAGTGCCGTCCACATACGCCCGCCGACGATCGGCACCATGAAAGAATAGAAGATGCGAAGTGTCGCGCCCGAGAGGCCGGGCAACGCCGCCAACCAGAACAGTTGGTCGGTGGAATAGGTGAAGCCGATGGCCGGAAGTTTGGCGACCACCACGCTCCACACCATCCACACGGCGAAGGCGAGCAGGAGCGCCGGCACTGAAATCCACAAATTGCGCTGTGCAATCCGGCGTCCAGTTTTCTTCCAGAAGGTCTCGTCCTCCGGGCGCCAGTCTTCGATCAGCCCGTGATGAGCCGGATGCTTGTCGTGGACGTGGGCATGCTCGAGTTCGGCAAGCGGCGGAAGCTTGGCCAGCACCTCGCCCGCGGCGCGATGTTCCATCTGGCGGATTGAGAACACCATCCAGCCGAGCGACACGGCGACGATGAGGAAGAGCAGCATGAAACAGCTCGTCCAGATATTGGTGAGGTCGGCCATCACGCCGAAGGCGATCGGCAGGACGAAACCGCCAAGACCGCCAATCATGCCGACAAGACCGCCGACCGAGCCGACATGTTCGGAGTAGTAGATGGGGATGTACTTGTAGACCGCGGCCTTCCCCAGCGACATGAAGAAACCCAGGATAAAGATGGTGATCACGAAGGGGATCAGATTCATCCTGGTCGAGAACGCGATGGGTCCTTTAATGCCGTGAATGACGTAGTCGGTTTCCGGATAAGACAGCATCAACAAGCAGAGCAACGACACGGCGAAGGTCCAATACATGATGGTGCGCGCGCCGTAGCGGTCTGACAGATGACCGCCATAGGCGCGAAACAGACTCGCCGGAATTGAATAGAGCGCTGCGAGCATGCCAGCCGTTTCGATGTCAAGCTTGTAGACGCCGATCATGTAGCGCGGCAGCCACAGTGCCAGCGCCACGAACCCGCCAAAGACGAAGAAATAGTAGAGCGAGAAACGCCAGACCTGTTGATGGCGAAGAGGGGCAAGCTGAAGGAAAAGACCGCGCGGTTTCTCGCCGTGGGCGCGGCGCGCTTTGATCTCCGGATCGTCCTCGGCGGTGAACCAGAAGATGATGGCTATGAGCGTAAGCACCGACGCCCAAACCACGGCGACCATTTGCCAGCCAAAAGCCACCAGCACGAAGGGAGCAACAAATTTGGTGACTGCGGCGCCGACATTGCCCACGCCGAAAATCCCCAGTGCCGTTCCTTGCTTTGCTGGCGGGTACCACTTCGACACATAGGCGATTCCGACGGCGAAAGAGCCGCCGGCGAGCCCGACACCGAGTGCCGCGACAAGCATCCAGGGATACGTGGTGGCGTAGGAAAGGAGGAAGGTGGCAAGTGCCGCCGCGAGCATCGTCAGCGTGTAGACCACGCGGCCCCCATACTGATCGGTCCAGATGCCGAGAAAAATCCGGCTGAGGGATCCTGTGAGGATCGGTGTGCCGACCAGGAGCCCGAACTGGGTCTCGTCGAGCCCGAGGTTCTGCTGAATGCGGACGCCAATGATGGCGAAGATCGTCCAAACGGCAAAACATACCGTGAAGGCGACCGTCGATAGCCAAAGAGCGCGGCTTGCCCCCGGAACGGCGTCGCTGGTCATCTCATTCCCCCATTGCCAGGCCAAAAGCTAAGTTTGGGCCGCGCCGATCCCCGCCTTAACCCGACGAAGATCGGCCCGTGCTGCCTCCAACCCTTTGGACTTAGGCTGCTCCCGGCTCAGTCTTGCTGACATGCGTCCATCCCCTTGGCATCGACAGCACATCAAGCGCTCCGAGCCAGCGCCAGGCATTCGGCAGCAAGGCGCGCCGGCCCAGGGGCCGAACGCCGGAAATGCCTCTCAATTTTCGATTTATCGCCCGCTCAGACCGGCCCGGACGTTGACGCAGCGCAAGCTGCCTTGCAGATCGCGCGCCGCCGGCTGCCGCTGACGAAAGGGAGCAGAAAGGCCTGAGGGCGCACCTCTGGGCGCTTCTCTATGGCCGGTCGTGCTGACCCCGGGAGGGCTAACCTGGCGGATCTTCTCCGACAAATTCAGGGAGCTAGATCTCTACCCAAAACAGGCGACTTACTGGCGGAGAGGGTGGGATTCGAACCCACGGTACGGTTACCCGTACAACGGTTTTCGAGTTCTAAGATTCTCATGCTGGCACGTGTCGCCTCGTACCTAAGTATCCCCTTCTGTTCGACAATTTCAATACCCTGATCCCGCCTTGTTACACTCGGTGCCATGCTGTGCTGCGTCGTTCGTTTGCAATTCCGTTTGCAAAGTCCCGCTACGGCCCATGTCCGCTTTCGGGGGGTAAAGCGGACATGCCCGATCTACCTTACAATGTCCGTTAATGACCCAAAGCGGACATTGGTGTTGCGAGGACCTGACATTTGCCACGGAGAAGCAACCGCCTCTGATACGGTTTGTCAGAGCGCCAGCGCCACGGCATCTCGCAATTCGCGGTAGAACCGTTGCGAAGAAAAATATTCACTTGCTCGTTGCCGTCCGGCTGCCCCGAGCTGCATTGCATAATGGCGGTCGTTTGCCAGACGCAATATATTCGCGCCTAAGATTTCTAGCCCCGCTTCGCCTACCGGGTGGAGCAATCCGGTCTTGCCATCGAGGACAATTTCCTTTGTGCCCCCTGCATCGGTGCCGAGAACAGGTAGGCCGAAGGCCATAGCTTCAATCGTGACTCGCCCAAAAGGCTCGCCGTTGCCTTGGGAATTCATCACAAACGCATCGGCGGATTTATAGAAAATATTGATCTCTGACTGTTTTAGCCAAAGCAGCCGGCCGTCGAGCACAGCCTTGCGCTCCATTGGGGACAAACCGGTCAGAATCCTGCGACGATGCAATTTATTGCCGATGCCAACCAGCAACAAGCGGATGGCTAGGTCGGGCTGCTGCGCCAATAGTCGGCCAACGGTGCGAACCAGCAGCATCTGTCCCTTGGCCTCGCACATCGTGCCTATGCACAAGATAAGAAAATCACTGTCACGGATACCCATCCGTCCGCGGGCAGCCTTGCGGTCCAGCCGCTCACGCTTCGAGCTGGGCCATGGGAGACGCTCCGCGTTTGCCGCCTGCGTCAACTCGTTCCGGTTACCGGGATGTACGACGATGCGTTTGGGTGGCAGCGGAAGCCCGGATTCTTCCCAAGTTGCTCGGGAGGTTTGAGAATCGAACAGCATCGTTGCTGCGAGCGTGGTGCCACGGAGGAAGCGCCCAAATTTCTCGACCGACGATTCATGGTTCCACCAGATCAATCGTCCGACGCGTGAAGGATACACGGCGAGATATGTCCGGATCCATGGACCGGCCACCAGCGTATTGGCGATCACCAAATCTGCTTTCGCCGCCCATTCCATCGCTGTCTCGATCGGCAGCACCGGAATCCTATAGCGCTCGGCCGGGTGGCCGTAGACGGCATCATCGGCGAGTGTGAAAAGACGTACATTGGCACCGCTGTCCTGCATGGCACGAGCGATCTCGGCCAGGAGAAGGGCCGCGCCTGTGTAACTCAGTTGGTGGCTAATCAGCGCAACATCTTTGCCCTTTAGGATTTGCAACAGATCGTTGCCTACCACTTGCGGAGTGAGCCCTCCCAGAGAGGAAAGTGGAGCACACCACGTATCAGCAACAATCCGGCCGGGAGCGTCATTGGCGCTGCCTCTGTCCCTCTGGCCAGTGGTGCAATAGAAGTGCTCGCGATGGATAGCGCAGGCCGGGAGCTTCAATCGGTATGGAAGACGTCCGCCGATCGACCATCGATCGGCAACGACATCGTAGGTTTGGATCAGATTCGTCAGCCGCAAACGGAAATGTTTGGGATGTTTGTAGATCTGCCCGCCGATCACGTGCACCAAGCCGCCAGAAGCGACCACGGAAAAATCCGTATGAGATGCCGGGACAGGCATGTCGCCTAGCCGGGTCCATTTCTTGTTGCCGGAATCGAAACGGTAGGTGTCAGCGAAGTAGGTTTCCTGCGTTTTGCCGGTGCAGGTGTAATTCGGGTCGCCGTCAATTGCTACAAAGTCCCCTGCCTGTCCGCCGAAGACGTAAAACGAGTCTCCGATCGCGACGCTGCCTCGATGCATGGCCGGTCTCGGAGTTGGAGCTTCTTCGTGCCAGCAGTTTTCAATGGCCTGCCCCCCCTCGACCGCCAAGCTCCAATGGTCAGAGGCGGGCGTATATCGGTCGGGCAGTGCGCCACCAACGAAGTGCAGGCGATTTTCCAGTAATTGCATCGTGCCGGCATAACGAGGAGCCGGCAGTGCGGGCAACTCGCGCCAAGTTCCCTTTCGGGTATCGAAGGCGAAGCCGTCCGTTATGGCGGGACTACATTGTGGGCCGAGTTGCCCCGAAACTGCGTAGAAGTACCGAGCATCGTCGGAGCAGACAGCCATGTGTGAATGCGGGAAACCGGTCGGCGGCTCGATGGTGTCCACCCATCGTTGCCGGTCGAGGTCGAAGACAAAAATCTTGCTGCTAACCGCCGCAATGTCCTGGTAGCCGCAAACAACAAACAGCCTGTCTCCGACTTTTGTGCTCCCAGCATCGTACAATGCGCGGGGGCATTCAGGGCACGGAGACCAACTCAAAATGCCAGCTCGATGATAGCGGTGGCTTTTTTTGCCTCGATAAGCCCGAGCAAGCTTCAACAGTCGCGCGGTTGGAGGCCACCTGTCTAACTGGGTCAGCAGAGCCGACCGAATTTTTGGGTGCCTTAACAGGCAGGAAGCCAGACCATCGACCACAGGGACAAGCCGAGAGCTCATCATCGCGGGCTCCCATACAAAGAGAAACCGGGAGTGGACGGCTCTTCAACCCCTGGCCGTCTCCTTTCGCGCAGATTCACGGCATAATCCTAAGCGAACCGAACGCCAGATACTATCTCGGAAGGCAATTTACCGCGGGACTCTGTTGTTACCAGTTAGCGGATATTGGTTTCGATGCTCAGAAGGTCTGCTCTTGGGGGTAAAGCGGACATTCAAACCGCACGCTTTTGCCGCGTCTCCGGCGACAGGAGTGCTTTAAAATTTGGCGGAGAGGGTGGGATTCGAACCCACGGTACGGTTACCCGTACAACGGTTTTCGAGTTCTAAGATTCTCATGCTGACCTCTGCCGTCCAGTGGCTAAGCGTGTGCTCTAGTTTGCTATTTCCGACGCGCTGATCCCAGCTTGTGGTGCCCTGTGACACGCCGTGCCGTGTGGTTCGTTTGCAAATCCGTTTGCAAATTCTCTTACTTCTACAGGTCCGATTTTGAGGGTAAAGCGGACAGAGCCAGCCCTCGTTCTAATGTCCGCTTCTGACCCAAAGCGGAATTGCTCGCGGAACCTCAACTTTTGCTGGTGGCATAAAAGCGTCTCACGTAGTGCTTGCATAGCGCCTGAGTAGGGTCTATGGTTGACATACTGGCACGCCACCCAGGCGATGACGGTAAGTTTGTCGTGCCGCCTCCGTGCACGTCCCCTTTCCGAACATCTCTCAGCACGCCGAGCATCATTCGCGCTCGAGGCCCGTGGCTTTCCAGCCTGCGAAACATCGCCTGTGCTTTAAAACCCCAAGAGGTATCTCATGACCGCCATTCACAATCCCCAACGCGCCACTGACCAGGCCCGCGACGCCTACCGCCGGATGACAGCCCAACTCGGAAACCTTGGTTTCGACACCGCAGTTCCCGAAGGCGTCCGTGCCCTAGCCGAGAAATCCGTGGCTCACACCCGCCAAGTCTGCGACCGCTCGCTGGATGCCTTCGACGCATCCTTGACGACATTCGAGAGGTCGTTCGACGCTGCCGGCCAAGGTGCAGCCGCGTTCAACCGGAAGATCGTCGATATCGCCCGGCGTAACGTCGATTCGAGCTTCGATTTGGCGTCGAGCCTGGCCGGCGCCAGAAATCTCGCCGACATCGTGGAGTTGCAAGCCGCCTTTTGGCGCAAGCAGTTCGGCGTATTGACGGCGCAAGCCGAGGAAGTCCGTGCGCTGTCGGCCAAGGTGGCTGGCGATACGGCCGAGCCGATGAGGTCGCAAATGGCCCGCGGAGCGGATGGGGTGACGCACTAATCGCGCCGCTGCGAGTAAAGATGATCATTCCTCGTGTCTTAAGGCGGTCTCCTCGATGACGATGCGGGCAACGACTCGGACTGTTACGTTCCATCGACCTTTCTATCTGAAGGGGGTCGATAGGTTGTTGCCGCCTGCGGACTACCGTGTGGTGACTGACGAAGAGCTCATCGATGGCTTATCCTTTGCGGCATACCGGCGAGTTTCGACCTCCATCTTCGTGCCTGCGGAGTCTGGATGCGCGGTCGAGATGGTGAGCATCGACCCTTCGGATCTGCAGGCAGCTCAGGATCAAGATAAGCACGACAGACAGGCTCCGCATGCGCCACGAAATGACTCTCAGACAGGAGGAGCACGATGAATGCCGCGACCATTTTGAAGTTCAAGGGGGGTGGTGTCGTCACGGCTAAGGCGAATAGATCGCTGCTCGATATTGCAGAACTGCTCACGCAACACGGCATCGGCTGCATCGTTATAGTGGAGGACGACGATAAGATCGCGGGCATCGTGTCGGAGCGCGATCTCATGCGCGCGATCGGCCAAGCCGGCCCCGAAGCCTTGGATAGGCCAGTTTCGGACTTCATGACCAAAAATGTGGTCACGGCGCGGGAGGCCGACACGAGCGAGCAGCTGATGTCAGAAATGACGGTGCACAGATTTCGGCACATGCCCGTAGTGGAGACGGGCCGGCTGATTGGCCTCGTCTCGATCGGTGATCTGGTCAAGATGCAAATCGCGGTCGCGGAGATGGAAGCGACCGCGACGCGGGAGTACGCCGGCTGCTGAGGACAGGCAACGGATGTCCGCTTCCAGCACAACCGAGGGCAAAACCATCATGATGGACTTAGCCGCGCCAAAGATCGCTCAGCTTGTCGCTGAAGCCAGGACTGAACTAAAGCGCCTCGGAATCGATACCGAAGGCAAACGCTGCGCGCGAGCAGAGAAACAATCTCGCGCGATGCCAATCACAGGCTAGAGCCGACCGCACCCCTGGAGCACACCTAGCCTCGGCTGCAACACACAAGGACGCTTCTCAATGAAACGCTTACTCGAAGAAGAGCCTTCCAAGCATAGCTTCCTTACCGGAAATATGGTCCATCTCAGCAGGCGCCATCCACCGCGGAAGGCTGCGCCAGGTCCATACAAGGTTGTGTGTCAGCTTCCAGAGCGAGATGGACAGCTCCAGTACCGCATAAAAAGCGGCTGTGAGCCCTTCTACCGTACCGTCAAAGAGGACGAGCTGGAGGTCTAAGAGATCTTAGGAGCAACCTCGCCCTGAGCGATGCGAGCTTTCTTATCAATCTCGGCAATCAGTCTCATCTTTCCTGTAGCCGCGTTCCCCATAATGATAATTTCGTCGTTGCCTTCACATAGCTCAATGAACCGCTGCCAAGAACGGATTGCTGTTTTTTCGGTGAGGCCATCGTCTTTGTCGTTGCCGCTGTCGGAAACGTAAATTTTTCTCATTCTCATTCGCCTCCATTGTTCCAACCATTGTAGCGGATGCCGCGTTCAACAGCCGGTCAATTATCGCCTTAATTTCGCGGCACAAAAGGTGCTTGGCTCCGCCACTCGACATCTTCGGGGCAGACAACCCACCAAGGACTACTAATGGCCGGTCGCTACTTCGGGCTCTCGACATTTGTCGCCACTGCCATCGAGATCGGCCGCACTGTCGGTGGTCTGTTTTCGAAGGATCAACGGTTCGATCGAAACGAGGCTAAGCGGCACCAGAAGGAAGGCGCGGCGCTGCTTCACCGGTTTAAAACGCAGGACGCAGATCGAGCCCGGGCGGCGGCGGCACTTGTTGCGGCCGGAAGACCAAAAGCGGAGGCTCGTGCCCTTGCCAAGCGACCTGAGCAAGAAGAGGAGGAAGAACCATCATCGCCAGAAACAAATAACTCAAATTGAAGTCGGCTTATGGCACTCAGCAGACATCGATGCCGACTCTGAGCATGTCCGCTTTTAGGGGATAAGGCGGATATTGCTAAAGTTGCTGCGAAGCGTTTGCAGCGCGTTTGCAATGCGCCGCTGTCCCGCCGCGTCCACAACTGAGAAATTGGCGGTGGAGGCAGTCATCTGCGAACCTGTCTCTGCAGGCCGTTTCCCTGTTCCACGGGAAAGTACAGGGAATTTTTCCTGATTCCGCCATCTGATCGGGCCGAGCACGCATTTTCTCCGCTAACAATCATTCGGTTGCAGCGGAATTCCCTACGCAAAGGAACAGGGAACTTATTAGAGGCATCAGGGAACTATCGATGCGTTATCAGGGAGACTCATACTTAGCTTCCGCGTTGCAAACATTCGGAATGTCCGCTTTTGGAGGTAAAGCGGACATGCCTAGTCCGCTCTCTAATGTCCGCTAATGATGCTGTGGACGGCTCCACCGCCGGCATCGCAATGTGCCATGGAGGTTGTTTTCATAACCGCCAAAAGGGGAGCCGCCCGAGATGG